>ERZ651776.6154-NODE-6154-length-10006-cov-5.202639_pt1 | contig 10006 bp, 6 predicted proteins | sample MGYA00514761_ERZ651776 | MGnify/ENA metagenome assembly ERZ651776 | reverse complement strand
GGGGGGTTGGAGTGGTGGTAAGCACGGTGGGGAGGGGGGATGTGGGGGGAGGGTGGGGAAAGTGGAATGGGTGGGGGGATGGGGGTGGGGATGGGAGGGCGGGAAGGGGGGAGAGTAAGGCCGCGAAGAGAGATGATGTCGGGATACTCGGATATTTACAGGGGAGAGATGCGAGAGGAGCGACGGAACCAACGACGACGACGGCGGAGGCGGCGCACGTGACGACAACACTTATACCGACGACGGCGACGGCGACACACAACAACAACAACAACAACAACAACAACAACAACAACAACAACAACAACAACCCTTCCCACACAACCACCACCACCACCACCTCCTCCTCCTCACTCCACAACAACCTCCACAACACCGTTCCCACCCTCGTCGTCGTCGTCGTCGTCCTCCTCCTCCTCTCCCTCCTCCTCTTCCACCACCGCCGCCGCCGCCGCCTTTGCCGCCGCCGCCGTCGTCGGCGGTTTCCGGGTCGTGGGTCCTCGAAAAGGAAGAACGGTTCGTGGATGGAAAAGAAGGTGTCAGTCGTCGTAACGGCGTTGCGTTGGGATGAATCCCTCCTTGGTCGTCGGAGTGCGACGACTGCGACTCTCTCCGGACGACAAAGCTCGACGAACGGCCTTCCGCCCCCCCCGCTCTCACCCCACGACGACCGTGCGAATGCCTTGTCCTCCCCCTCCCCCTCCCCCTCCTCCCCGACGAAAACGGCGAGGAGGTTTTCGCTGCCGACCTCCTCCCCGACGGCGAGGAGGCTTTTGAAGAGGGTGAGGTCTTTTTCGATCGCCGGCGCGGCGGGGACGACGACGACGAAGGCGAAGACGAAGACGAAGGGGACGACGAATTCGTCGACGACGAATTCGTCGACGACGAAGGGGGCGAACGAGTCCCCGTCCCGAGAGCACTTTCCCACCACCACCTCCCCCTCCTCCTCCTCCTCCTCCTCCTCCTCCCTCCCCCCTCTCCCCCTCCGTTTCCTAATCGCCGAGGACCACTCCCTCCCCCTCGCCCTCGCCCGGTGGCGCGCGACGCTCCTCTGGAGGTCCTCCGGCGACGTCGACAAAGTCCTCGACGTTCCCCACCGGAAGTACAGGATCGTGAGGAGGTATTATCCCCAGGGTTTCCACTGCAGGGATAGGATGGGGCACATGGTTTATATTGAGAGGCCGGCGGGGGTGGATATTAAGGCGCTGAAAAAAAACGACGTACCTGTTAAGGCGTTGGTCTGGCATTATATGTACTGTATGGAGTACCTTTGGAAGGTGCTTAGCCCTCTTGAGGAGGACAGGCTCACGACCATCCTCGACCTATCCGGCGTGAGCATATTCCAGGTCGACAGGGAGGTGATAAAATTCGTAAAGATGACCATCAAGATGACCAGCACCCACTACCCCGCCCGAGGGCACAAGCTCTTCATCATCAACTCCCCCCGCTGGTTCGGGCAGGTTTGGTCCTGGGTGAAGCCGCTCCTCAACCCCCAGACCCTCGAGAAGCTATTCGTGCTGACGAGGGGGGAGAAGCAGAGGGACAAGATGCTCGAGGTCATCCACGAGGAGGAGCTACCCGAGGAGTACGGGGGGAGGAATACGACGCCGTTCGGGGGGAGCAGGTATGATAGGGAGATCGACCGGCACGTGGAGAGGATTTTGGAGAGGGAGGGGGTGGAGATGGAGGAGGACAAGGCGGTTTAGGAATGGGGATGGGATGGGCTCTATTTGCGAGTTGGAATTAGGTTGGTTTAGGCTCTATTTTTTAACTGAAGAGATAGATTTTTTTGCCGAAATTAAAAATGGATGGACAAATACCACTGGCAAGTAGTGGTAGATCCGATTCCAGATAGATTACTTTCTGCTCCAAAAAGCGGTGGGTCAATATTTTTTATTCACATAATTAAACACATCATCCACATCATCCACATCCTCCACTCCACATCATCCACATCCTCCACTCCACTCCACATCATCCTCCACTCCACATCATCCTCCACTCCACTCCACTCCACTCCACTCCACATCATCCTGCGTAGGGTACACACAATTCACTTCACTTCACTTCACTTCACTTCACTTCTTGCCCTTCTTGCCTTTCTTGCCCTTCTTCCCCCCTCCCGCGGCTGCCTTCTCCTTCTGCCGCTTCATGAAGATCCTGGCGATGGCCTGGATCAAACCAGCGGCATCGTTCATCTTCTTCTCCAGCTCGATCCTCATCTTTTCGGCGAGTCTCTCCGCCTCCTCCGCCTCCTTCTTTGCGACCTCCTCCGCGACCTCCTTCTCCCGCCGTCCCTTCAGGTGCATCAAAACCTCCAGATTCGCATCCCGCTTGCTGATCAGGTTGTTGTATTTGGTGGTCAGCACGCCCAGGTCCTTCTCATATTTCTCCTCCCACCGCTCGTTCTCGGCGCCGAGACTCTTCTGTTTCTTCCTCAAGAACTCGACCGTCTCGCCGTGCACGATCTCCTCCATCCGAAGCTCCTCGTCCAGGTCCCTGATGTTCTTTTCCATGGTGGCCTCCTTCTGGCGGAAGGACCTGAGGATGGATGCGGTCTTGGCGTTGGCCTCCTCGCGCTGGAATCTCACGTCCACTGACGCCCTCGTCCTTATCGACAGGAGCTGTTCCTTCAGCTGCACCATCTCCTCCCTCTGCTCCGTGACAATCTGCGCGTGGTCGCTCCGCTCCACTGTGAGGTCCCTGTCCAGCTGCTTCACAGCCATGGCAGTCTCCTTCTCCTTGCGCATGATATCCTTCTGGTATTCCTGGTTCTTCCTGTCCGTCTCGACCTTCGCCCAAAGGCCCTCCCCCCCATTCCCTGCCTCCAGGTCGTTTATGCACCCCAAAATGGTGTCAATGAGCTCCGTCCGCTCCCGGTGGATCTTCACCAAATTCCCCGCAATGTTCGGGTTGTCCTTCAGATTCCGGCAGAGGCTCTTCGTGCTGTTTCGCAGGGCGTGCGAGACGTCCTGAATCTCCGTCTGGACGGCCTTGTACTTCGTCTTGTTCGACAGCCCCTTCAGCGCCCCCCTCTCCGTGATGAGCTCCTCATAGCGGTTCTCCAGGTCGCGCTGCTCGGTGATGATCCGGGAGATCTCGCCCCCCACGAACGCGGTGAGCTCGTCGCGGTGCTGGAGCACGTCGGGGGCGATGGCCGAGAGGAACTGGAGCTTTTCTGCGCACTCTCGCAACACGGACACGAAACGGTTCGGGTGTTGGAGGGCATCCAGGGTGGCGGTAGGGGACGGCATGGCGGCTTGTGGCCTTACAAGTGGGGAAGGGAAGGGAAGGGAAGGAATGGAAAGGGAACGGAATGGAATGGAATGGAAGGGATCTGATGAGATAAAAACCGAGAAACAACTACTGAGCTGTCGAGGCTGTAGGAGGAGATGGAGTGAGAGATGGAGGTTCGGGGGAAATGAAGTTGTAACGTCCCTCACAAAATCTAGTGGTGGGTTCTTCTCTCGAATTTAATACCAGATTGGTCTATCGTGAGACTAACTGTCTGCTATGTGGGGATATATTTGTCAATCTGCGTTTATTTGATTGAGAAAAAATTGAGACAACTGATCCATCCCTCTTTTAACACCAAATTACCAAACTCGGCAAAAAGCGGGCCAAAGGAAGAAGAGTGTCACTACCTGCCGAAGGAGCACGAACAACACACCGAAGAACAACGAAATCAACTTTTATTCGTCGTAAAGTCCTTGGTAACTCCGCTCTTCTTTCTTTCGTCTTTGAACACACCCTGACCCCAAGCTACCTCTTCTGCCAAACAGGGGGATGACTTTAAAAGCACTCGAGATTCCGTCCACTCCCCGTACTCCGCCCGAAACTGACGGTGACCAACATCACACTGATGCCGACTTCCATCAAACTGTGAATGCTTCCCATGGTGCTAACTCTCCCCGTATCAGGTACGCCAAGAAAAAATCACTCCGTGAGGCGACCTCCTTACAGCTCATGATGCACATGGATGCAAACGCTGTCAAGAGTATACAGCGTAAGTTTGTGAAGGCCGGGGGGGCCGTAGATCTCTACGATTTTGTGAACATCATGCGCTGTCATCTTCCCGAGTATAGCAATGCCAAGGCTGTTATCAACACTGCCAACGACAACTTGGGGAGCAAGCAGAATAGCAAGAGCGGGACTCCGGCGGCAAGCGAATTTGGAGGCGACGATGCGAGGGAACCCGGCGAAGGAGAAGGGCAAGTCATCAAAGAGTTTGAGTGGCTGAAAAACTTGAGTGAGGAAGAACGGGAGAAGGAGCTTGTTGCTGATTTAGTGGAACTTTTCCGGGAGGTGGACATTAACGGAGACGGCGATATGGAGTGGGACGAGTTTACCCGTTTTATCGTGGAGAAGGCATCTTTGTTCCAGGACCGGATGTCGCTGGACAAAATTCCTCCCTACTACCACAACACACGTTTCAATACGGAAAACATTCCCTCCGAGCTCCGGCAACGGCACACAGAATCGTTAGACAGCATCTTAAACATTGCCAGAGCGAACCAATTTGCGGTCATTGAGGCCCACAGCAAGGTAGTATCGCTATACAACTCCTACAATGGCCAGTTGGTGACGAACCTAGTCCAAGGTGCTGTTCCCTTGGCGATGCACCACATTCCATCCAAAAATGCCCTCGTGACGAGCTGCGCCGACATGACGCTCAATGTCTGGAACTTGGATGACACTTCAAACAAGAAGCGTTACCAACTAAAGAACAAATGGCCAGTGCAGTCCTCCCAGATGTCGCTGAGCTGGGTGGAAGATCACAATCTTCTGTACAGCGGTTCGACCATGGGGCCAATATCGGCCTGGAGCCTTCAAGACCAAGAGGAAAAGGCAACCTTCCGGGGACACTCAGATATAGTGATGGAGATGATGACGCTCCCAATGCTCAACAACATTGTCAGCGCGAGTCTGGACACATCCGTTCGCTTGTGGGACACCTACACTGAGACAGAAACGAACAAGCTTCTCGGCCACACAAAGGGCGTCTTCTCTTTGTCTTACAACGAGGAGCACCGCTTTATCGTTTCAGCCGGATTTGACCACGATGCATACATCTGGTCGCCCTTCGTCAATTCTCTGCTGTATAAACTATCCGGTCATAGCAGGTGAGTGGCGGGGATTTCGGTTCCGGTTCTTTTTTGCGTTGAAATATATTGAGAAAAACCATCCCCCAATTGTTGTTGTTGTTGTGTTAGGGTGGTGCTTAGAGCGCGATGATCACCATAATAGGAGCGCCGCCAAAGCTATGAGTTTTGCTGCTCGAGCTACTAACTGACTAAGAAAAATCGTGTCTGCTAATGTCCTTCATTTCCTTCCTCCTCTTGCCTTTTTTCTCTTCTCTTCCTCTTCGCTTTTCAGTTCCCTCGTTGGCTGCCATTGCGTAGAAGGGACTAACGAGCTAATCACGGCGGATTCAGGGGGACTCTTCAAGATTTGGGACCTTCGCAACTTCATGTGCGTCCAGACGTTCACGAGCATCCACGAGGCAGGTGATCTCAACGATCTGAGCGGTATGAATAGCTTTACTCACTTGAAATTGCCTGCACATGGTACCGATGCCATATTCAACCCTGAGGACGACGAGGAAGACTACAGGATAGTATGTGGTACTAAGCGCCTTTTTATGTTCGACCAGTTTCGGGCCAAGAAGGAGCCGGTATCGGATCATCTTCCCATCACTAGTGCTCTCTTCAATAACGTAAGCTTGACTATCATGACTGTGGCTGGAAAGGGTGTAAAAATATGGGACGCCGTATTGGGAAACATCAAGATAGAGCTTAACGAGCTAAACGACTGCGACATCAGCTGTGCTTGCTTGGATGACCGTTGCCGAAAATTTTTCATCGGCGACACGCAAGGTTCCATCAAGGTTCATAACTACAGCAACGGGGCGTTAATGAAAAAGTTTCCAAGTTTTCCCGACCAAGCTACCGTTACTGATCTCATATACTGTAGCCACGTGAAAGTTGTCCTGGCAGCAGCTTCGAATGGTAACATCCGCATTTACGATGAACTGGATCCAGAGACTTGCATAGTACTGCGTGAGTTCGACGAAGGTTACAGACATAGTACACTGCAGACGATAGTATACTGCCACTCAGGAGGAATAGTCTGCTCAGCGGGAGTCGAGGAGGTCCTTAAGGCGTGGGATTTTGAGACGGGCAAGTGTTTGAGCGAATTTTGCCACGTCGAGGAGACATTTGCAGAGAGTGATGATGATGATGATGAATCTGAGTTCGATTCAAGGAGTAGACAGAGTGGGAGTAGGCAACGGAGCAGGCGGGGTAGCAGGCAGGGTAGCAGGCAGAGGGGAAGAAGGCTCAGCAGGAGGAATAGCAGGGGAAGCAACTCATCCTTCTCCCCTGGTCCTAAGGGGATGGTTATCGATCCGGAAGAGACCAAAAATGTCCCGTTTGACAACGCTGACGACGTGGATGTGACTTGCATGGCTTGTCTCGATCCTTATCCTTTGATGGCAGTAGCGACTAGCGACGGCAAGGTCGCAATCTTCGGGATGAGGCACGCCCACCCGCGAATCAGGAATACTTGTTTTTTGCGATTCGAGAACAGACCACCTCCGAGTGCAACTTACGGAGGAGAAAATAAGGAGGAATATCCGCAGATGCACATGCCTAAGGGAGACTGGACCGAGTGCGCCAGTCCTACTTACGGAAGTGTGAGTAAAAGGCTCAGCTTAAGGCGGAGGAGCAGCAGCATGGTGCACGAAGAAGAGAGCGATCCGGACTGGGTGACCAAGCCAAGATTGGACAGTCCGAGGCTGTATAGTCCGCAGCCTGTCCACAGTTTGGTATGGGATGAAGCATCCGTCGGCCTTTTCACCGGTGACGAGAGCGGTCGCATACGGAAGTGGTCGCTGGCGAGCGTCATCTCGGAGCTTGTTGAAGAAGGTCTAGGAGATAAGACTGAGATGATCGAAGAAAAGGGTGTGCAGCGCTATGGCAGCAGAAGAGCGAACCAAAGGAGCAGTTTCGGGAGAAAGAGCATGCAGAAGAATGACATGAAGAACTACTTGCCAGCGCCTGAGCTAGATGCCGAATTGGTAAAATTTGTGTGGGGAATTGAGGCTCACGAAGATTCGTGCAGGTGAGTTTGTGATTGACTGGTTGTGTTGTGTGTGAGCTCAGAAGTGAAGTGGGTGCCACCTTCGATTTCGATACACTGATTGATCTAACCTTCTTGCCCTTCTTGATGGACGCAGTATAAAGCTAATCAGCGAAGAGAATATGAAGGGCCTACTGAGCTTTAGCAGCGACCGGACTGTTAAGTCTTGGACACTAGCTGGTCGGCCAATGGGGATGCTGTTGACAGGTCTGGAGCCAGACATGAAGAACCCGTGCTGGGATTTTAAGCTGGATGTAGATCAGCGTGACGAATACGACCACAATGATGCAAATACTGTTTACGATCGGATAGTGGAAGAGGAGCAGAGAAGGGATGCGTCCTTCGAGGAGGAAAAAAAAGGAGAAACAAATATCTCGTCGCCAGGACGAAAACGGACTAGCAGTGAATTAAGGGAGGAAAGTAAGGAAGAGACAAGGAAGGACCAGGAGGGCAAAGGAAACGGCCTCAGGAACGGTACCGACATCTCTCCTTTACCCAAGCTGGGAAGCAGAAATAGATGTGACAGCGGACTATCTTCGTCTAGCATTGGAGATGACCCCAGGAGACATCTTCGGGTCTTAACTGCTCTCAATGACATGCAGAGCATGAGTGCGACCGTAAAGTCACAAGTTGTCGAGCGAGAAGGTGATCAGTTGGAAGATATCGCAGATCTAGAAAGAACGCTCGAAAAATCAGGGAGAGAGAGCAAGATGAGAGTTCCGAAGGGATTCAAACTGGAAAATATGGAAAAGCTGGAGGAGCTGGGGTTCCAGCTGACCGGACCAGGAGCCAAACATAGAACAACAATTTACGGCAATAACGATGACAAAGACGACGAGGCGCAGTCGGGGGGAGGGCACAGTCCGGGGGGAAGGAGTGCGAGCAGCAGCAAGTTGCCCAACTTACCCCAGACATTTCGCAAGTGGAACCCTCCCCCAACAATAGTACCCCCAGTGCTAAAAAAGACGACAAAGAATAGCAGGGCAAGTCAGGAAAGCATGAAACGCCTTGGCGATCGTCTCGAGGACTTGAGTTGGGCAGGCAGCAACCCCTTCACAGACAGTCACAGTGTCGGGAGTGGGGTCAGTGGGGGCTTACCACTTGTCCTTGACATTGAGGGGGACGAAAAATACAAAGCGGGAGGAGGAGGCCTTGGCGGCAGAAACGGGGGCGATGAAGCAAGTGTATTGTCGGATTTGTAACGATAGGGTTAACTAACTAACTAACTAACTAACTAACGATCGATAGAGCTATGGACTATTAAACCAATATTATTAACGTTTATATTGGTTAGGGCTCTATTTTTATTACATGGTTTTGCGCGGAGTGCGAGCGGGGAGCAGTTTCAGTCCGAATTCAGCGTTGTCCCGAAGTAGTTGTGCCAAAATGCAGTTAAAATGCAGTTGAGCAGATGATAAACAAATTCTAACAAATTCTGTGTCGCAATTTTAAACCTAACAAACTCACCAGAAGTATTGCCGCCCCTACCCAGCCCTAAAAACCAGACTTCTCAACTCCTTGTGAATTTGGGGAAGAATTCGATGAAGGGGTCAACAAAATGGTCGTTCCTCTCTTTTGCTGTCAACCAATCGCCCTCGTCTATCTTGAGGAAGAAGGAGAGTACTTGGAAGTTCGTTGCGAAGAAGCTTTATGAAAAAAGAAAAAGAAAAGAGATTTCGGTGGGGGAGATATTTGGGGAGAATGAGGAGTTGTTTTTGCCTTTGCTGGTACGGTGCCCTCGCTTTGCTGTCATCCTCAACTTCATTCTTGAAAACAAGGTCGGCTTTCGTGTGAAGGATGTAGATTGGACGTCAAAGATGACAGAGTGGGGGGAGGAGGAATGCAAGATAGTTGGACGCTCACTAGCGGCATTTATAATTGGGGCGACGGCAGGAGAGCATGCCGTCGACGCTTGGAGATCGCATTATGCTCAGCTGAATGTCTTGTTTGAGGAGGTTGAGGGGTTTGAAGAGTTTATGCTGGTCATTGCAAACAATTTGTTGCGGGACAGCATCTATGGGATGGTACTGAGAGTGTCGGTCGGAGCGGCGCTTAGTATGATGGATGCGGCGACGGACATTTATGTCATCAGGAAGTACTACCAGAGCGAAGAGTTGTATGGGCAGGCAAATGCTCTGCTGGCAATGCTTCTTGTCAATTTATTTGTCCAATTGGTTGTTGTGTACACACAGTACAAAAAGAAGAGCTGGTTCGTGATCGGCAAGGAAGCTTTGACCACTATGTCATTTTTGCGTCCAGCTGTGGACGCCTACAGGGTATCCACGAATCGTAAAAACGAGGAGACTACGATGGATCCGCTTATTGAAATGGTGTGCAATAAATGCACCGAACTTAGCTTCGAGAGTATTCCAGGCTGTGTTTTGCAGATATATGTTTGGCTGAACAATCCAGAGAAAGCTGGTACGTATGCTTTGGTGTCAATTGGAATCAGTTGTCTCACGACTGGTTTCACAAGTGCAATGATTGCATTTGACGCTGATGTGGATCTGCCTCACAGGAAGAATCAACCCAAGTTCTATGGCTACATTCCTAACGAAAATGGGCTGAGGGGAAGGTGCTTCATCTTGATGACACTGATGAGCTCCTTGCACAATCTGAGTCGAAGCTTAGGATGTGCTCTGTTGACATTTGCAGGTGCTGAAATGGCTCTCTTTTTCATTGGAGGCGAGATTGGTTTATATCTTGTCTACAAGATTCTTCGACAAGATTTTCACTATTGGATTCCAGGCACTCCTTTGATTTTTAGTTTTTTTACAAGGACCTGTGTTAAAGTTGTAGCGGACTTCACTGGGTGTCTCCACTTTCGCCACCCTTATGAGCTGGGCGGCTTAGGGTTCACAATTTC
>ERZ651776.6153-NODE-6153-length-10007-cov-3.049446_pt1 | contig 10007 bp, 20 predicted proteins | sample MGYA00514761_ERZ651776 | MGnify/ENA metagenome assembly ERZ651776 | reverse complement strand
TAGGTGTTTCGGCTTCTTAACATCCTTCCTGTTGCCCTTGTAAGGGGCTGTTACCGCTACGTCAAAACGAAAGTTCTGTTTACCAGTGAGGAATAATTCGTGCTCCTCGCAGTCTAACAGATCAAACATTAACATATCTTCGAGATACACAGCCATCGTCTCGATAGCCGTGTTCTCATTTTCTTCCTCAGTAACAGCGCCTACTCGGTAGCATAGAATGTCGCTATCGATCAGCGCAATCATTTACAGCAGATCGTCTTCAGAGATAAGCTCACCCACTGGTTGCCCACCGTACTCAAGCATGTCTGTAATAACCAAACGTTTGAGGGCAGGAGAGACGCCCTTCTTCTTCTGGTATGCCCATGCGTATGTACCCACAAGCGCGACACCCTTCGACCCGTTACCTACCTGTGCATCAATCTGAGAACCACCATCGTCAAAAGCATAGATAGGACGGGTACTCTTGCAGGTAATGTACTTGCCCTTACCATCTTTAAACTTAACCTCTAGGCCAATGTCCTGCAACGCATCGGCTGCTTTGTCTGATAGGTTACACAAGTCCACTTGAAACTTGCCACTCATATCGTTAACCTTGTCAAGGTATGCCCACATAATGTCTGCTTTGATTTTTACTGCGTCTGTCATAATAATTCCTTAGTGTTTAGTTACTCTGCCTTCGTCGGCAATCTGATAAAATTCTGATGTGATAAAGGCTAGGAGGTCTAGCACTTCCATCTCATCCATGTTTTGGCTAAAGGTTAGGCTCACTGCACCCTCCTTCTCTGTAATAACGATCAGCGAATCCGCATCCTTTACCACAGTATCCAAATCTACTTCTTCTTTCAATGCGTATCCTTCCAATTAAAACCTACATTGTAATCTCCTGTTAAAGGACAGCGGAGATTGTAGTGCTTTCCAGCCTCTGCAATTGCCTCTGCTGCCATCTTACCGACACGCTCTGCATCCTCTTGCGGGACTTCTATCTGCCACTCATCATGTACATTTGCACAGAATGAAGCGTTTATTATACCACACTTTAGCTTCTCGTGCAATATAACCAACGCTTTTTTCATAACAATTGCACCTGCACCCTGCAACAAAGAGTTTAATGCTGCGTGTTCTGAGCGCACCATAATGTGCCGCCCATCTAACCCACGAATCCAACCCCTTGCCGCTGCCTCAGTGACTATCTCCTTTAGACGTTCAAGTGCTGGTGTCTTGCGAAAGAAAGTCTCCATGATGCGATGCCCTTGTCTGGAATCACCACCGATGATAGAACCAATCTTCCCTGCTCCAGCCCCATACAACAAAGCATAGATGAAGGTCTTGGCTGTATCTCTATCAGGAAGGCCAGCCGCCCTCATGTTAACTGTGTGTATGTCTGTCCCGTCTTCCTTCTTCCCGTGTACCACAGTGTTGATGTACGCCTTGTCCTGCATGTAATGGGCTAACATCCGTAGCTCAAGCCCACTAGCATCTGCACCGACCAGCTTGTTACCAACCTCCACAGTCCACAACTCTCTGCACTCCTTACCGTACTCACTACCACTGCTAGGTACTTGTGCCATGTTAGGGCTGTGATGCGTCATACGCCCCGTCACGGCTCCGTTTGTTATCACCCTACCATGCACCCTACCATCAGGTTTAACCACGTCAAACCAGCTACTCACCTGCGAGATGCGTTTCTGTAGCATTAGATACCGAGCAATTAGTTTAGCCTCTGGTAAGTCAATGCCCTCTAACACCTTCTCGTTGATGATGGTACTCCCCTTCTCAGTCTCCTGCGTAAACTTAACACCAAGGGAGGCAAGCCTCTCAGCAATCTGTTGTCTACTGCCGGGATTGAATGGGGTTACCTTGGTTTTAAGAGGTTTACCAGTTTTATCACTAACTCGTTCTTCGACAATTGGTGGAAATGTAACTTGCAATTCGCTTTCAATATCAGCAACTTCACCTGTAAGTTGAGCGAGAAGCGCCTCACCTTTGTGTTTATCAAACTTAAATCCATGCTGCTCTTGCCTTTTCAAAATAGCTGCTACGTCATGCTCCAACTGTACGCTCTCACCCCAACCTCTTAACTCTTGAGACAACAACTTGTACAAGTCCACAGTTACTGACACGTCCTGTCTACAATAAAAGCGGTTAAGGCTATCAATTGGATCGTCATAAGGAGCAGTAGAAACCTTGTCATATTGTAACCCTTTCATCCAATGCCAAATGCGTGTGTACTCAACCTTACGATTCCCTAGCCTCTTCCCCCATGCCGCTAAACTGTGACCGTTTTCGATAGAGGGATTGAGTAGCCTTGACATTATCAAGGTATCTCTCACTTTCTTCAATCCAATCTTCGTTCCCCACAGCTTGTTGAGCACTGGTGCGTCGAAGCCGATCAAGTTGTGTCCGATCAATCTCTCTGCTTTGTTTATTAAGGGTATGAGTGTATCCGGTTTTGTGTGACATATGTATTCGCCTGTCTCGCTGTTATGGGTATAGCAAAGCCATATCTTACTCTGCTTGCTGTCTGTCTCGATGTCGAGAACTAAGTCCACGTTTACTCCTTTGTTGCTCTCCAAACACGTTGCATTCTACCACTAGAACCAGCGCGTTTTTCTCCTGTTAACTCTACAATACCAATTCTTTGCATTTCAGGTAGTCTTTTGCACAACTGGTCTCTACGAAAACTAAGTCTATCCGCTAACTCTTCATAAGTACCTTCACCTTGTTGTAACTCAGCATGTATTTTTTTATACATTTTAGCTGAAAACTCTACAACCTTTTCCGCAGCTTCGTGGGATGTGGTAGGGTCACTAGGTCGTGCTCTAACTTGCTTTTTCTCAACTGTCATTTCTTTCTCCTTAAAAGGCATACTTAAAAAGAATCTCTCTAAAAAATCTTCAATAGACTTACTGTGATAGTGTTTCGTTGGTCTTTTCTGGTAAAAGTAAACACCCCAACGTCCTGTTGTCGGGTAGTATTGATAGTTGCTGTTTTTTGTTTCATTATAGATTCTAAAACAAGAACCTGCCTCACTATACACAAACGGTATTTCTTTGTCGTTTAAAACATTTGCGACATACTCAGCCGTTTGGTTAGTATTTCTACGGAAAATGTTTTCTCCCTTACTATTTCTACGCACAAAAAACCATTCAGATTTTTTTTCTGGGATTTGTTTCTTTGCTTCTATAATCATGTTATTTCCCCTTAGCAATTTCAATTTCAACTAACTTCGCATAACCACCTATGTCGTGCCAACTGTCATCATAGAACGGGTCGCCATTAACAATACGCGCCAGCTTGTTGGCAATCAAGTCCAAGCTTTCCTGCATAAAGGGTTCCATCCCCTTCCAACTAGCACCGCCACGCATAATATCTTTTAACCATTGTGACGTTTCTGACACATTCTTGAACTCACCGTAACGATTCTCACGCAGTCCTAACGTTTCTGTTACATCTTTCATAAACTTAATTTCTCCTGCAGCTTCACGCGCTGACATATCACGATCTTCAAAATACTCCCAATCACCTTCCGGGATTAGCTCATTCAACTTAACAAAAGATGGGGTAATCAAAACATACCTTTCAAATCAGGCTTACGATAACGCTCACCCTTCTTGACCTTACCATTCTCATCGAACTCAGGGTAGCCCTTGTAGTTGAACTTCGACCAGTTACTTTCGTTAACCTCAGTTACCGCTGCATTCATATCCATCTTAGCGCACACACCAACACCGACAGCCGTAACAATTTGATCTGCTAACGAATCAAGTAGCGGCTCACGATCTATTGATGATACAGTCTTGTCCCCTGCCTTCAATGAATCAGCGAACTCCTCTAAATCATCAAGCGCCCTAGCCAAGTCACTGTTAGCGTCTATGTTCAACGAATCCATCATCTCAATGAACTCCTCAATGTGACAGCCTATCTGAACATCTAGGTCACGCTCTGTTGGTTGTGGTCGTGCTCGTTTGTGCCATAGGGTTATGTTGTCAATCATTACTTCCTCCGTCGTGGTAAGGGTGTCCAGCCAATCCAGAACCCATCTTCAATTATAGCAGGTGATAACGACCCGTGAGAAGCCACACCATACACACTTAGCAATTGTAACTTAACACCGTGTGGTGCTTCCTCTATCGGTCGCCAATAGTAGTTTAAGTCGATGCAGGCCACACCGTCCTTAGTTATGTTATCAATCAAAATAATGCCTCCTCTGTCTGTTCAATTAACAACCCATGTCGTATCTTGTATGCTCGTTTCTGCACCCACTCAGGCTTAACACCGAAAGGGTTGAAGCATACGCCTGTCTTACTGCAATACCCGTACTGTTCTATTTCAAGTTTAACCATAATCCCACCTGTGCAAATGCGTAGCCAATCCATATCATACCGTTAGCGCCCTCACCTTTATACCATTGGAGTACCCCGACCGTCAGGTAACCCAAGCCCGTAGCGCCTACGATTACCTGTTCAATCATCAAGCTCTCCCATTAAATCGTAGACAAAGATGGGTGTCTCTTCGCCTACATAAGCACAGCCTACGTTGAATTCAAAATAGTCCACTGCATCCTCCCTTGACATACCTTGTTGCACTAACACATCAAGGCATCGCTCAACAGAATACACTAACACATCATGCCCTCGAACATAAGCAGTGCCCATAGCTGCCTCATCAAACCCATCTGCTTTTATCATATGTTGTCATCCTCCATAAGGTCAACCGATTCCGACAGTATACCATTCTTTTGGTTATATTGCAAGCCAAATTTAGTCCCAGTCGCGCGACCGGTAAATCTATCTTTTAACACACGAAACGTAGTGGTCTGCCGCTTGATAGGATCGGAGTGCTGTTTGTTACGCTCTAACCCAAACATATAGTGGCTCCACCTAGCGATAGCACGAGACCCAGTAAAGTGTTTCTCTAGCACACGTCCACCCTCCTCATGCGCCTTACCCTCTGGTGTGGTGAGGTGACTAATGAAGTGGATGATGATGCCTAACTCTTGTGCCAGTGAGGCCATGTCTGCCATGATACCGTCCAGCGCACGTCTCTCATCCTGCTCATTAGCCGACAGCGCAGTCAGGTGATCTAGGTAGATGTGGTCAATGTCATAAGCCTTGTTAAAGAACTTGATGATATTCTTGATACTACGCCAGCCCATCGCACCGAAGTGCTCCATCATGTATAGCTGTTCTCTGGCCTCCAACCTGTCAACACTCTCCTCGTACTGCTCTCTTGTCCAATCCATATCAGGCACATGGTACAGCTTCTTATCTAGCTTACCCATCACACGCTGACTTGTCTCTACCACGTTCTGCTCAAGGTAGATAACACCAACCCGCAAGCCCAACTTGTCAATGTCATAGGCAATCTGTTGAGTAAACACGTCAGTCTTACCGACCCCAACACCAGCACCGAAAGCATATAGCTCACCCTTACGTCGCCCATAGGTTACCTCTGTTAGGGTATCGAAGCACCACGGCACACCTGCTACTGGCGGGGCTAACAACCTCTCCTTAATATCTGTTACGGTGACGATGCCCTCTGGCTTGTACGCATCAGCCCCATGCCAAGCGTTGCTAAACTGTGCCTCACTCTTATGCGCTAACCATTCACACGCATCCTTGTAGTCGTTGTGATGCCTGAACATACACGCCTTCGACCCCAACAGTTCAGCTACCTTCTTCGTGGCCTCCTTCCCCGGCTCATCGTTGTCAAAGCAAATAACCACCTTGTCGAATGAGTCAATCCACTCGAACGCTGCCTTACAGTCGGCTAACGCACCCTGAGCACCGGAGCGCACACTAACAGCAGGGAGGCTAGTCATCTGATGGACAGCCAAGGCATCGAACTCCCCCTCTGTCAGCGAGAGCACCTTCCCTCCCTGTTGGAAGCGACTTTGACCGAACAGCGTCGCACCCTTCCAGTCACCCTCGACCTTGAATGTCTTGTCAACACTCCTCACCTTGAACGCTATGGTCTCCCCTGTCCTGTTGTGGTAAGGGAATAACACCTCGCCATCAGTGGTTTGCTCCACTTCGTAGGTACGCATGGTCGCATTGGTTAACCGTCGAGCTGGAAAAGCCCCCACATACGCATCAGAACGGGCTACAACGGGTTTCTTTGCCTCGGTGTATACATGGGTATGGGTAGAGGGTTCTATCGCCGCCTCGTCCCTCCTGTACGTCCCGCAGTTGAAGCACTTGGTACTGCCATCTTGGTTAACAGCTAGTGGGTCAGTGCCTCCGCAGTCGGGGCATGGTTGATGTATCTTCTTGAATGCCATTATAAATCCCAGTTGTCATGTAACACCTGCATCGCTTCGTACTCCTCGATGGTTAGTAGTCTCCCCTGTTTCTCGTGATAGAGGGATTCTAGAAACTGCTTGAGTCCTATTGTTTTAATCAGGTCGTGCGCGTCAGACAATGTATAGTATAAGGATACCTCCGCTTGTATCCCTATACAGTCATCTTCTTTACCCTCAAGCGTGTTAATCATATAATTCCCTCTTATCTTCATAGTCTATATAGTTAGCAACATCCGTGCCAACCTCGCTTCTTAAATCTTCACGGGTTAACACCTTCACCTCGTCAGATATGTAGCTAAAGCAGCTCTCACACATATCTAAGAAGCTATTGTCGGCAACTTTCTTTATCGTTGCCTCAAATGGTGTTAAAATCACGTTACAGCAAGTGCATCTCATCTGTTCACCTCGTAAGTTGTTAGTTGACTGTCCCTGATTGGTTTAGCTATGACAGCAAACAAACACAGGAACAGTATATATCCTACCACAATTTTCACTTAACCCTCACCAATTTAAATACTCCCTCTTGGTTATTCTGCTCCAACCAGTAGACGGCATTAGCCCTCTCAGTTGTACGGTAGACGATCAGGTTCGTCGACTTGGTTCTGATCTCATACATCATATGTCGATGTCCCTAAAAGAAATGTCAAAGGATAGGCTGTCACCTAGGTTGTTGAATGCCTCTCTGATGGGCGAGAGGATACCTTCAAGCTCCTCCATTGTTAGCATTGAGGTGATGGTGAGGGTAACAACAGGTTCTGCCTCAAACTCCTCGTTAACGTAGCCTTTAACTGTTAAATTATGAGATAACATTATCAAACCCCTCCATCATTTCAGACATAATTTCAGGCGTAATGTCAACATAGCCGCTGCCCATGTAGATTTTTACACCATCATCGAACATTTCGCAGTCTTTCACAAAGGCGATTAACCCGTCATCACCATCTGTATAGATAACAAAATCTTGGTCATCATCATCACCAACAAATGCCATATAACCGGGTTGCATGCTTTGTTTCCAGTCAATAAAAGCATCCTCTGTCATACCCAATAAGGCGGCAATACGCCCATAGTCCCAATCGTTGTCAAACATCATCATCCTCCAAATCAAAGTCTTCTAACCTACGACCATTGCCAAACTCCCAGCCGCGTTCGAAAGCGTCATATTCAGGCTCATCGACGTAGGGGTTTTCGTAGGGCATACCGTTGTAACCATCGATAGCCCCTATGCTGTGACAAATTTCGTAATCTCTCATGTTTACCCCTTAGTTTAAATAATGAGATAGCGACAAAGTAGCCGCTACCGCTAACGCTAACACCCAGTCACGCCACGACATAAGCAAGCACCGGAATAAACAGAACCAATATGTCGATGATAAATTCTAGCACGTTACTCATGCGTTACCCCCTCACACGTCACAGACTGGATTGTAGAGCGGTTTGCAGCCCTATAGCCGCTGTTTTGCACGTCGTAGATGGTAACGTATTGGTCAGGGTTCAAAGTGCTCACACCGCCCTTTAAATGCTTGGTAACACCTAGTCGCCCAGTAAGGGTTCGCAGGGTTCCGTCTTTTTTGGTAAAGGTAACCGTGATAAATTTGCCACCGCTGTTTAATAGTAGCTGGTCTAATTTCATTGTATAGCTCCGATAACCTAGCAAAAACGCTAGGCAAAGGCGACATAATCGCCAATGCTTAACGCTCTATTCGTCGTCATCTAATAGTAGGTTTCGTTTTACCGCGTCTTCGTCTTCGTCCCAGTTTTTTATCAGGCGGTCGAGGTCATATAGGCTCTCCCATAAGTCTAGGAAAGCCACATATTGCGCCTGATCGTTGCCCATAAGGGTATCAGTCATGATCGCCTGTTTAATCAGCCGTGTGGCCTCGTTAATGTGGTGTTGCGCTTGGTCAATCATAAAAACCCCTTAGTCAAATTTATAAAGTGCCGTAACGCGTCTTTGCGCCTTGGTTGCGTTTAAGTCTATCACGTTTCCGTCTACTATTGCAAGTGCATGTTGTGTCACCACGGCGACATACCGCCCGGTTTTAGGTAACGTCGCCATCAATCGACCCAACGTCATGCCCGGTGACGGATAAACGCCCGTTATACTTGAGAAGGCAATTGCTTGCTTGGTAACCCCATAGACGTTAACCAAACGCCCGCCCGCGCCTATATATGCCGCGTGGCATTGTCTTGCGCTAGTACCCCGGTTGCGCCGTCTTCCTAATTGCTCAAACGTTTTAAAGCTTAAATCATAGGGTTCGCCCTTTACGTTAGCTAACGCCCTTACAGCGCAGTTATTACCGTCGCCGGGCGCATCGTAGCCCACGTGCGCCGGATAGATGAATAAGCGCCTCTCCGCCCGTTCTAGGCGTTCTAACAATGTCGTCATGCTTACCCCCTTAGTAGGTTTCAAGCCTAAACTGGCTCTTCATTGGTTGCGCCTTTAAAGGCTCGTCAAAATCTACCGCATCGTCGACAAACCAACCAAAACAGCGTTTGCGGTTTAGATAATGATAGGGGCTGTCGATCATTACCCGGTGTCTTTTAAAATCGTCGTCGAACGGCTCGACGGCGTGATAACGTTTAAACCCTTTAAATTTAACCGCCCCTATAATTTCCCGTTGTTCGTTTTGTACATGCAGCCAAAACCCAGCGAAGCGCACGGGTAAGCTTATATGAGCGGTTTCAATTGTCTTTCGGTTTTGTACTATTTCACGCGCCCACGGTTCACGTATAAAAACCTTTCCAATAACTTGCATAATTTCCCCTTAGTTTCTTGAATAATGAATGGGACGCTCATATAACCCGCGTTCGTCCCGATAGATTGAAATATAGTGTCCATAGCGTGAACCGTCCGCGTAAGTAAGCGTCCGCGTTTCGTTGTAGTTAATCGGCGAACAGTCCCACATATGCGCGATGTCTTCCGCGTCTAACGCTTCTTGCAGCGTCTCGAATCTATTTTGCATATATCCCCCTTAGTAGGTTAAACAATCAAAATATGCAAGCATAAGCGCAAGCATAGCGGTAAACAACAAAGCATACCCAATAGCGTCTTTTAGCATAATTTCCCCTTAGTGTACGGCGATTACAATCGGCAAACCCTTTAACGCTTGCATGCCGCATGCGTGACCTTTACCCGTGCAAGTACCGCAAGCGCCCGGACATGGGAAAGCCTTAGCACCGAACGATGCCCGCAAAGCTTGGTTAACCGCCCGTGACCCGTGTTCGCTACTCTTGACGCGTCGCCCGATAGACACCGCGATAAAATCACCGCGTGTGATCGGCAAAGCTTTCACCCGTGTGATAGTGTCCGCGTCGCTATTGTGTCCGCTGCTAACGTTTAAAACGTAATTGCTTGGTAACGCGCCTTTATACGCTAACAACTCTTGGAAGCTTTTAGAATAACCATAGACGCGGGCTTTTGTGCCGTCGATAAGGTCGAACCAAAATTCTACGTCGTTGACGCTTGCAAAATCACCGTCAACGTATAAGCGCAAATCATAGGGGCTTTTTGCTTTGTTATCTATAGCGCGGAAAGCTTGCACAATAGCGCCTTGGTTAAACCGCATGAGGAAAGCATTCTGGCATTGACGGGCGAACGCCTCCGGATAACACCAAGCGCGGAAGCTGTAACAGAAGTCAAGACAAGCGCCCGCGCCGGAACACGTAACGCCGGGTAACGAACTATAAGCCACAAATGGAAGCT
>ERZ651776.6149-NODE-6149-length-10012-cov-2.681429_pt1 | contig 10012 bp, 8 predicted proteins | sample MGYA00514761_ERZ651776 | MGnify/ENA metagenome assembly ERZ651776 | reverse complement strand
CCAATGAAAAAAATTCTTTTTCTTTTTGCTCCCTTACTCCTGCTCGTTACTTCTTGTAAACCAGATAAGTTACAAGAGGGTGAAATTGAATATGCAATTACTTATCCGAACTCAGAGATTTCAGGTTTTATGCAAGCTATATTGCCAGAAACAATGACAATTACTTTTAAAGGGACTAAAATGAAAACCACAATTGCACGTGGAGAAATTTTCACGACCGAAATTATTTCGGACGAGGCCGATCGTTCAATAGAGATGCGATTAGATTTTGGTGCTAGCCTGCTTTATGCTAATTGTAACGAAAACGAAGTGCAGGAATTAATTTCCTCTCAACCAGAATATAAAGTAAAGGCATTGGGCGCATCTGACAGCTTAGCAGGCATGTATTCCACGTCATACAGTATAGAAGGAGCCAATGACACCATTACGCGTTCAGATGCTTGGTTTACAGAAGATTTAATAATGACAGATGCTTATTGGTTCACACCCTATGCAGACACAAAAGGAACCCCTGTAATTTATGACGCAGAACGCTATGGCATGATGATGCATATTGAAGCGGTAAAAATTACAAAACGTGAAGTGCTAGACACAGAATTCGATCGTGACCCAGAACTAGTAGAAGTTACTTTTGAAGATTACGAAAAAGAAGTTCAGGCTTTGTTTGATTTACTCATGGATTAACAACTTACTGAATCACCAATTTTTTCTTGATGGATTGTTTTGCATCCACCACATTAACCAAATAAGTGCCTTTAACATATTTGCTTAAATCTACAACTATACTATTTGATGAGGGTTTGAAACTAGCAAGTTGTTCGCCAGTTAAATTGTATATAACGATTGTGGCTTGTTTCAAATCATGCGCAGATAAACTTCCCAAATTAATAAGCACATTACCATTTGTTGGATTCGGGTAAATCGAAAAATCTCTCACGAGTTCATTTGGTTGAATACCAATATTATTCTTTGGTACAGATTCATAAAGTATGACCCCACCTCGGCGGTTTCCTAAAACCATTTCAAAACGATCATCACCATTAAGGTTTGCAATTGCAGGAGCCGTATAGGTTCCTTCATCCAAGTTGTCTAAGTTTGAATCAACCAAATGGAAAGTACCATCTAAATTACCTTCTACATTATCATAATAATAAATGTTCCCACGTTTGGAACCAACGATCAACTGATATTCTCCATCCAAATCAACAAATTGAACGACAGCGTGACCTTGAATAAATCCATCTCCAGATACATTCACACCGCCGAGTTCATTTGTCACATGTTCAAAATTATAAGTGCCTATTCCTGTGTTTTCTAAATACTGTAGTTTCCCCGTTCTTCTTCCAATCACTAAATCTAAATCACCGTCGCGGTCAAGATCTTTAAGCAGTGGATAGGAATAAGTGCCTTGAAAAATATCGGTTCCTTCGCTATCTTCTAAGGTAACGAAAGTATCAAATATTGCTGGGCTTCCAGCTTCACCTGTATTTTCAAAATAATAACAAAAGCCCTCATACTCTCCCATAATCATATCTTCATCACCGTCTCCATCTAAGTCGGCTACTGTTATTTTATTCCACCAACCGCTTGTATTTTTCCACGCTTCGTCACCATCGTATTTTGATAACTTTCCTGCGTCATTATTATATATAGTAAGAGGCATCCATTCACCAACCAATAAAAGATCAAGATCTTTGTCTTGGTCATAGTCCGTCCATACGGCATCAGTAACCATTCCTATATCATTAAACAGTTTACTTGTATTTATATCGAGTTTCAATTTTCCACCTTCATTTAGATATAATGAACTACTCGCATCATAACCATAAAAACCTGGAATCTGCCTGCCACTTGCAAATACATCTATATCACCATCACCATCATAATCTGCAGCAGCTACTGCGGATCCACTTATAGATAATGCTTGGAATGATTTATCTTTTTTGAATATACCTGTCCCGTCATTTATATAGAGACGATCTTGGTAGTTTTTACTACCGTCTTCGTATTCATTCCCACCGCTTACGACATAGAGATCTTGATCACCATCACCATCTACATCGAAAAAGGTGGCGCCAAGATCTTCACTCTGAGCATCAATGCTGAACTCTGATCCAGAAACTGGTGCAATATAACTTCCATTAGTAGTCATAGGAAAGAGTACGCCAGATGAAGTTGCGCTACCACCAAAGTATATATCAAGAGTTCCATTACCATCTACATCTGCAGTCGCCATCACTGGTCCGAGTGTAGACATTTTATGAGGAATTAATATTTCCCTTTCATAATCATCAAACTCGTTTTCATTATGCGATACGGGAAACATTTTTGAGCTAGTTATATCGCTAAACAAGCCTAATTTATTCTCATTGCTAGCCAAAGCACTTGCCTGAGTATAATCTATTTTGATCGTCTGATTAGCATTGATATCAGATTGTATGACCTGTTTCCCATCCGGATAGGTAACTGTAAGTTTGTCGACTTTGCCATTTATTCCTAATCCAAATAGTGCAACTGGTTCGCTGGCAGATAGAAATCCTCTAGTGCGTGTGATTTCGATAAGCTGAGTTGTGTTATTGTCATATTTAATTTCGACACGTGCAGCATCACAAGGCAAATTGTTTTTAGTTGCATAAACTTTGAGGTAGTTATTTATTTTTTGATCCTGTGCAACATTTTTATAGATCTGACTTTTGTTATTCATATGATTCATTACTAGATCCATATCACCGTCATTATCTAGATCTGCATACGCTGCACCTTGTGTCCAACCTGCAAAATTGAGATTCCATGTAGATGCAATTTTTTTGAAAGTAAGATCTCCATTATTTTTGAAAGCTGAATTTTCTAATCTTTGTGATGGAGCGGCTATTGCTAACTCATATACACTTTGATTTAATTCATCTTTGCTAAGTGATCCCGCATTCTTGTTGTGTTGGGCTACGAGGTCTTCGATTTCGTGTATGTAATCTTTGTTACGCACATCTCTAAATAGTCCATTAGTGACTACTAGATCCTTGTTGCCATCAAGATCTAAATCTGCGAATAACGCTGTCCAACTCCAATCTGTATTAGAGACACCAGCCATTTGAGCAATCTCTGAAAATGAGCCGTTACCGTTGTTGAGCTGTAATGCATTAAACATATATTGATGGTGGTACCCAGCGTTGACAAGTCTCCAAAATTTGGCCGGATTCATGCCACTCATATTAGTCTTACTTCTGTAGTTATCAGAAGCTACCATATCTGATGAGAATAAATCTATATCTCCATCATTATTGAAGTCTGCAAGATCTACTCCCATACTAAAGTTACTCATGTGTTTAAGTGAAATATGAGCTACATTTACAAATGTTCCATCACCTCTATTGACATAGAATAAATCAGGCTCCTCATAATCATTAGCAACATATATGTCAACTAATCCATCTCCATTGAGATCTGATGCGGTAGTACTAAGTGCTGCTGCGAAGTTTTTTACACCTGCAGCTTCAGTTACAGTTGTGAATTTTCCGTTAGAATCATTTCGATAGAGATTATCAGTATAAGCGTAATTAACTCCAGCACTTTGTCTTTTTAGGTATCTGGAAGAGGGCATTTGATTTCCCACATATAGATCTAAGTCGCCATCTTCATCCATATCAAAAAATGTAGCTGAAGTTGAATATCCCATATCGGCTACGCCATATTCTTCTGCCTTATCTTCGAAAGTCATGTTTCCATTATTAATATAAAGTACATTTTTTCTGCTGTTTTCATTAGGCAGCAAATATTTACATACATAGATATCTAAGAATCCATCGCCATTTACATCTCCTATACTAACACTAGAGGACCAAAGTTCATTTTGAGCGATACCAGACGCTAGACTAATGTCTTCAAATTGCATATTGCCTTTATTCAGATATAATGCATCTCTCACTTGGTTTCCTGTAAAGTAAATGTCTACAAGATCGTCATTGTTAAAATCAGCCAATGCTACACCACCACCATTAAAAATGACATCGTATTGGATATAGTTGAATTTAGGACTTTCAGTAATAATATTGGAAAATTCTATCCCTGTAGCACTGGACGGAAGTACTTCGAATAGTTTAACTTCAGATGTATTTATAACCTGGGTATTTATAGAGGTATCATTAGAACACGATAAAGTAAAAATTACCAATAGAGTATAGAAAATATTTTTCATTTTTGTTATTTCTATTAATTGACAAATATCGTAAATTAATAGAGGTTATTGAGTTGATTATGGTTAGGGTTTTAATTTATTGACAAAATTGATACATCATTCATTCATTATTACCTATACCTTTACATTATGTCCATTTTGAAGAAGATATACATATTTCCGATCCGAGCCTATCAGGTTATTGTTTCACCCATACTAGGCCCTACATGTAGATTCCAACCCACGTGCTCTAATTATATGATTGACGCTATAAAGCAATGGGGAATCTTAAGAGGCACTTGGATGGGCTTAAAACGTATATCTAGGTGTCATCCTTGGGGATCTTCTGGATATGATCCAGTACCGAAGAATTCAAAAAACAAAAGTATTAAGGATCAGAATACTGATTATAAGTAACGAATAGAAGCAAAATGTTAAGAAGACCTAGAAGAAATAGAAAATCACAAGCTGTAAGATCCGCAATAGCAGAGACATACATAGGTGAGCAACACATGATTATGCCACTATTCTTGGTGTTAGGGTCAGGTATAAAAGATCAGATTGCGTCGCTGCCAATGGCTTATAGATGGAGTCTAGATACAATGATGAATGAGATTGGAGAATGCCTTTTATTGGGAATAGATAAGTTTATAATTTTCCCAGCTATTCCGGAAGACCTCAAAGACAAGACGGCCACATACAGCTATGACCCTGATAACTTTTATCTACAAGCGGCGACTAAGATCAAGGAGAAATATCCAACTGTATGCCTTATTAGTGATGTCGCTATGGACCCTTATAGCTCGGATGGTCATGATGGATTAGTGAGAGACGGCAAGATCGTTAATGACGAGACATTGCCCATACTTGCTAAGATGGCAGTTGCTCAGGCTGAAGCCGGATTTGATATAATTGGACCGTCTGATATGATGGATGGTAGAGTAGAAATAATAAGACTCGCATTGGATGCTGCCGGATATACAGATACATCCATTATGTCATATACAGCAAAGTATGCCAGTGCTCTTTATGGGCCATTCCGGGATGCCTTAGATTCTGTACCTAAGGTTGGAGATAAGAAGACTTATCAGATGGACCCCTCTAATATCAATGAAGCCCTAATAGAAGCTCAATTAGATATGGAAGAGGGAGCAAACTTTATCATGATCAAACCGGCACTTCATTATTTAGATGTGATACGAGAGCTAAAGACTAGCTTTAGCATGCCTACTGTAGCCTATCATGTGAGCGGAGAATGTGCGATGCTATACGCAGCCTGTGCAAATGGGTGGCTAGACAGAAAAAAAATGGTGCCAGAAACACTATTGAGTATACGAAGAGCTGGGGCAGATCTAGTAATTAGTTATTTCGCTAAAGAGTTTGCTGAATCATTGCATTAAAGACTTTCCACATTTGAAAACTTTCCAATCTACAGGCATTATTTTTCGACGTATCAAGTACTCAGAGACGAGTCTAATCGTAGATATATTTACTAGAGAGAAAGGTATTCGATCATTTATATTTAGTGGTGTTCGTAAGGCCAAAGCGAAAGTGTCGGCGGTCATGATCGACCATATGAATATAGTGAACATAATCGCTTATGATAAGGACAATGATAAACTTGCGCGCGTCAAGGAGATACATCTAGAGCATGGATATCGTCATATTACTACTGATGTAGTTAAGTCTTCTTTAGGTATATTTTTGTTGGAGATGACAAGAGATTGTATTAAAGAAAAAGAACCCAATGAAGAGCTGTTTGATTTTATTACTGATTGGTATAAATATCTCGATATTTGTGACCATCAACTCTCTTGTTTTCACCTCATGTATCTATTAGAGTTAAGCAGGTTTTTAGGATTCGAACCCATGAACGATTTTGATGAAGAATTGAGAACTCAATTTGATTTGTTAGATGGTAACTTTGTAAATGTGAGCAATACTTCAAAGTATTTATTGCCTGTAGAGCGATCTATATTTGTAAGACAGCTACTTAGTGCTGATATGAAGCAACTTGAGCATATCAGAATACCCAAGGATATTAGAAATGAAATACTGAAAGATATTATCAAGTTCTATAGATTACATGTAGACAACTTCAGAGAACCGAAGTCGTTGGCTGTCATTCAGGCGATACTGCGTTAGGCACATTCCCAGGCTCAACCAATAGAAAGAGCCCTTGATTTTTGGGTAGATAATTTCGACGATCTTGTATTTGCAGGTGTTTACCGTACCTTTAACTCGCACATTACAGAATATATATTTCTGTTCGGATTTTTACTTCTGATTATACTTTTCCATTGTAAATTTAAGTCCTATAGCGGCAAAACTCTTAGCCGTTTCACAGGCTCTAGGGATAATTTCAATCAACTCATCTTTTTCTTTGGCATTCCATTTACCTAATACATGATCTATTTGTTGACCTCTACGGAAGTCTTTCCCGATACCTACGCGCAGCCTAGAATATTTGGTAGAGCCAAGTACTTCAGCAATATCCTTAAGACCATTATGGCCTCCATCACTACCTTTGGGTTTGAGACGGATGACGCCTAGCTCTAGTTGAAGTTCATCGACTACTGCCAATACGTTATCTACAGGAATTTTCTTTTTTTCCATCCAGTACTTTAAAGCTTTCCCACTTTTATTCATATAGGTCGATGGCTTAAGTAGTACAAGGGTGCGACCTTTATGCTTTAGCTCTGCGACATCTCCAAGAGTCTCTTGCTTCCAAGACACATCTGCATCTTTGGCCATCATGTTTACTACATCAAAACCTATATTATGGCGAGTGCCAGCATAATCAGAACCGATATTGCCAAGACCAACTATAAGATATTTCATTGGATCATAATTTTCTTCAGGAGTAGAGTAAAAAAGTGATTTTAAAAATTTAATCATAAGAGTAAATTTAAATTCCAAATTCTAAAGCTAAACAGTATTTTTAAAAAACAAATTCCAAACTCCGACAGTGACAGCGTTAGCCACAACACGGGTTTGGAATTTTAAATTTTATAAGTTGATTTAAGAGCAACTTATCGTGCTACTGCAGTTGCTCTTTTCTCTCTTATCACAGTCACTTTTACTTGACCAGGATACTGCATCTCTTGTTCTATTTTTTGTGATATCATGAATGCCAAATCTTCAGCGTACTGATCGGTCACTTTTTCACTTTCTACTATTACACGCAATTCTCTACCTGCTTGTATTGCATAAGCTTTCTCAACACCTTCATGATTCAACGCTATATCTTCAAGCTCTCCGATACGCTTGAGGTAACTTTCAAGTATCTCTCTACGTGCTCCAGGTCTTGCGCCAGATATCGCATCACATGCTTGTACGATAGGAGAAATAATATTATTCATTTCCATCTCGTCGTGGTGAGCACCTACGGCATTGATTATTACTTCATGTTCGCCATGCTTCTTACACATCTCCATACCCAAGAGTGCGTGTGATAGCTCTGACTCGTCTTCTGCAACTTTACCTATATCGTGTAAAAGTCCAGCTCGCTTAGCCATTTTGACCTGTTTAGGACTCATACCTAATTCAGCAGTCATGGTCCCACATAGTGTCGCAGTCTCGATACTGTGTTTCAGTAGATTCTGACCATATGATGATCTAAATCTCATACGACCCACCATACGTACTAAGTATGGATCTAGGCCATGTATATCTAGATCGATTACAGTACGTTCTCCGATCTCAACGATGCGTTGTTCTAATTGCTTTCGTGTCTTCTCTACTACTTCTTCGATCTTAGCAGGGTGGATACGTCCATCAGCCACCAGTCTTTTCAGTGATAATCTACAAACCTCTCTACGAATAGGGTCGAAACTAGATATGATGATAGCTTCTGGTGTATCATCCACAACGATCTCTGCTCCTGTAGCGGCCTCTAAGGCACGTATGTTACGCCCTTCTCTACCAATAATTTGTCCTTTGATATCGTCAGATTCTAGGTTGAATATAGATACCGTATTCTCAATAGTGAATTCTGCGCAGGATCTTTGAATAGCGTGTATTACTATTTTTTTAGCCTCTTTGCTAGCATTAGCTTTAGCCTCTTCTATAGCTTTCTTTTCGATGCTCATTACTTCAGTTGCGGACTTAGCTCTTACTGCTTTCAATAGTTGCTCTTTAGCTTCTGATTCACTTAGTTTTGCAACGGTCTCTAGCGCTTTGATGTGTTTTTCATTCGCATTTTCTAGCTCTTCTTTCTTACGCGCTATAATTTTGAGTTGCTTCTCTAGATTTTCTTTGATTGTTTTTACTTCTACTTCTCTGTTTTCTATAGCTTCTTCTTTAGTAGAGAATTGGTCCATCTTGATTTGTAGATCTTTCTCTTTTCCTAAAACAAGCACCTCACGCTCTTTCATCTCTACCTTTTGCTCACCCTTATAAGTCTCATATTCAGACTTAAGTTTGCTGAACTTTGATCTTGCTTCCTGAATCTTCTTTTGTTTGATAGCTTCATTTTTCTGCTCTGCCTTATCTACTATGAGTTCAGCTTTAGAGGATGCGTCCTCTAGTTTTCTAGATGCAGTCTTTTCTGCTTCTTTAAGAGTAAAGTCAGCTTTTTCGTTAGCTGCCTCTATCTCTTTTTGGGCTTTGCCATTGATTGATGACGATTTAGCAAAGTAACCTGTAATAAGGCCTATTATTATTCCCCCTACTGCTCCGATGATGTATTCCATCTCTTCTTTTTATTTATTATTAATAAATACTTTCATGACATCTATGATATAATGATCAAAAGATGACTAAGAAAGTCGACATATAACCTACTATGTACGAGAAACGAAAAAGTGAACGACCTACATTAATTGGTCTAATGTGGATTCTAAAGTATCTATTTGTGCATGGGCTTGAGTGATATCGTTTTCTAGAGATTGGATTTTATCTAGTTCGAATGCCTTTGTGAGAAGCACCATAATCACTAGATCTAGTTTGTCCTTGTCAGTATATTTTTGCTGAAACTCTGTGACCTGACTATTTATATCCTTTTCTATACTCCGTACGGACGTTTCTTCCTCTTCTGTGATTTTCACCGGAAAGGATCTTCCGGCAATCACTACACTTATCTTTATTTGAGCGTCGTCCATATCACTTACATGGCTTTTATGAGGGCTATACATTCATCAATTTCTTCTACGAAACCCTCTATTTTTGCCTTTATCATCTGTTGATTCTCCTCTATTTGAGTTGAGTCTATTGCACTATCTACTTTAGACTTCCACTGGTTGATTTCTTCTTCCTTCTCTCTCAGTGAGGTCTTTAGTCTATTGTTTTCACTTTGTATTGTTTTATATATATGCTTCTGCTCTTCCATCTTTTGGACGAGTATAGAGAGTTTGCTTTGTAGCAAATCTAATCTGTTTTGGATAGAATGCATACATCAAATATATAGCTTTTCGGCTTATTATCAAGACAGTCACATATTATAATATATTATAATGTATTTAAGTACCTTTTTGACATAGGTGCGCATAAAACTATTACTTGGCCAATTGTGATCACAAATAGTTTATCTTCTGATCTCAGCACTTAGCTGGTGTTCGTAGCTATACATGATTTTATTCATGATTTTATCCACATCTTTATCCTTGAGTGTCTTGGTGGCATCTTCAAACATATAACTAATTGCGTAGGATTTCTTGGCTTTACCTAAGCGATCTTCATCAATATATACATCGAATAGATTGATCTCTTTGAGTAATTTTTTGTCAGCGCTTCTTGCCATTTTCTTTAAATCAGCAAATCCTATACTCTTATCTACTACAACGGCAAGATCTCTTCGAGAATTAGGGAATTTACTCGGTTCTATTACTTTAATTTTCTTTG
>ERZ651776.6144-NODE-6144-length-10017-cov-5.886217_pt1 | contig 10017 bp, 5 predicted proteins | sample MGYA00514761_ERZ651776 | MGnify/ENA metagenome assembly ERZ651776 | reverse complement strand
ATCGATTGATGGGTCATGACCGATTTCGGCGTGTGGTTCAAATATGACCCCAAGTTCCTGAGAACGATCCGCGGCAAAGGCCGCAAGCTTTTCAGCATATTCTTCAGGAGTGCGCGCAAGTTCATTCGGAGCGGTCTGGACGACGCCGACAATATGCGTTTTCGCTCCATACAGTTTCCCAATATCAGCCGCCACCGACAGCGCTTTGTCTAGCCGGTCTGTATGCCGAAGATCCACCGGTATCATGATGTTCGAATACATGTTTTCCTCCTTGCCATTGCCACATAAGTTAACTGACGTGGCATGCGTGTACCTTGCGTTAGATCAAGTCCGACCCCAAAAACTTTGCCTCGATGCGCCCTAATTTCTCTTTCCCGCCGCTGGATTTGTTTGCAGGCGTCAGACCCAGCCAAGCTGCAAATTCACGGCCATTGCTGAACTGATGTCCATCACCAATGCTGGCGATAATAGCGGACGCGGTCATAGCACCAACGCCTGGGGTTGTACGCAACAACCTCACCCGCGCGTCGTCCTTTGCGACCTGCTTCAGGCGATCTTCATACCATCGGATCCGTGCATGCTGTGCCATGAGGTGTTCGCACATGTTGTAGATCACCTCATTGGCAATCTCGGGCAAGTCCAGCACTTCACCTGCGAGAATATCCTCTGCAAACCCGATGACCCGCGCCAAGCCTCTTGCGATGCAAACGCCAAACTCGGCGACCATACCTCGTAAGCCGTTGATCAGCTGCGTGCGCTGGCGAACAAGCAGATCTCGTGCGCGATGAAGCGAGAGCAGAGCTTGTTGCTCAACCGTCTTGATCGCGACAAAGCGCATTGTCGGACGCGTCACCGCTTCACAAATGGCCGCCGCATCGATGGCATCTGACTTACCGCGTTTGACGTGTGGTTTGACATAGATCGGTGGGATTAGCCGGACTTCATGACCCAACGCTGTCAGCTCCCGCGCCCAGTAGTGCGCACTGCTGCAAGCCTCCATGCCAATGAGGCAGCGTTCAATCTTGGAAAAGAATGGCAATAGCTGCGCCCGTCTCAAAGGGCGGTTGAAGACAACCTCTTCGCATTCAGTGATCCCGTGAACTTGGAAAACGTTCTTGGCCAAATCAAGGCCGATCGTGGTAACTTCCATGGGGTGGCTCCTCTCAAAAGCAGATATCGACACCTGCAGTATGGCGCATTGCGACGCCGGTTGAAGCAGGAGCCATCCACCCCATCAGGTTTCGGGAAATACAAAAAACATGCCCGGTCAATCCGGACAATCCGGCCGTACCCAAATGGTCACCGCAGCGCAGCGTCATGAAAGCAGATATTCACGAGTGAGCGCAGCACTTAAGTGGGCCGGTCTGGCCTCCGCGAGCGAAGCGTCGGCCATTCCAGCATATTGGTTGCGCCGGCGGTATGAAATTGGCACTGTATCTATGGTGGCTGCTTTGGCGCTGCTGCTGTTCGATATAGAGCCGTGGGGCCGAGGTGTCTTGCAGTCCACCACGCTGGGTCCCAGACCCGAAACCACCTTTGATTTCTGAATCTGAAACCTGGAGATATTGACATGAGCACCACCGGCAAGCAGCTATTCACGACGTTAGAAAGCGATGGCACGCTCACCGTGGCGATCGAGGATGTGAACTTTCCCGACCCTACGGGCAATCAGGTTCTCGTGAAGATGGAGGCGGCACCGATCAATCCCTCTGATCTCGCTATTCTTGCCGGTGCGGCCGATCTCGAAAACGCCGAATATTCGGCTGGAAAATATGTCGCCAAGATGCCCGAGCCGTTCAATGCGGGGTCCAAAGCGCGGCACGGGCTGAAACTGCCCGCCGGCAACGAAGGTGCGGGCACTGTCGTTGCAACGGGTGACGGCGACAAGGCCAAGGCGTTGATGGGGCAGCGCGTCGCCTGTGTGCCGGGCAATGCCTATAGCCAGTATTGTATTGCCGAGGCCGCCATGTGTCTGCCATTGGGCGATCATTCGTCCGAAGATGGCGCGAGCGCCTTCGTCAATCCCATGACCGCGCTTGGCTTCGCTGAAAATGCGAAGATGGACGGGCAGAACGCGATCCTGCACACGGTCGGGGCATCCAATCTGGGCCAGATGCTGACCCGCATCTGCAACGAAGATGGCATTGCACTGGTCAATATCGTGCGCAAAGAAGAACAGGTCGAACTGCTCAAAAAGCTTGGCTCAACCCATGTCGTCAATTCATCGGACGACGATTTCATGAAGCAGCTCCGGTCCGCTATCGACGAAACCGACGCCTTCTACGGGTTTGATCCGATCGGTGGCGGGAAATCGGTCGACAGTGTTTTCAAGGCGATGGAGCAGGTCGCGGTGACCAAGATGACCGAGTATTCGCGCTATGGTTCGAACCAGCAAAAGCGCATGTTCATCTATGGACGGCTCGACACGGGTGCCACGACCCTGTCGCCCAGTTACGGCTTTGGCTGGACCCTGTCGGGCTGGCTTTTGTTCCCCTTCCTTCAATCGGCCGGCACGGAAACCGTGGGACGGATGCGCAAGCGTGTGCTCGAGAACCTGACGACGACTTTTGCCAGTCCCTACAAAAAACGGGTCGATCTCGAAGAGATGCTGACCAAGGAAGCTGTCACCGACTATCGCGCGATGAAGACGGGTGAGAAATACCTCGTCATGCCTTGGAAGTAAGGTGCAGTTACCGGGTCATACAGAAGTACTGCGGGTGACTTGAAAAAGTCACCCGATCTCCCCAGCGGCATCGGAGACGACCCTCATAATCGCACGAAGCCGTGCAGTTGGCTCGGGGCCGCGCCGGGTGGTTGACCAGTGTTCGTGGTATCTGCGATCTGGCAGAGAGACGGCCTTCAACCAGGTGCGTGCTGTAAATGCTTCGATCCCACTGCATGGCAGCAGCGTGTAGCCGATACCCGCGCTAATCAACAGGACGCCCGAGCGATTGCGCAAACCGCGCGTCTCAAAGCGACCGAAATCGGTCTGAAGCCTGCGAACATCAGAGCTTGGCGCACTTATCAAATAGGGTGCGGTCAGAGCGGTGATTGACAGCGTTTATCCCATGGATGCGACGGCAAAAGCCTATGACGATCTCAAGTATGGGCACGCGGTAGCATGGGGCGACGTTGCGGCAGCCCTTGCCGACACAGCAAGCAGCGTTAAGTGGTCTAATCAAGCGATGCTGATGCAGTCACTCTGAAGGCGGCGCCCGCAGCCTCTCTCCTGCATAAGCTACTAAAAAGGAACAACGCTATGATAAAATTCGAACTGAATGGCCAAGAAGTATCTGTCGAAGCCGACCCAGATACACCGCTGCTTTGGGCGATCCGCGATGAGGTTGGCCTGACGGGCACCAAATTCGGCTGCGGCATTGGCGCTTGCGGTGCCTGCACTGTGCACATCGATGGTGCAGCCGCGCGGTCCTGCATCACCTACCTGTCTGATGTCGAAGGCCTCAAGGTCACCACCATCGAAGGGCTTGACGAAAACGGCAATCACCCTGTTCAGGAAGCATGGCGCAACTTGCGGGTACCGCAGTGTGGATACTGTCAGTCCGGTCAAATCATGCAGGCCGCCTCTTTTCTGAAAGACACACCAGACCCAAGCGATGGCGACATCGACGCGGTGATGACAGGCAACCTGTGCCGCTGCATGACATATCCACGCATTCGCGAGGCCGTGCGAAGCGCGGCTACTGCTATGGGAGCTTCCGACAATGGTTAATCTGACGTCCCGCCTTACAGGCTCCGACACACAAACACACATGACCCGCCGTGGGTTCATGGTATCCATGGCGGCCGCCGGGGCGGCCTTCGGCTTTCCGAACGCGTCCAATGCCGCGATGAACCCCGCAGTAGCGAGTGGCATGCCGATCACCCCGAACGGCCAGACCTTCGAGCCGTCCTTGTGGTACTGGATCGACGCGGACGGTCAGGTCAACGTCAACATCATGCGCGCCGAAATGGGCCAGCACGTGGGCACCGCGATCGCGCGCATCCTTGCCGATGAGCTGGAAGTGGCATGGGAGAACGTCCACATCACCCACGTTGACAGCGCCGAAAAATGGGGCCTGATGGTTACCGGCGGCAGCTGGTCTGTCTGGCAAAGCTGGCCAGTATACCGTCAAGCGGGGGCCGCCGGCCGCACCGCCTTCATTGAGGCGGCCGCTGCAAAGTGGGGTGTTGACGGATCAACGCTGACCGCGCGCGACGGCATGATCACCGATGGCAACAAAAGCATCAGCTACGGTGATCTCGTCGCGGAGGGGCTTGATCGGACGTTCACGCAGGACGAGCTTGCCGCGCTGCCGCTGAAACCGCACGCCGATCTGCGTTTGGTGGGTCAGGATGTGCATCCGCTTGATCTGGATACGAAAACCACCGGTCAGGCGATTTATGGACTGGATGCCAAAGTAGACGGAATGGTCTACGGCGTGCCGATGCTGCCTCCGACACGCTACGGCTCGACGGTTAACTCTGTCGACGACAGTGCGGCGAAAGGCATCAAAGGCTATCTTGAAACCGTAGTGCTTGATGATCCCTCAGGCACCGTGCCGGGCTGGGTCGTGGTTCTGGGCCAAACGCTCTACGCCGCACGCTCTGCCGCGCTTGAGATCAGCGTCGATTGGGCTGCAGGCGAGACCGCAAATGTGTCCGAGGATGACATTCAAGCACGGGGGCGCGAACTGATTAACAGCGATGCAGGCTCTATCCTGCACACAGATCAACCAGACACCGCTGCTGCTTTCGATGCCGCCGCTGATACGCTTGAAGCAGAGTACACTACGCAGTCTGTACTGCATTTCCAGATGGAACCAGTGAACGCCACCGTCTTCCAGAATGCCGATGGCATCTGGGAAACCCACGCGGGCAATCAATGGCAATCACTGATTCTGCCGACGTTGGCCGCAGCACTTGAAGTGCCTGCAGACAAGATCGTGATGCGCAGCTACATGCTGGGCGGAGGCTTTGGCCGTCGTCTCAACGGCGACTACATCGTGCCCGCCGCACTTGCGGCAAAGGCCGTGGGCAAGCCGGTCAAGCTTGTATTCTCGCGCGAAGAGGATGCCCAATTCGACAGCATCCGGTCGCCTTCGGTGCAAAAACTGCGCATGGCGTTTGACGCAGCACAGGCGGTGACCGGTATGGAACACCATGCCACTGCCGGTTGGCCGACGCAGGCATTAGCACCGGGCTTCATGCCCAAAGGCGTCAACGACGAGCCCTATGACCCTTTCGCCATCGATGGGGCCGATCACTGGTATACCGTCGGGGCGCATCGTGTGCGAGCGATCTCAAACGATCTGGCGAACCAGACCTTCCGTCCCGGTTGGCTGCGGTCGGTGGGGCCAGGTTGGACCAACTTTGCCGTTGAGAGCTTCATGGACGAAGCCGCGCATAAGGTCGGTGCCGATCCGCTGCAATTCCGCCTCGATCACCTGACGGCCGAAGGTATGAACGCAGGGTCGGAACCCAACGCGGTGGGTGGTGCCACGCGACAGGCCGCAGTGTTGAAGCGCGTGGCCGAGATGTCGGGCTACGGCAAAACCGATCTGCCGGAGGGAACATCGATCGGCATTGCCGCGACCTTTGGCCAATCGCGCACCATGCCGACCTGGACTGCTGCGGCTGTCCAACTGGCCGTGGACGCCGAAACCGGCGACGTGGAAGTCCAGAAGATGTGGCTGGCCTTTGACTGCGGCACTGTCGTGGACCCCGATGGCGCACGTGCACAATGCGCGGGTGCGGCACTCTGGGGGCTGTCCATGGCGTTGCATGAAGGCACGCGGATTGAAAACGGCAATGTCGTCGATCTCAATCTTGGGACATATATGCCCCTGCGTCTTGCCGATGTACCTGAAATGGAGATCGATTTCATTGAGAGCGCGCAAGTGCCGGTTGGGCTTGGGGAGCCAGGCACCACGGTTATTGCACCGGCGATCGCCAACGCGATTTTCAACGCGACGGGCGCGCGTCTCCGCCATCTGCCGATCACCAGCGACGCTGTGCTGTCGGCGATAAAGTCGTAAGAAATGTTTCGCGGGCGCATTCCCTTGCGCCCGCGAAATCGGGTCTACTAATTTTGTGGTATCCGTCGCTATTTGTGCGTTTACACTATCGCTCCCGAAAACCACCATTTGTGACTGGTTCATTAAACCAGACATCGAAGCACAGTCAGCTTAGGTTTGAAACGCCGCGCACTGCTGACCTTGCCGCCGTGCGCGGCGAAGGTCTTCAATGAGCCCACTTCGGTGATTTGCTGCCTTGCCGCGAATGAACTGCTATCGCTTGCGCGCTCCGAAGTCGCGCCGCCGACAGGATCAGACCATTGCGTTTCCGACGTGGCGAAATTGCTCGGCTACGAACCTCTTCTTAATAAACAGACGTGCAGTGTCGCCATAGCTGCCCTCAATCGCACTTTTGTCCGACTGCAGGGCGCAAACCTCTGGAAACAGGGTGCGCAATTCGACCAACGCGAAAGGGTCGAGCATGCGCTGCGCCATTGGGCCGGGATAGAAACTCTCCGAGGGCGCGTCTTCGGCAAAGACGATCTGATGCGTGTCGAACATCAAGTGGATATAGGTGACGGATTTGCGGCCATGGGCGATGCGGACCCGCGGCTTTGGGGTATCAATCAGATGTTTGGCGCGCACCAGATGATCACGCCCCAGCAGCATGCCGTGCTGGGGTGACACCAGCAGGCTGCGCGCGACGCCCAGCACGCCCCGCGGGATCAGGATAGGGCGCAGGTTGGGGTTGTCGAGCAATGCCTGCCGTTGCAGGCAGGTGCGCCCGATCCAGCGGATCGGCTGCGGGCCGTTGTCCATCGTCGTGACCAGATCGCCAACCGCGAGATCGTCGATCAGCCGGTCGCCCTGCGGTGTGCGGATTGCGGTGCCGCTGGTAAAACAGACGACGCCAGTGTTTTCTTCGGAAAAGGATGAGCTATCGGCGCTTGCGCCGGTGAAGGTCAGCGAGCCGGCTCCGAATTGGTCATTGTCCGAATAGTCAACCCCGTCTACGCCATCATTGGACTGGTTCAGGATACCGTCATCGGCCTGGTCGGCGTAAAGTTCGGAAATATGGTCGTAGAAGCCTGACAGGTTGATGAAATCGTTGTTGCCTGAATTGCCATCCGACAGCGTGCCGCTGTTGCCGAAGTTGAAATCGGTGATAATGTTGGCACCGTCGCCGGGGGAATAGACGAAGACATCATCGCCGTCGCCTCCCGTAAGGGTGTCGTTGCCCGCCTCGCCGTCCAGGTAGTCGTTTCCACCGCCACCAGTGATCAAATCGTCGTCGTCGCCACCCCAGAGGAGATCATCTCCGCTGCCACCGTAAATTGTATCGTCGCCGCCATAGCCCCCGACAAAAAACTGGCCGGTGTTCAGCGATGCATCGATGAAATCGGCGTTGTTTGTGCTCCAGATCGCTTCGATTTCGGAAAACGTGCCAGAGGCCCAGCCGCCGCCGTAATCATACGTGCCTTGCCCGAAGCCGGTAAAGGTAACGTTGACGCCTTGCGACGACGCAAAATTGCTGAAGGCAATAGCGTCGAAATCGTCGCCACCTTCGCCGCCATATATGACGTCGGTTTCGTGGTCGTCGGTGATCGAAAAGACGTCAGCGTCGTCGCCGCCATAAAGCGTGTCTGACCCGGTGCCACCAGAAAGGTCGTCTGCGCCCGCATCGCCATACACGGTGTCGTCACCGGCACCGCCGATGATGATGTCGTCACCGTCACCGCCATACATCAGGTCATTGCCGTCATCGCCGGTCCAGTCGCCGATGACGTCGTTGCCAGCACCGCCATAGATTGTATCGTCGCCCCCGCCACCCTGAATGGTGTCGTCGCCCGCCCCGGCTTGGACCACGTCGTTATTTGCAGTGATCTGGTCGCCGCCGCCATCGGTATAGCCGACGCCTATGCTGTCATTGCCGTCGGTGCCGTCGACGATGCCATCGGAGGTGTCGAAGTTGGCATCGTAGCGATTGGCCATGGAATAGGACGGGGTCATATTGACGCTGTCCAGCGTCAGCGCGCGGATCGGCTTGGCCTCAAGCGCGACCTGATCGGCGTTGGCACTGGTTTCGGGAAGCAGGTAGAGATTGCCTAACGTATCCTGCGTCAGGGTGGCGGTGATAGTGGCTGTCGTCCCGTCGGTGTAAGTGATGGTCGCGTGGTAGATGACGTTGCCATCAACGGTTTGATCCGCACCGCCATCAATTCTGAACTGGTCGTTCGTCACATTGTTGTCGGTGTCGTAGCCGGACACGTTGCCGCCACCGTAACCGGCGGTCCCGGGCGAGAAGCTGACGATGTGATCGACCAGAGGATCCCCGATCGAGCCATAGGTCTGACCGACAAGCACACCGGCGTTTTCGCTTATAGAATCACCCTCGGTCGGATCGATCGATGGCCCTGTGCCCAGAAAAATGACGTCGAAGGTGGTTGCCATTCGATCCGCGGCCTCCCTGATTGCGAGAAAGGCGGCTGTGAACGCACCACACCTGCCTCAAGCCGGAGAAGATCGCCGTTCCTCGTTACCATTTCGGAAATCCTGACCGGAAAGTTGGTTTAAAAGAGGAATAAATCGTGGTCATTGCCCGCCAATCCGCTGTTTCGGGGCCGCGTCAGACCCGCGCGCCGCCGCTGCTTGGGCGCAAGATGTCTTTTTGTTCACAGGCGGGGTCCAACCTAGCGCACGACAAGAGCTTTACATCGGGCCGCCTTTGATGCGCCTGATGCAGGATGCTGAAGCCTATTTCTTCCGGACCGTGCGGCTCATTCAATTCCTAAAGACCAATCGACAGCGGCCATTGACCCGTGAAAATCGAATGACCACCTTGTCCTGTGTGGATGGCTCCCTTTTTGCAAGTCCTTTTTCGCGCATGGTGTTTCGTCAGAAGCAGTCTTGTGTTCGGCCTGTTAGCGCGACGCACATGGCCGCTGGCCCTGATGGTTTTCACCAACCAAGTCCCATTCCGCACATCGAACAGCAAGCGTTCTGGACAAAGCTCGGGGTGCCTTGGTTTTTGGGCTGACAAAGTTCCATCACTTCATTGGTCTTGCAAACTCCTGTTGTTTCGTTGGCCTATTAAACGGTTCTCACTTTGTATGGTTCATTCCTTGTCAGCACAGCCCAGATCATACGGGCGGTTTTGTTGGCCATGGCAACGGCAGCTACCCTGCTTGGCTTGCGTGACAGGATGTCAGCGAACCATGGATCAAACTTTTCCGGTTCCAACCTGATGGATCGGATGCGGGAGGTCATACCGAGGACCAATAATCGGCGTATGTATTGATCACCCATCTTCGAGATGTGACCCAGGCGTTCCTTTCCACCACTTGATCTATTGAGCGGTGTCAGTCCCAGCCAAGCGGCGAACTCTCGGCCGTTGTTGAACTGCTTGCCACTACCGACCGTCGCAACGATTGCTGACGCTATAATTGGTCCGACACCAGGCATCGTTCGCAGCAACGCAACGCGTTTCTCGCTTTTGGCAATCTGCGTCATATGCCGCGAATGCCGCAGAATCTTGGCATGTAGGAACAGCAGTTCGTCGCATAGATCTAAGACGACCTCTTGAGCGTCCTTTGGCAGGTCTGGTTGTTCTCCATCTACGCAATCCTTGGCAAACCGCAGCGGATGATAAACGCCTTGCGGCAAGACGAGACCAAACTCTGCCAACTGTGCCCGCAGCATGTTGATCGTTTGAGTTCGCTGCCGGACAATAAGATCACGGGTTCGATGAACCGCGAGTATCGCTTGTTGTTCAGGTGTCTTCACTTCTACAAACCGCATTGTTGGGCGCGTCACCGCTTCACAAATGGCCGCAGCATCAACGGCATCAGATTTGCCACGTTTAACGTAAGGCTTCACGTAGGCCGGTGGGATCAGCTTCACGTTATGACCTAACTTGATCAGTTCGCGTGCCCAGTGGTGGCTCGCTCCACAAGCTTCAATACCAACCAAACATGGCTCAAGGCGTTCAAAAAATGCCAACACT
>ERZ651776.6141-NODE-6141-length-10020-cov-3.180328_pt1 | contig 10020 bp, 10 predicted proteins | sample MGYA00514761_ERZ651776 | MGnify/ENA metagenome assembly ERZ651776 | reverse complement strand
TTAACTCTTGTTCCAACAAAAATGTATTTTAAAAAAGGTAAAGCTAAAATTGAAATTGCAGTAGCAAAAGGGAAAAAACAATTTGATAAAAGAGCTACAAAAAAAAATAGAGATTGGAATCGTGAAAAAGCAAGACACTTCAGAAAATCAAGCTAAACAAGTATATTTAGCTATTGGATCAAATTTAGGAAATAAATTTAATAATATTGATATTGCAAAGTTTGAATTAGAAAAACTAAAGATTAAAGTAATAAAATCTTCAAGCCTTCTTTCAAGAGAAAGGCAATCATTCATAGACTCTTCAATTTGTGACCTTTCTCTCATAATAATTTGAGCATTATTATTATTATTCCAGAAATCGTCTTTTTCTATGATGGCATTTAACTCTTCAAGCCTTAACAAAGATTTATCCCAGTCAAAGATACCCCCTCAATAGACCAATACAATCATTTATATCATCTATTATTTTTTGAATTTCAGCTTTCATAGCAATCCTCTTTTATATTATTTAAAATTTTTATTTACCGCTTCAACAAATTTATTAGCTACAGAAGACTGCCAATTCCTATTGTTAAAGTTTTGTCTATCATTATCGTTTGTTATGAATCCTAATTCAACCAAAACACTTGGATAATTTGGTGACTTTAATACCGCAAACCCTGCATATCGATGAGGTCTTTTTAATTTCTCAGATCTCTCACTAACTTTATCTACAAGAATTTCTGCAAATTCAAAGGATGAATCTCTTGCTTTCCTAAATGCTTCATTAACATACCAATGATCCTCAAGATTCCTTCCTTTTCTTAAATTAATACCTTCTAGCCCCTTTTTTGAAAATACAGAAAGGCTATTTTCAAGATTTGCAACCTTTTCAGCCTCTCTATCTAGCCCTCTATCAGATAGACTATAAACTGAAAAACCCCTTGTTGAAGAATATTTGGAAGCATCAACATGAATCGAAATAAACAGATCGGCACCTTTAGATTTTGCAAATTTAACTCTATCCTTTAGCTTTACAAAATTGTCATTATCTCTTGTTAAAAAAACTCTATAACCATTATTTTCTAATTTTTTCTTTAATAATCTAGAAAAATTTAGAACTATTTCTTTTTCCGATATTAGCTTTTTATAAGAGGTCCCAGGATCCTTTCCTCCATGACCTGGATCCAAAACAACTGTGAGACTTCTTTTTCTAAAGCTTTTGCTTTTTTTTATAGTTTGCTTTTCTACTTTATTATTTTTTTTGTTTAAGGTTTTTATTTTTTTATGACTTTCGATGTCTATATTTAAAGTTCGCCTACTTCCGCTTGAGGGTTTTCTTATTTTTGTTTTTATTTTTTTAACAGGTGACTTTAAGTCAAAGACTATTCTTGATACATCGCCATTAAATGATCCAAATCTTACCCCTTGAATTAATCCACTCGTAGAAGGAAAAGAAAAATCCTCAGTGAACTTTACTTTTGCTAAATCAATAACTAAACGATTCGGTTTCTGCAAAGAAAACACCTCATAAACTGGTGATTTATCTGCATCAATAATTATTCTAACCCCCGATTGTAATGAGCTTACCCTTAATTTTGAGATATTTATATCATCGTCAGAAAGAAGGGAGGCGGGAACCAATGCCAAGAAAAAGAATAAAATGAATTTTGATATTTTTTTTAAGAAAACCATAAGTTTATATTTATTTTGATTACGTCCTTGCCAAAGCCCTCAAATGAAATGTAAAAGTAAACATGGTAAATAAATTTACCTCAATTAATTATATAAATCTAATTTAAATTTATATGATAGTTAACAAATTATTAATGGATTCGGTAGCTATGAAAAAAATTAACACAGAAACCAGTTTTCCATTCTTTATAAAAAATTAAATACTTGGAAGTATGAAAGATAAAAAAATGAAAAATATCAATATTGAAACAATAAACAATAAATTACTTCCTGCCTTTGGAGAAAAATTAAATGACGAACGAAATTCTTATAGATGCAGCCCACCAGGAAGAGGTGAGAGTTGCGGTATTAAAAAACAGTCGGTTAGAAGAGTATGATTTTGAGTTTGACTCAAGAAGACCAATAAGAGGAAATATATATTTAGCAAAAGTGACGAGAGTTGAGCCCTCTCTTCAAGCAGCTTTCGTTGATTATGGAGGAAATAGAAATGGTTTCCTTCCCTTCTCTGAGATACATCCAAATTACTACCAGATACCAGTAGCAGATAAAGAAGCTTTAATTAAAGAAAGCAAAAATGTATCAAAATTAGACGAAGCCAATGATGAACCGGAAGAAGAATCCGATGAACAATCTCAAGTAGAGGATTTAGGAGGTGATGATTTAGAGGATATAGAAAAAATAAATAAAAAAAGAAATTTCAACCTTATAAAAAAATATAAAATTCAAGAAGTTATAAAAAAACATCAAATACTTCTTATACAGGTAGTAAAAGAAGAGAGAGGTAATAAAGGAGCAGCTATAACCACCTACACCTCAATACCAGGAAGATACTGCGTATTTATGCCAAACAGTACATCGGGTGGAGGAGTAAGTAGGCGAATTAAGAACTCTCAAGAGAGAAAAAAGCTAAAAACTACTTTAGAAAAATTAAATGTTCCGAATGAAATGGGTTTAATTATCAGAACTGCTGGAGCAAAAACAACATCAACTGAAATAAAAAGAGATTATAAATATTTAACAAAAACTTGGGATAAAATTAAAGAAGACACACTATCCTCAAATGCACCGGCATTAATATATGAAGACGGTGGCGTTATACAAAGAATATTAAGAGACTTATACACAAAAGATGTTGATAATATTTATGTGGAAGGCTCTGAAGTATACAAAATTACAAAAAATTTTATGAAACTTTTAATGCCAAGTCATGCTGTGAAGGTAAAACAATGGAAAGATTCTTCACCTATTTTTCAAAAGAATAATATTGAAAATCAACTCAGCTCCATATATGCAGATCAAGTATATCTTCCTTCAGGAGGGTCTTTAGTTCTCAATCAAACTGAAGCTTTAGTTGCGATTGATGTTAACTCTGGAAGCTCTACAAAGTATTATAATATTGAAGAAACAGCCATCAAAACAAATCTTGAAGCAGCTGTAGAAATTGCAAGGCAATTAAGATTAAGAGATATGGCGGGTTTAGTTGTAATTGATTTCATTGATATGGAAAAATTTCAAAACAGAAGATCGGTAGAAAAAAAATTAAAAGAATCTCTTAAGTCTGATAGATCAAAAATCCAAGTTGGAAAAATCAGCTCTTTTGGATTACTTGAAATGTCTCGGCAAAGAATAAGGGCAAGTATTCAAGAGGGGGTATATAGCAATTGCACTCATTGTGATGGAACAGGATTAGTAAGATCTATAGATTCAAGAGCCCTAGAAATTTTAAGAAATATTAGTGATGTAAGTAATAGAGAAAATATCAAGAAAGTAGAGGCTGAAATACCAAACGAAATATTAAATTATTTAGTAAATCAAAAAAGAAATCTATTAATTGATTTGGAATCAGATAAAGAAACATCAATTAATTTTTATGGTAACTCTTCACTTAGAGGTAATGAAAATAGTATTAAGGCATATGATATTAATGGAAATGAAATAAAAATTGATAAAGCTTCTGATAGCTCAAAAAATACTGATAACTCAAAAGATAAAAAACAAGGCAAGCATAATAAAAATCGAAATAAAAATAATAATAAAAACAATAATCAGAATAATCAGAATAAAAACCAAAAACAATCAAATGAAAATCGTTCAAATAATCATAAAGATAAAGAAGAGGTCAATGAGAATAATAAAAATAATACAAACTTAAATGAGCAAAGTGACTCAACGCAAATTAAAGGAAAAAATAATAATAAAAATAATCAGAAAAATAAGAGGAAGGAAAAAAATGCTGATGAAACCGAGAACTCAAAGAATGAAATAGTTCAAAAAAATTCTAAAAATCTCAAAAATACTAAAGACTTGGACAAATCAAAAAGCACAAAGTCAAAAAAAACAAACGAAATAGAAAAAAAATTAGAAAAAAAAGAAATACCAATTAAGGTAAAAAAAGTAGAGGAACCAAAAAATATTAATCATATAGGTGCGCCTGTAAAAGATTTAAAAAATAAGAAAGAAGTGACTAAAAAGGCAAAGACCAAGGCTGGATGGTGGAATAAAGATTAAAAATATTTAATATTAATCATATAAATTTGGGTTAATATAGAAAAGTGAACTTGTTTTATAGAATATCTTATTTTTTCAAAAGCTTCTTATTGTTATGCTTAATTACTTTTAGCACTTTAGTATCTGCAAATATTATTCGTGATGCAGAAATAGAAAATTTTCTTGAAGAGATTTCTCATCCTATTTTTAGTGAAGCTAATCTTAATTTAAATTCCGTTGACATATATATTTTTAACGATAAATCAATAAATGCATTTGTTGCCTGTGGCCAAAAAATCTTTGTCAACACAGGCTTAATTCAATCTTTTGAAACACCATCAATGCTAAGAGGGGTAATGGCTCATGAAACAGGTCATATAGCGGGAGGTCATCTAGCTCGGTCAGATGAGGCTCTTGAAAGAGCACAGACTCCAATGATAGTAGGTCTTTTGTTGGGTATAGGAGCAGCAATTGCTGGAGATGGTGATGCAGCTCAAGCCTTATTATTGGGTAGCCAACAAATAGCACAAGGTATGGTTGCAAAATATTCTAGAAGTCAAGAATCAGCTGCTGATCAGGCTGCTATAAAGTATTTAGAAGGTATAAAAAAATCTTCAAACGGAATGCTCGAAGTACTTTATAAGTTTGCTAATCAGGAGGCTTTAAGCTCAAATAGACAGAGTGTTAGAGTAAGAAGTCATCCTATTTCTAGAGATAGAATAAGATCTCTAGAGCAAAAAGTTAATAAATCTCAATTTATAAATGAAAGAGATAATGAAAAAATATTATTTGAATATAAAATGATTCAAGCAAAACTAGATGGATTCTTAAATAATCCAAATGATGTTATTCGAAAAGCCAAAAAAGACTCTTCTTTAATTTTTAATAAATATTCACTTGCAGTCGCATATTACAGGAAGGCCCTCTTAAAAGAATCTCTTTCAGCTCTAAATGAAATGATAAATCAATACCCTAATAATCCATGGTTTTACGAATTAAAAGGTCAGGTATTATACGAATCGGGAAAAATTAGAGAATCAATAATACCTTACAGAAAATCTCTATCAATTAGCCCTAATGAACCATTGCTAATGGTAGCACTAGCAACAGCTTTAAATGCTTTGGAAAATAAGAATAATGCTATTGAAGCAATTAGCTTGCTTAAAAAATCACTCATGCATGATCAAAAAAATACTCAAACTTGGTTTCAACTAGCAATATCCTACTCTAGAATAAATGACATAGGAAATGCAGAGCTAGCTTCGGCAGAAAGACATTTTCTTACAGGAAATGTAAAAATGGCTTCATTTCATGCAAAAAAATCATTAAAATATAATAAAAATTCTAGTATCTCTAAATTACGCGCACAAGATATTGTTCTCGATTCTGAAAATAAAGCAAAATGGAAAAGAAGATGCCCAGTTTAAAAAAAGCCTTTGAATATTCAATAGTAATTATTTCGTTAATTATTATTATATTTAATATATTTATTTATTTAGCAATTAATGAAAAAAAAACCAACGAAGAAGAGGTTGTTTCATTTCTTATGAAGAATCCAGCTAATTTAGAAAATGTATTAAGTAAAATCAATTCATTAAAAGAGGACAATAATAATAAAAAAATATACACATACTACAATGAAATAAAAAACAATCCTGAATTTTTCTTAGGAAATAAAAATGGTGAAACAATTATTATAGAATTTTTTGACTATAATTGTGGTTACTGCAAAAGAAGCTTTCCAGAATTAATGGAACTCATATCAGACAATAAAGACATCAAAGTTATTCTAAAGGAATTGCCAGTTTTAGGTGAAAGCTCAATACTAGCCTCAAAAGCTTCGATAGCTTCATTAAAACAAGATAAATACTTTGTTATGCATCAAGAATTAATTAACTTTTCAGGACAAATAACGATAAATGATATTATAAACATTTCAAAGAAAGTTGGAATTAACTATGAACAACTCAAAACTGATATGAATAAAGAAGAAACTATACTATTAATTAAAGAAAATTATAGGTTAGCAGATTTAATTGGGGTGAGAGGGACCCCCGCCTTCATTATTAATAAAGAATTAATTCCTGGTGCTATAGGAAAAGAGGATATGATTGAAATATTAAAAAATGGCAAATAAAATTTACATACTTAATGGACCAAATCTAAATCTTTTGGGGGAAAGAGAGCCAGATATTTATGGTTCATCTTCACTAAAGGATGTTGAAAAAACTTTAGTAGAATTTTCTAATAAGAATGACATTGAGATAGTCTTTAAACAAACAAATCATGAGGGTGAGCTTATAGAGCTGATTCATGAGGCTGGAAAAATTGGTGACGGTGTCATTATTAACCCAGCTGGTTATTCACATACCTCTATAGCCCTTTACGATGCTTTATTATCACTTCATATCCCGATAATTGAAGTTCATATATCAAATATTTATAAGCGAGAAAAATTTAGACATTCTTCTTATGTATCAATGGCGGCAAATAGTGTAATAAGTGGACTAGGTATTGATGGTTATATTATTGCTCTAGAAAGCATGGTCAAGAATTTAAATAATAATTAAGAAATGGAGATTCAATGTGTCAGATTTCGATGAAGATTTAATTATCTCACTATCAAAACTTCTAGATCAGACTGGTCTAAGTGAAATTGAAATAGAAAATAAGAAAGTAGGAAGAGTAAAGGTTGCAAAAAATATTACCCAATCATATGCAGCGCCTACTCCAAATATAAACAATCAAATTGATTCTTTAGAAAATAAATCATCAGAAACAAATGAAGAAAATAAAAATGCTGTTTTATCACCTATGGTTGGGACTATATACTTAAAACCTGATCCAGATTCAGCTAATTTTATTAATGTGGGTGATAAGGTAAAGGAAGGTCAAACACTTCTAATTGTTGAGGCAATGAAGACAATGAATAATATTACCTCTGAAAGAGATGGAACTATAAAAAAGATATTAGTAGAAAACGAACAACCAATTCAATTTGGCGATCCTTTAATTATTATTGAATAAAATGTTTGAAAAAATTCTTATAGCTAATAGAGGTGAAATTGCCGTTAGAGTCTTAAGGGCATGTAAAGACCTAGGAATACAGACTGTTGCAGTTTACTCTACAGCTGATAAGGATGCTATGCACGTTAAGCTAGCCGATGAAAGTGTTTGTATTGGCCCTCCCCAATCAAAAGATTCTTATTTGAATATACCTTCAATAATTTCAGCATGCGAAATTTCTGGAGCGGATGCAGTTCACCCTGGTTATGGCTTTCTTTCAGAGAATGCAAGCTTTGTTGAAAAACTCAATGCTCATAATATTTCATTTATAGGGCCAAAATCAGATCATATTAAAACGATGGGCGATAAGATATTAGCAAAAAAAACTGCTGAAAAATATGGATTACCTGTTATTCCAGGTTCTGATGGAGAAATAAAAAATCTACAAGAAGCAATAGAAACATCAGAAAAGATAGGATATCCAGTAATAATAAAAGCTTCTGCCGGTGGAGGTGGAAGAGGAATGGTGGTTGTTCAAAACGCTAATGAATTAGAGGCTTCAATAAAAAAAGCTAAATCTGAAGCGGATAAATCTTTTGATAATGATACTATTTATATAGAAAAGTATCTTCAAAATCCTAAACATATTGAGATACAAATTATTGGTGATAATTTTGGAAATATGATTCATCTTGGCGAGCGTGATTGTTCTATGCAAAGGAGAAATCAAAAGCTTTTAGAGGAAACACCTTCAAAAGTAATCAACGAAAAAATAAGAAAATATATAGGTGATTTAACAGTTAAAGCTCTATGTAAAATTGGTTATACAGGTGTAGGAACAATAGAATATTTATATGAAAACGATAAGTTCTATTTTATGGAAATGAACACAAGACTTCAAGTTGAGCATCCTGTAACAGAGGAAATAACAAACTTTGACTTAGTTAAAGAACAAATACTAGTTGCTTCAAATCATAAATTGTTAAAAAAACAAAGTGATATAAAATTTTTCGGTCATTCAATAGAATGTAGAATTAATGCTGAAGATCCAAAAAGTTTTGTTCCAAGTCCTGGAAAAATTGAAAATTTTCATACACCTGGTGGACCGGGCGTTAGAGTAGATTCGGGTTGTTATAGCGGAATAACTATTCCGCCTTTTTATGATAGTATGATAGCAAAGCTAATTGTTTTTGGTGACAGTAGAGATTCATGCCTTGCAAGACTTGAAAGAGCTTTGGATGAGTTTGTTGTTGAAGGTATTAAAACAACAATACCTTTCTATCTCGAAATAATTAAAGAAAAAGAATTTTTAGATGGAACTTACGATATTCATTGGGTAGAAAATCAAATGAAAGATAAAAAGTAAACTACTTTTCATCTTCTACTGAAAAAAGAGCCTCTCCAACTAGACCGATTAAATCTACTGAACCTTGGGTAAAGAATATTTCTTCGTTATTCAGAAGGTAAATATCACTTCCGCCTGGTTCAATGGATATATAATTACCGCCCAAAAGACCATCAGATGTTATTTTTGCAGAACTGTCATCTGGAATCAAAATTTTTGAATCAATAGACATAAGAACCTTTGCCTCAAAAGAAGAATTATCCAATTCTTGACTTACTACTGTTCCAATCTTTATACCGGACATACGAATATCTGATCCAATCTTTATCCCATCAATTCTATTAAAAAGAGCAGAAACATTGTAGCTGTCAGAATTTTGTATTTTCATAGTTGAAAAACCAAAAAATAAAAAAACTACAGATATAATTATTACAAAAGCACCTACAATAGCTTCAAAAGTATTAGATTTCATTTCCTCTCTCCCGGTGACCATGATTCATATGATTTAGAAACTGATCTAATTTTTTTACTAGATGAATTTCTAGGACTATAGGATTTTTCTGTCCCAGTATAATTCATAGAATGTTCTTTATACCAAGATTTTTGATTTTTTTCTATAATTGGAACTTCATCAGTCCTGTAATGAATCCAGTCATGCCAATTAGCGTTGATTTTAGAGGCATCAGTTTGACCGTTGTAAACAACCCACCGGCTATCTTTATTTTTTTTATTAATATAATACCTATTTCCATCTAAATCAGTCCCAACTAATCGACCATGAATAATAGTATGAATTCTAGTCCCTAATGTTTGACCATTCCACCATGTGAAAATTTCTAGAAAAAATTCTTTCATTTTTTGAACAACTTATTAGTCGTCTCCTTTGTCAATTTTAATACTTAAATCATCTAATTGATCTTCTGGTATAGCTGATGGCGCACCCATAAGAATATCCTGAGCCTGTTGATTCATAGGAAAAGCTATCACTTCCCTAATATTGTCAACTCCAGTTAATAACATTACTATTCGATCAATTCCCGGCGCTATTCCTCCATGGGGAGGAGCGCCGAACTTAAAGGCACTAGACATAGCACCAAATCTTTTTTCGACCTCTTCTTTGTCATATCCGGCAATCTCAAAAGCTTTAACTAAAATGTCCGGTCTATGATTTCTAATAGCACCAGAAGACAATTCAACACCATTACAAACTATATCATATTGAAATGCTTTAATATCTAAGGGGTCTTTATTTTCTAGAGATTCTAAACCACCCTGAGGCATAGAAAAAGGATTATGAGAAAAATCAATCTTCTTATTTGTATCATCCCATTCATACATTGGAAAATCTACTATCCAACAAAACTCAAAGCTATTCTCCTTTATCAAGCTTAAATCTTCACCAATTTTATCTCTTGCGCTTGAGGCAAATTGCATAAAATTCTTAGGGATACCACATAGAAAAAATACTGAATCATCATCGCTTAAATTAAAGCTAGCCTTTATTTCTT
>ERZ651776.6136-NODE-6136-length-10027-cov-4.143417_pt1 | contig 10027 bp, 11 predicted proteins | sample MGYA00514761_ERZ651776 | MGnify/ENA metagenome assembly ERZ651776 | reverse complement strand
ACTCTCGATCGACGATACGATGTATGATTTGGAAGTGTCGAGAATCTGTTGACTTAAAGTTCAAGATACTGTGCCTCCAGATGTTTGTGCTTCCCCCTCTCCGAACGACGACTCTCGGGCCAAGGACCAAAAACCCAGAATGAATGTTGGAATGAATGTTGGCGCCCAAGGCAAAGAGCACCAAGAATGGCCCCGTGGCGGAGCCGGCCCCTTCTAACGCAAAACGCTATAGCTAAACAGATATCCTGGTATCATGGCTTCCTTTTTTCCAAAACTTTTCTTTCTTCTTTCTTCTTTATTATTTCAACCTTTTCATGCTTTCGCCGAGTATATAATCTCCATCAAAAAGCAGTAGAACGCAATCTGTGCACCTTGCTCTTAACTCCGCTTTTAACTAAAGCGTCGTCATCAGCGATGACTGCGTCTCTCGCCGTGCTATCAAAAACACCTTGTTCCGCCGTGCTCTGTGCCAAACTCCGGGCTCTTTTCCCAAAACCTGGTTTTCCGCTCTTCTCCTTCTCTGGCTTTGTCGGTTTTGTGATCAAATTGAAGAAGCTATCAGCCTTGAATTTCCTGAGAAAGGAGCTTCTTTTCGACAACGGTATTTTGGCGCTTCTGGGTCCCACGCCGCTTGGTGACCTTGTTGGAGAAGTTGGAGAAGATACAGCGAGAGACTTGAATTGTTCGTGAGTACCGAGACCAGCAGCCTCCGCGAGGGCATGGATTGACTGCCGCCTGTTCATTCTCGAGAGTTTGTGGGCCTCCCCTGACCCTGGAGAAAGAGGGTTTACTTCTTCGTCGCTATTGGAATCCCCCCCGCCCCCACTTCCTCTGTTTCCGGTCCGTCCCTTCTTTCCCCCCTTGGTCGGTGATTTGCTCGACGATTTTCCTGAATTGGTCCCTTTCCTTTCAATATCGCCGCCTACTCCACCTTTTGTATCACCGTTGCCATCGCCATCGCCAATGTCATCTTTGGAGCCCAACTCCCGGATACGAAGTGCCACTAGAGCCGCACTTCCCCTTCGCTGCAGTCTTACCCCGTCTGGAATTTCGGCTGCCTTCTTTGCTTGCTCGGATAGTTCGGCAGAGACAGCGGGGGAAGACGATGCCGGCTTATTTTTGTTCGGAGATGTCTTGCCAGGCGATTTCTTCTTGTTTTTCTCCTGGATTTGGTTGTCACGCATTACTTGCTCTTGCTCGTTGGCCTCTACGAAGATGTCTTCCGCCTGCTGCTTCATTTCTATATCAAATATTTCGTCAGCAATTTTCATCGCATCAGTGCAATACTCTTTGACTTTCTGCATGCCACTCTCAGCCCCGGAAAATTTCTTCGCCTTTGCTTTCATTATCGCCCCTCTGTAACAACTTCTCGCCTCTCGTAGATGTCTGTAGAGCACTAGGTTCTGCTCCTTGAGTTCCTTTAGCTCGCTCTCACTCATCGTGGATTGCCGTGATAAGGAATATTTGCTCATTTCGCTGCTGTTGGCCGGGAGCGTACACTTCATTGTTGGGAAGTTCTTGGCATATTCGACTCGCAACTTTTCCCAGTTCTTGCGTTTTTGCACAACCTTCTCCACCAATGTCATGGTGCGCGGCACCTGCGAGAGGAACTGATAGAATGATGCCGAATTCATTACGTACACTTCCAGGGGCGATGCGGCTGCCGCTGTCCGCTTCATCTTCTTACTCCCCCCGTAGCTTTCTACGAGCCCAAAAATATCGTTCTCGCCCAGTTCCGCAATATCAACAGCCCTGTTCGTTGTGCCCACAAGTTTTCCGACATCGTTCTCCAGCTTTACAACTGACATTATCGACACCTTGCACTTGCCCTTCTTTATCAAAAAAATTAGCTCCGCCCGGTCTCCCTGTCTGCATAGCTGCTCTCCACGTACAAAATCTTTCTTTTTCATTGCGTAAGCCATCTTGACGAGATGGTCCATTGACCAAGATGCAAAGAGAAATGATCGCCTCAGGAACGTGATCTTCTCCTTTGTATTGTTCTTGCTGGCGTGAAGGGAGTACATCTCGCTCATGTATGATTTTTCGGGTATAAGTAGAAGAACGGTCATGTTACTGTACCGACCATTCTCGTCCAGCTCATTGCCGTTGATGTCCTTCGGGAGATTACTTTCCTTTTCCTTATCCCCCCCCAAATCCCTCTGGTTAGGCTTCGGGGTGTTCTCCTGGTCATGAGAATCCATTTGGTGGCTCAGCAGGCCATCGGCAATCACCCCTGCATTACGGAGTGTGTGCTTTCCGTCACCGTTAAAAGACAGCTCTCCGAATCCCACTCCGCTGCTTAACTGGACGAGAAATTTTCCGTACTGCAGCCTGTTGTCATTCATCTTCTCCTCCTCGGTTACCACAGCGGAAGACGAGAAGGCGTAAATTGATACTGCTCCCCGCAAGACGGTGTAGTAAGCGTCAGGGTACGCGTTCTGAAGAAATACAACATCGTTTTTCTTGTAAATTTTGATTTGCAAGTTTCTCGCAATGGCTCGGTTGTTGCTCAGAGCCAGCCCGCTCAGCAAGTTGGGTGCTTCGTCGTCAACGATTGTCAATATCTCGTCAACATTCCGGTGTTGAGGAGGCACACTGCAATATTCAAGAAGACGGGTCATCTGACGATCGAAACGGTAGTGCCTGTGGTCGTGTCCTGTGATGACGGGGTGATCCTGGCCAGAGGCGACACCATCAGACATTATATCGTATTGCTGCGCTTTTCTTCAACCTTTATGCCTACTCCCGAGAATACCGCGACTTTCGTGCTGGCTTTAACTTCAGTAAAAGCCTCCAAAATACAGATCCCTGTCGACCAACTGCCTGCCCTCACTGCCCCACTTCTTTTCAATTTTACCAAATACTTCTACTACTACGAAGACCCCCCTATAAAGCCATGGGCAGGAGACGATAAATTTTGAGTTTAAGTCCAACTGTGTCCCTTGAGAATTCTTCTTTTCCACTGACTGCAATGTCAAAAATGTTGGCAGAAACAGACAGTATATTATTGACGTGAATTATAGTAGAAAGTTCTTCGGTGGTGGTTCAAGACTGGCTGTAATCAACCCACGAACCCTTTTCTCCCTCTAAAACCCTCAGACAACTGCACCCCCCCCCATCCCAAAAACAATTCTTGCTCTCCACTTGCCCTGTGATACGGTCCACTGCATCTGAAATGAAGCGTTTATTCGGCAGTAAGAAAGAAGCTCCCCCCGCTCCTTCCATCAATGACGCCACGTCAGCTATTGGGGGGCGTGTTGATGCCCTTGATGAGAAAATTGCCAAGTTGGACAAGGAAATGCGCCTGCACAAAGAGAAGGTGAGTCGTTGGTGACCGTACGTGGCCGTATCCGTATGGTTCGGCCCTATTGTTTCCTCTCTCGCGTTCGTATCTAGCTACTTAACCGATTCTGACCCTGCCCTGACAAACAATATAACATAACAGCTGAAGGTGGCCAAGGGGAATGCTAAGAAGCTGGCAACAAAACGTGCCATGGAGTGCCTGAAGCGAAAGCGGCAATACGAGCAGCAAAGGGACCAACTTGCGGGTCAACAGTTCAACATTGAGAGCGCTGGCTTTGCGATCGATTCTATGAAGGACTCGGTGAATACTGTTGCTGCAATGAAGGCAGCCAATACTCAGCTGAAAAAGCAGGTGAAGGAGATTAACATTGACGAAATCGAAGACATCACCGATGACATGGCAGAAATGATGGAGGATATGAACGAATTCAACGAGGCGATGGGTCGAACATATGCAACCCCGGATGATTGCGATGAAGAGGACCTCCAAGCAGAGCTTGATTTGCTGGAGGACGAAATCGAGGCAGAAGAGGAATTAGAATCGGCCACACCCGCCTACCTACAGCCGATGCCGGACCAGCCAAGTACGCAACCTATTGCCCCGGTTGCTGCTGGAGAAGATGAAAATGGCCTGCCAGCTCTCACCGAACCGATGGCGTGATGCGAATGTACGATAAATTGCGTCGTAGATTTCTCGCCAAAAGGTGCATCGGCCAGCAAACCACTTTTTTGTTACAAATTTGTATAACGCTGTGGGGGTTGACAGTAAAGTTGACTGTTCGATTCATCGTGAGTGCGTTATTCTGCGAAATAAATTTTTAATGAATTAACAGTCCCCCTCATCCCTCGAATTTCTGAATTGTTCTAGAAGTCTCAACCCGGTTCATTCTAATTCTGGACAGAAAATCCTCCCTACGTCTGCTGTGTCAATGAACTCAACGCGTTCGGTCAGCTTTTGCTAGCAGCTGAGTCTTTCTCATCCCGGACCACGGAAGGGTTAGCCTTGACTTTACCAATTATTGGATTCTGCCGATCTTCCGGATTGTCGTTTGCTTAAAATACACTTTTAAATGTTGCTCTCTGTCTTCAGTCGATTATCGAATCTCTATCGTTTGTAGGTGCCACGGCTAAATATTTAATTTGCATTCATAATCTCTTATTACCAAAATAGCAAGTAGCCGCTCGCTCCTCCCGAAAGTTTCTCCAACTCCATTCATAAAAACACTCCTCTAGCTCCAAGTGTCGTCAATTGGTTTTATTTGTGTTAACAACGCTCGTCTTATAATCACGAAGACTCCCATCGCCGATTTAATACTCTTAAATCCTCGCCCATACACCCCAACACAGCTTGTAACTCCAAAAAAAACGTTCCATCCGTCGCTTCTCCCCTTCTCCATTACTGAAGCCTGATTCAACCTGATACTTGAATCCACCGACCCCGGTCTAAAGGAAACGTCCTTTTCTGATGGCTTCAGTCATGCCCGGCTCGCAAAACTGGGTAGATGAGTCCAATGCCTACAACCTCCCAACTAAAAAAGACAGTCACAAGTCTGCCTTGGAGGACCTTGAGGCTGAGATGAAGCTCCTGCATTGGCATAAGTTGGCGAATGAGGCAGCTCTAAAAGCTGCGCTCATCCGGACGAAAAACATGAAGGAGAAAGATTCCCATGCACCGCCACGGGAAACACTGCAGGAAAAGGCAAGCTGGATGCAACAGCTTATTGAGGAGGAGCAAGCCAAGCCTCTCCAAGTTGGCAAGGATTTCATCAAGCAGTACGAGGAAGAGGAGGTTGCAAACGAAGCCGCCCTAACGCGGCAGGTCGACCACCACATCCAGTGCCTTCGTAACCTTCGCAATAGCATTGAGAAGAGGGAGACTATAAAGGCCCGGAAAGCTCAGTTTAGGGAATTCAAAGCCTCTGTTGAACGAGAGAAGAAGGCTGTTCTGGAGGGTAAGAAACGTGCGGACGAACGGTTCAAGGTCAAGAAGAGCTCGAATCAGGAAGAAGACGAGGAAGCAAACGGGAAAGGCGTGAAAGGAACACTGTCAACCGTTATTGGCAGCCTCGACAAACTTGTTGAGCTTGAAAAGCGGATCTCCGGCCTGGAGCAGGACAACCTCCACGACCGCGTTAAAGAGGGTGCAACGGTGCCGCAACAAAAGTTTGAACGCATGAAACTGGCCTTCACGAAGAAGAAATCTGCCCCAAAACCAGGAGTGCCCGGGAAGCCCTATTATGCTGTGAGGATACAAAAAGGTGGTAATGGAGGTGTTGCCGCAAGGGGTGGTAAGAGAGGAATCCGAGGGTCCACCAAGGGCCTAGGAAAGCAGAATATGTCACGGACTGTCCCAAGCAATGCTTACGGGTCCAAGTCTAGACCTGCAGGAGGGGGTGTGTTTGGTGCGCCGCAGCGCTTCAACAAGACAGGTGGTCAAACTATGGTAGCGCGCGGTAGCGGCCGGAGCGCAGTAACGGCTCGGTCAAAACCGAGTAATGTTCGTGAGAAGCGCGATCTACAGAGAGTAAAGAAGCAGAACGCATCTGTTCGGTCCAGCCTATTCGGTGGCAAGGTTAGAGGGACTCGGGGGGGCGCCGGGGCGAGTTCAGGTTTGAAGACGAAAAACGTCCACATGCAGCAGTTCCACAACCTCAGGAAGGAGCACACGAAGAGGAACGAAAGCATTCGAAGCAAGGGGGGGACATTAGGAACGTCCACTACCGCAAATGTACTAGGCGGTGGAAGTCTCGCAGGGGCGACAGGAGGGAAGAGAAACATTGGGAGGATTGGAACGCACCGGGTGGGCAGAGGGGGGAGAGGGGTTGGTGCGGGAAGGGCTGGGGCGAGCAAGGGAAGAACAACCGGGAACTACAATAGGAGCACTGGCGGTGCCACGCGGGTTACGAACAAAGCGTCAAGGTACGGCGCCTCTGGTGGTTTGCAAGGGAAACCCAAGGCAGCAAGCAGGAGTGTGCCATTCCGCCAGACCAACAAGGCCAGCACCACCGGCGGAGGGAGATCACGGTTCCCAAACATCAATAATAGGAATAACAATTACAGCAACAGCAACACTGTTGGAGGAAGCGGCTTCCGGGCGGCACGAAATAGGACCAAGGCAACTAGAAAAGTGTGGTAAATTTAGGCCTGTACAGATGAGTTCAGATGAGATGAGATGAAATGAAATGAGATGAAATGAGATAGAGATGATTGGAATGGAATGGAATGGAATGGAATGGAATGGAATTGGCCTGTGTGAATTATATTGTATGACGTTTATGGATGCCATAGAATAATATAACTGCTAGCGTTTTCGGAAGAAAACATATATTTCGACCTGCTGACGATTTGGAACTTTAACAAACTATCTGCAATGTTGTTTCTTCTTAATCTACATTTCATTTTTGACACAACAACCAACCAACAATGGAATCGCATTACGACGAAGACTACTCCAGCCCCTTATCCCGTTCCTTGAGAATGTATTTTAACGTCGATTTCATAGCATTTTTCTCCCGCAATAAAAAACTTCCTCTCAAATGCGCTAACAGCCTCTGTCTCGTCCCCCCCCAACTCTCTCATCTCCCCCCCCTCAACCTTGATCTTAGCTATTTCCCATGCAGTCAACAGCTGACTCAAGTAAGGTTTCCAGTTCGTCCTTACTACTATTCTCTTCCCGATAAATCCGCAAAGTCCCACCACGAAAGAAGGGTGTCCGAAAAAGCGGCTCTTTAGCCGCGACCGTTTGGGATAAGGATTAGGATAGTACAAAAACTGCGTGTGGATCGCATTCACAAGTAGTGAATAGGCAGAGTCGGTCTTCAAAAGGTGGTAAATTTCTGTGACATCAGCTCGGACGAACAGCACGTTGTTTGGGTGGGATCGGGATTGGGATTGGGATTGGGATTGGGATTGGGATTGGGGTTGGGATTGGGATTGGGATTGGGATTGGGATTGGGAGTGGACTGTCAACTGCTTCTGGAGCCGATGCTCACTGCGGTCGATGCCGACAATAAGATCTGAAGGATATTGAGAAGCAAGCAGCAGCGAGCTGAAATGCAAAAGTCAATGTCAATAGCAAGGGGTCAGCAAGATGATGCCATCCTTTGGCTCCCTCCCACAAACCAGAAACAAAAACGAACGTACCTCTCCCCCTTCCCACAGCCGACATCGAAAATCACACCTCGTGATGATGGTCCCTCCCTCCACCGCTTATGTATCCCCTCGATTGCATCAACGTTGTGACGCTTGGGAATCGTATTGCATAACCAAAGGTCTTCGTTCTCCAAGTGTTTTAGCACGGTGCGATTAAGGACTGACTGCTCTGACGACGTCGGATCGTATTCTATTGTGTAAGGATTCGACATGAGACGACTGAAAGTGCGAATCTGAATCTGCCCGCTTAGTCTAAAGGGGACAAATGCATCGATCACGCGAAGCATTACTATATATATAACCAACACATATATCTGGAGCATGGAATCGATAACCAGCAATATTAAAAGTGAGTTTGACGTATTTTATGGATCGTAAACATGGATATTTCTTTTTTTTCTCTTTCCCCCTATTCTGAACTTATGCTTAGTTCTTCCAAACTTAGAATTCTCTCGACAGAAAAATATTGGAACATTATCTCGCCCACCCACCCGTTTATCAGTAGATATACGACCGGAAATTCTTGAGGATCCGTCCTAATTTCGTAATTTTCCCCTGTCCATGTCCAATGCCATCAGCAGTATCAGTATCATCATCCGTGACGATACCCTCACCAACATCCCATTCCTCATCCCCGAATGCATCGCCTCTACTACTCCAACTACGATCGCTATCATAAAACCTCCCTTCCCCACCACCGGCGGCGTCGGTCCCACCACCGGCCCCCCCCTGAAAAACGAAAAAATTCGAGCACGATATCTTCTCATACCACGACGGCTTCATTAGCCACCCTAACGACGACGACGCCAGGTTCAGGTCTGGCGACTTGGGACCTTTCAGGGAGCTGAGCCAACGAGCGCCTTGCGCAAGGGCGATGTTTTGGGGGTAGTCGGTGGGAGGGTAGTCGGTGGGAGGGTAGACGGCGCCTGCCAAGGCGGCGCCGTCATCCTGGGGGTGAAACGGGTTCCGGAGAAAACTCCCGAACGCCGGTGGCATCGAGGGGAAGGATACTCTGCTGCTGAAGCTCATACCGCCGCCGCCGAGAGGGAAAGATAGGAGGGAGAATGATTTACGGACGGTTGACAATGAGAAGGTTGGGCGTTTGAGGTTCTGAAAGGTGAGGTGAGGGTGGGTGTGAGGGTGGGTGTTAGGGTTAGATATTTTGTGATGCCGCACCCCAATCCAGCTCGAAAAACATTCGTCCACAAACAAGCAATAGGAAAAACGGAAAAACTCACCTTCCACCCTCTCACTCTCATCGGCGAGATGAACTCGAGTCCGTTGGAGACTCCGATATTAACCAGGAGCAATATCGATACTACCAGCGGTGACGAAGCATACGCCGAGGGGGAGAAAAGTGGGGGGGCTAACATGGTCGGTGGCAAGGAGGGGGGGGGGGGAGAATAACAAGAAAACGACCGATGTCGTCTAGGAGCTTTTCAGAGAGCTCCTGGCGATTATAAAAAAACGCTCGTACCTGGGTAGAGATATTTCAATTGTAACTGCGATAATGTGCTATTTTCGATGGCGAATATTGTCGAAGAGTTGATAAAGCAGCCCGAAAATTCTTTCTCTTATGACTTATGACATTCTTGAAACCCTTTGTTGAAATAAATAAAGTTCGCCGCCCGAGATAGAAGAATCCACTGGATTGTCGTCCTCATCGAAGAGCACCAGTTAATTAACGTCGTCCGCCCTTGGCATTGGTTATTTCCGTTTCGAATCGAAGTTTTCCCCCCCTTCCCCTTCTCTACCCCATTTCCCACCGATGGCATCCGAGGCCCTGCATTACCCTCCGTCCCCCGTCCATCCCGGCCTCTCCCTTGTCGGTCCCGGTTCCGTCGTCGCCGGGGGCTCGGTTGGTGTCGGTTTGGGTCCGTCGGGACGCGACGCCAACACCACCGCCACGGTTTCGCTCCCCGAGGGCGTGCGCGACTTCCTCCGGGAGTTCCCCGAGGGGGAGAGGGGCAGGGCGCTCGAGCTGCTGTTGGAGAGCGGCGTGGAGGGCGTCCGGAGGAAGGCCGGTGAGGGTAAGGGTAGGGCAAGTAGGAAGGGTAAGGGGAGAGGTAAGAACAGGGGGAAGGTATCGGGATCGGATAAGGAGGCGGGGAAGGAGGCGAAGGAGGCGAAGGAGGCGTCGTCGTCGGCGCCCACCGACGACCTGGACTCCTTGACCGTCCCCACCACCCGGCCCGTAATCTCCCGTCCCGACGTGATGATGTCCTACCCGTTTGTCGACACGGCCGGCGTGCGCGAGGTCCTCACCGGTAAATCATCCCCTCCTTCCCGCCCCTCGGAAACGACGCCCGCGGCGTTGTCGTCCGGCAACAACTCGTCCCCGCCGTTCTACCTGCTGAAGGCCCGGGAGCAGGTGCGCCGAGCCCGTTCGTCGTTCCGGTCGGTGGCGGGGGTTTTGGAGGTGAACGTGAGCCGTCCGAACTCGTCTGTTTTGTCGGTTGTGGAGGGGAGGAGGCCGATGGTGCTGCCGAGCGGGTGCGTGGAGGGGGTTTTGGGGGGGCTGTTTGGGGTGGAGGGGCTGGAGGGGCTGGGGGGGATGGGGGTGGGGGGGGGG
>ERZ651776.6131-NODE-6131-length-10034-cov-6.407954_pt1 | contig 10034 bp, 6 predicted proteins | sample MGYA00514761_ERZ651776 | MGnify/ENA metagenome assembly ERZ651776 | reverse complement strand
CAAAAAGAAATCGTCGCCGCTATTGGCGAGGTCTTCCCGCTTGAACCCATCCAGCGGGGTCACGAACCTGCGCAGCGATTCCGTTTCCTCGACGGCAAAGGCGAGGTCGGCGTGATCGCGAGCGTCACCCAGGCGTTCTGTGGAGATTGCGACCGGGTGCGCCTGACTGCCGAGGGCCAGTTGCGTAATTGTCTTTTCGCCGTCGACGAATTCGATCTGCGTACCTTGCTTCGAAATGGGGCAACCGACGAAGAACTCGCGGCCGAAATCGAGCGGGGTGTTGGCGCCAAATGGGCCGGCCACCAAATCGGCAAGGTGAACTTCATTCGACCGCATCGGTCCATGAGCCAGATCGGCGGCTGAGCGTGGTAAACGAACCGGCTGAACACGGGTTCACCCATCTCGACGAACACGGCGCTGCTCGCATGGTCGATGTCACGCCCAAGGAATGGACCAAACGAGTCGGTGTTGCTCGGGCCCGGGTGTCTATGTCGGCGGCCACTGCGACCGCGATCCAACAAGGTGTTGTCGGCAAGGGTGATGTTCTTGCGGTTGCTCGCATTGCCGGTATCCAAGGTGCTAAACGCACCAGTGATCTCATCCCGTTGTGTCATCCGATCATGATTGGCTCTGCCGAGGTCAACTTCGACATCGGTGAGTCATGGATCGATATCGAAGCAACCGTCGAGACCGTCGGGCCTACCGGTGTCGAGATGGAAGCGCTCACCGCATGTTCGGTTGCCGCGCTCACCATCTATGACATGTGCAAAGCCCGGGACCGAGGTATGACTGTTGAGTCGCTCGGCCTGTGGCAGAAGTCTGGTGGCAGATCTGGCGGCTGGCAGCGCTAAGGGTGTAGTTCGTCACTCCGCTTGGGCCGACATTCGTCGGACATGGTTGTGAGTGCCACTGGTCGCCTCGTCCATCGGCTCCTCCGGCTCGTCCTGAACTACCCCGGCTCGTTCTTCGGTCCTGCCTGGGAGTCAAATGTCGTTGAGACAGGTGTCTAAGGTTTTTTGACTGCGCGTTGTGTACTGCCTGAGTAGCTAGTAGACACCCATGTTGTAATCATTTCGCAATATTCGCCAGACCTGTTCCGCCCACGCGCCTACCACCCGAAGTCCGGATCCCCCAAGGGAACTTGTGGAAATCCACCACCCGCGTTGCGCGAGCTGCAACAGTGTCGTTACTGGAAGCCGTAGCAAAGTCTTGACTTACGTGGTACTTGTAATACTTATAGCCCTCTGGGCATTGGTGCTCCTCCCGCCCTACCTGAAAGATCGCCGTTCCTCTGGGCGCACATTCGGGTCCATTCAGTCTGGTGGAGGACTCTCCTCAGGTGGCGTGAACTCTGCGCAGCGTTTCTTGCCACTACAAAAAGCATCGAATCATTATTCGACCTCGGCGGTCAGTTCACCGACCGGCATGCGAACCTCGGGTGTAAACCCGCTGGGCACGCAAGCCTCTGCCGCTCTTCGCCCATATGCGCCCGCTCCCAGCAGCTCCGGACCTGCGCACTTGGCTCCCGCGTCTGTGACATCTGGCAATCCCGCGTCTGTGACATCTGGCAATGTGGTCCAGTTGCGACCACTCGACGCCGACGCGGCACCTCAACTCACCCGACCGCTGGCGACGTCTGCAACGGCGTATCTCGAAGACGCACCCATGGCTGCCGAGTCAATCTTGCACCAGGCGTGGGACACCTCCGACAATGCTGGCCTCGGCATGCCTACCTCAACATCTGCTGCTCGCGAACGCCGTCGTCACGTACTGCTCGGCTTCACCGGCATCGCAGCCATGACGTTGTTGCTCGCGTTGTTTGCTGGCGGCCGCTGGGTAGCAGCCCATGTACTCGTCGACGCTGTCATGCTCGGTTATGTCATCCTTCTGGTCCGCCATCGCCAACTGATGGCCGATCGCGGTGCCAAGGTTGAACCAATTCGCCCACCGATCACAGATCAGGCCTCGACCCCGGTCCAGCTTGCTCCTTCGTTCCTGCTACGCGAGAACACCGGTAGCTGACCTTTTTGTCCCCACGCATCCCGCACGGTGCAGCGCTGCCTAGCTAGATAGATAGCTAGCTAGCTATCTATCCCTAGCCGCCTCAGCGTTCGGTCTCCTGCGCAGTACGGTTGTTTCGTGTATTCCTTGCGACAGGTTGTTGGCCTGCTGCTCACGATGGCGTTAGTGGCCGTCGCCTGTCGATCTGAAGCCGCCATTGACCTGGCCGAGAGCGACCGCCCATCATCGTCGATTGACGGTGGCGAGATCGCTACACCCGACCCAGACGCGACTGCGGTTGACACCCCTCCAGAATCATCGACAGAGACGCCCGTAGAGGGCACAGGCGGCGCTGGAAGCGAGCCTGACCGGCAGGGTCCCGCCCAGTTTGCTGGTGAGCCTCCACCAGCATTCGTAGTGCCTGACGGATGGGATCAGCCGTTTGCGCTCGATCAAGGTGTTGTTGAAGGTGTCTTACCCAACGGCATGTCGTACCTGATCCGTAACAACGGTCGACCAGGGAGCCAGGCGCAACTTCGGATGGTCGTGCGGGCCGGCTCGATCAACGAAGAAGCGGGTACCGAGGGTGTTGCTCATTTTCTTGAACACATGATGTTCAACGGCACCGAGCGGTTTCCCGGCAACGAGATCGTCCAGGTAATGGAAGGTTTCGGCTCAGGGTTTGGGCCCGATGTCAACGCGTATACGAGTTACGAGGAGACGGTCTACGAGCTGCAACTTCCAACCCGCTCAGCCAAAACAGTGCAGCTTGGGCTCGACGTGTTGTTCCAGTGGGCGACGGCTGCGACCATTGAAACCAACGCGGTTGTCGAAGAACGAGGGGTGGTTCGCGAGGAACACCGGCGGTCCGTCGAACCTCTGTCGGGCCGTATCGGGGCCGAGGTCCGCGACGTCTTGCTCGCAGGAACCGACTACCTCGGACGGGATCCGATTGGACAGGCTGACGTCATCGAATCGATGACCGAGGTTGAGCTTCGTGCCTTTTATCAGCGCTGGTATCGGCCAGAGTTGATGACAATCGTTGCGGTTGGTGACATCGATGTCGCTGACATCGAGCGACGGATTGTGGCAACGTTCGTGCAACCGCCACCCGACGATGCGTTCGAACGAACGCCCTTTGTTACTGCGCCAGGTTCGTTGCCTGAGCCAGTCTTCGATGTATTCACTGACAGCGAGATCCAACGCACCGAACTCGAGGTCCTGTGGCGCCTGGACGACTCTCCCGTCACATCGCCGTTTACGATGCGTTCTAAACTCGTCGCGTCCATGGCTATGAGCATGGTCAGTACCCGGCTGTTTGAGCTGGTCCAACGTGGCGAAAGTGTCATGCTCAGCGCCAACGCTGGAGCCGGTGGTTATTTGGGGTCTTCTCAGATTGTGAGCCTGTCGACCGCGACTGCGCCCGCCGATGTCGGCGCGGCTCTCCAAGACCTGCTTGTCGAGGTCGAACGGGCTCGCCAATTCGGCTTTACACCCGAAGAACTGGAGCGTGAGCTTGCCTCAGCCCGCTTGCAGGTCGCTCAGCGGTTCGCTGAGAGCAGCACTCGGCAGGATGCTGAGATCGCGGGAGACCTCGTGAGTTATGCACTCGCTCGAGGGATCCCGGCCAATGCTGCCGATCGACAAACCATCGCTAACCAGGTGATCGATTCGATCACGGTCGAAGATGCACAACGGTTTCTGTTCGATGTGCTGGCCTCTAACCCCTACGTGTTGGTCACAGGCGCCGCAGCCGAAGAAGCTGATCTCCCGCTACCAGAGGCTCTGGCAGACTCGTTCTACGGCGTGGTCGGGACTGAGGTGTCACCGGGCGATCGAGCGGTCACGTCGATCACTGAGTTGATGGCTCGACCAGATGCTGCTGCTGTCGTGGACCAGCGGCGTATTGCCCCACTCGATGCAACGATCGTTACCTACGAGAACGGGGCCCGGTTGGTCTTCCGGCAGACCCAGATCACTGAAAACATCGTACGGCTCCAAGCCCAAAGTCCGGGTGGATTCTTCGCGGTTGATGGCCCCGAGGTTCCGTTGCTCGGCTGGACAGCCCCGCTGGTGACTGGCAGCGGCTATGAGAGCGTCGACATCGTCACGTTGGACCGATTGCTCGCGGGGTCGCTCGCGTCGCTGGGCACGTCGATTGGGCGATCGAGCGAATGGATATCGGGGGAAGCGTCGACCGGTGATCTCGAGACGATGTTTCAGCTGCTCCATCTCCAGGTGACCGAACCCACGATTAGTGATCTTCAAGTGCGCCAGTTCGATGAGCGCTGGCGCCCTCTGGCCGAGAACCCGTCGGTGAATCCACCAGTGGCTGGCGATCTAGAACTGTGGCGACTTCGTTATGGCGACAGCCCATGGTTTCGACTGATACCAACGATCGAGGATCTCGACGGTGTTGATGCTGATGCGCTGGTGTCCGCGTACCAGGACCGGTTCGCAGATGCCGGAGACTTTGTGTTCGCTGTTGTTGGTGACTTCGACGCATCCGAGCTGATTGACCTCGGTGCCCGGTACCTAGGCACATTGCCCGATACTGGTCGGCGCGAGACACCGATTGACCGAGATCCCGGTGTGCCCGAAGAGAACCTGGTGGCAACGGTTGCCGCTGGTGTTGGTGACCAAGGCCGGGTGCGTATCAACTGGGAATCTCCCTATCCATTCACGCTCGAAGCGGATGTGGCTGCTCAGGCTCTGGAGTTGGTGGTTAACGCCCGGCTACGCGATCTGATCCGTGAACAACTGGGTGCAAGTTATGCGCCGAACGCGTCGATCAGCATCTTGGCTGAACCGAAGTCATGGGTTGACACCATTATCGAGGTCGAGTCCGATCCGGAGCGCATCGACGAGGTGTCACAGGTCATTCGTGAGGAGCTTGACCGCATCCGATCGGGTGAGCTCGATCAGGTGTACCTCGGTCTGGCCGTCGACCAGTTGACCGAGAGTTATCGGTTCTTCAACAACGCCCAGTGGCTCGGATTGCTGTTGTTTCACACCTGGTACCAAGACCGTCCCCCAGGCGAATTCCGGACCCGCACCGATATCGCAAACCAGCTAACCGTCGCCGATATGGCCGAGACAGCCCAGCAGGTTTTCCCGCCGACAAGGTCGGTCGAGATTCAGCTCATTCCGGCAGGCTGAATTCAGCCAAGGAATTGGGCAATCGCGTGGATGAGCAACCCGACAAGGCCGCCAACAACGGTGCCATTGATGCGGATGTACTGCAGGTCGCGTCCTACCTGTAGCTCGATGCGTTCGCTGGTGTCTTGTGCGTCCCAGCCAGCGACGGTGGAGGAGATCAGGTCGGCGATCTCGTTACGGCTCTCGCCGGCCAGGTGCGCCACGGCGCCCACAAGCCAGTTGTTGACCTTGTCCTGAAGCACCGGATCGTTGCGCAGTGCCTCGCCTGCGCTGAGGGCCGTGGCATGGATCCGGAGCCGGAGTTCGCTGGTCGGGTCGTCGGCCGCGAGAAGTGTGGCCTGTTTCATGTTTGCCCACAGACCCGATGTCCATTCGCGCACCGCGGGGTGGGCCAGAAGTTCGTGTTTGAGTTCGTGGGCCCGATCATGTAACTCTGGTGAGTCACGAAGTCGGTCAGCCATGCCAGCAATTCGTTCGTCGAGGTTGCGCCGGAACTCGTGGTCGGGGTTCGCAGTGACCTCGTCGATGAACGTATTGATGGCCAGATAGATCTTGTCGAAGATACGGTCATCGACCGGTTCGGGGACCCACCATGGCGACTCGGTGGCCAGCCGCTTGCGCATCATGGCACGGTTGTCCTGGAGCACATTACGCAGGCCGTCGAGGCCGGCATCGAACACCGCATGGTGATGACCACCCTCGATGGCGAATTCGATGGCGCGGGCTGCAACAGGTGTGGGCTCGAATGCGTCGACTCGGCGGGTGACGTACCCCTCGACCGATGACTGGATCTCGTCGTCGCGGAGCACCTCGATGGCGCTGCCGAGCACAGTGGATGCCTGGTCACCGAGCCGGTGTGCATTCCCAGGGACTTCTAACCAGTTGCCGATGCGGCCGGCCAAGTCCGATGCAGCGAGCCGTTCACGAAGGACGTCGGGTTGCAAGAAGTTGTCTTGCACAAACTCGCCGAGCGACTCGCCGATCTGGTCCTTGCGGTTCGGGATGATTGCCGTGTGTGGAATCGGTAGCCGAAGCGGGTGTCGGAACAAGGCGGTCACGGCAAACCAGTCGGCAACACCGCCGACCATGGCAGCTTCTGCACCGGCTTCGGCATAACCGGCCCAGCCGCTGCCGTCGGTGGTGATGACCACTACGATGAACGCCGCTGTCGCAAACAACAGCAGCCCGGTGGCTCGGGCCTTGTGTTTACGCAGTTCGGAGCGGCGATGTTCGTCTTCCTGGTCTGGCACCTGCACGGACTCAGACGTTGATCATGTGTTGCGCTGCCATGTCAAAATAGTCCAGCATTTGGGTCTGGGTTGCTTCGTCAAGTTCGGCCTGCTGCACCGCTGCGGTCATATGCCGAACCCAGCCGTCGCGTTCGTCGGGCCCAATCGCAAAATGCACATGCCTCATACGGAGTCGGGGGTGACCCTTCTCGTCGCTATAGGTCGTTGGGCCGCCGAAGTACTGACCCAGAAACAGGGCCAGGGCTCGTTTGCCTGGCTCAAGGTCCTGGGGATACATGGCTCGCAGTGGTGGTTCGGTCTCGACGCCGTCGTAGAAACGATCGACGAGCGTGTCGAAGAACGGTTGACCACCAACATGATCGAACAAGGTTGTGCTGTTCATGATGATTGGTTTCTACCGGGTTTAGGAAGGATTGCTACGAATACTGAGCGCAACAAGCCTGGCGGTGGCAAATGCGGTGTCGGGGTCGGTGGCTGAGCCAGCAACAACGGCGTAACCATCGCCATCAACTTCGAAGAAGATATCGATGCTTCCGACACCCTGCTGATTGCGAAACGTGAACGAATGCATAACGAGGCCGTCGATCTCTTCGGTGCGTACCAGCGATGCGGAGGCGATACCCGCAGCGATGTCGCGTGCACTTTCGCTGATGTCGCCGCCAGGTTCGCGTTGTTCCTTCGGCGTGGTGTCGACGTTCAGATACATGTCGTTGTTTACGAATCGGCTGCGGAAGCCGTAACCCTCGTCGACGTCGCGTGCTGCGAGGGCCCATCCCTCGGGGAACAGCGCCGAGAAATGGTCACCGGCGAAGCTCACGAACGTGTTGGGGATCTGGGGAGAGCGCGGCAGATCGTCGATGTTCACATCGTCGGAGTCAGTCGGTGTTTGATCGTCGTTGGTGTCACTGTCGTTGGTGTCACTGTCGTTGGTTTCGCTGCCGGGGGAAGGCAACGAGTTGTCGACGGGCGGCGCTACAACTGCGTCGCTGATCTGGTTGCGGTTTAGAAGCTGCGAGGTGCCCCACCAACCAAGTGCTGCGACCAACACGAGCACAGCAGCGGCGCTCAGGATCTTTCCCAGCGATGAGTCTCGGGTGGGGGCTGTTCCTACAGCAGGTGCAGGTCGATGTCGCGCCGGCGGTGGTGGGGCTACTGGGGGCAAACGGGTGGGGGAGGCAAGACGAGGAGCATCGAAGGTAGGCGTCACCACAGACGGACTGGTCTTGTCTCGCATCGACGGACCAAGGACAACGTCGTTGTGTGTCAGTTCGACAGTGATGGGTAGTGGCGGGCACCACGAATGATCGGCGGTTAGAGCGATGCGTAGATTCTCTCGGAATTGTTGCGCGCTCGCGGGGCGATCTGCCGGGCGCTTGGCCATCGCCTGTTCGATGACACGCATGACGGGCGCTGGAACACCGAGGATCGGGGGTGGTGTCTCGGTACGGATCCGGTTCATCGTGGCCCAGATGTTGTCGCTGCCTGAGAACGATGCTCGGCCAGCAAGGAGCGCGTATAACAACGCTCCCAGACCGTAGATCTCGGAACGTACGCTGGCCTCGTTCTCGGCTAGGACCTCAGGAGCGGCGTACAGTGGGGTGCTGGCACCGATCGTCGCTGACGTGATGCCGGCATCAACGACACGGGCGATGCCGAAGTCGGTGACCACGATCGACCCATTGTTAGCTCGCATGATGTTTCCGGGCTTGATGTCGCGGTGAAGGACACCCCGCTGATGAGCAAACTCCAGAGCATCAGCAACCATCGCTACATCGCCGGTTGCCCGGTGAAGCGGAAACGCACCGGTCTGTTCAAGTTCGTCGTTCAGGCTGCCAGCGGGGTAGAGCGGCATGACCAGATACGGCTCATCGGCGCTGGTGAACCCCGAGTGGAGAATACGCATGATGTGGGGGTGGCCCTCAAGCCGCTCGCCTGCGGTGATCTCACGGTCGAAACGGCGGGTGACCTCGGAGCCATGGATGCCCTGTAACACCTTGACCGCAAGTCGTTCACCGGTACCGCTCAACGCTTCGTATACGAGCGCGCTGCCACCTGAGGCAATGAGTGCTGCATCGCCTACGCCCGGTATGCCCAAATCGGTCATGGCCCACATCATGGCATCTCGATGTGTCCCACACGGGCCGGTGGCCGCTCTGGTTGCAGCCAGTGATTTTGTGACCACGTTCCGCTCGGAGACTTGGGAGATATCGACCTACGATTCTGGGGTGAAGCGCCGTGTGTGGGTTCTAGCCATCTTTCTTGTTGTGTTGGGGGCGACCGCCTGTTTGGGAAGCGACATCGATGTAGTGGCCAGCGCCACTCAAGATCTAGGAACCGCCTCCGACTCCGTGACCGCTCCCACGGCGCCGCCCCCGGCCGCGGTGCTCCCGACCGCTGTGCCCCCGACCGCTGTGCCTACTGCCTCCCCGGAACCAACGGCGACACCTGGGCCCCCGACGGTGATCGAACCAGTCGTGTTCAACGACGATTTCGGCACATCGATCGCTCCAATCTTCGCCGACAACTGCGCGAGCTGTCATAACGCTGGAGGTCCCGGTGCTGCCCACTGGCGACTCGAACAGGCTGCTGACCTCGTCGAGACCCATGCATGGATCACCGACGCAGTGTCTACCGGCTACATGCCACCGTGGCCTGCCAGTGACCTGTCGCTGATCTTTCATGACAATCGCAGCCTGCGGAACGACGAAATCGAAGCGATCCGGGCTTGGTCAGGTGCGGGTGCGCCACTCGACGTTGCGGACACGACGCGTATCAGTTCGTCCACAGGGGTTGTGGCGCTGGACGCCGACGTTGAGATCGTCCCGCTCGAACCGTTCCAAGGATCCACGGCAGTTGCCGACGACTATCGCTGTCTGATCTATGAGCTCGACATTGATGAGCCACGCTGGCTCTCGGGGTACGAGTTCGTGCCTGACCAGACGCAGATCGTGCATCATGCGATCGGGTATCTCGCGCCCGGTTCGGTTCGGGAGGACGCACAACGCCTCTCCGACGAAGACGACCTCGGTGGATGGTCGTGTTACGGGGGATCTGGGCTGCGGAGTGGCGACGCGCTATTCCTTGGCTGGGCACCAGGCCAACTGCCGACAGAGTTTCCCGACGGGGCGGGGATGCTGGTTGAACCAGGGGACTTCATCGTGTTGCAGATTCACTACCACTTCGACACCGCCGACGCACCCGAAGACGTATCGACCATCAAACTCGATTGGGCCGATGGTCAGGATCTGGACGAGATCGTGACCGACACCTATCTAGGCCCAGCCGAGATCCCGTGTACCGCCGAAGAAACTGGGCCGTTGTGCGACCGTGATGTCGCCCTAGCTCGGGCGTACGAAAGGTATGGGGTCCAGGGTGTTCAAGCCGATTTCATCAATCGGGTGTGTCGGGCGAAACCCGAGGACTTCGCAGACATGACCGAGGGGATCGCATCATCAACCTGCACCATTCCTGTGAGAAACAGCGGCGAAATCGTCTCGGTGTTTGGGCATCAGCACGAGATCGGTAAGTCGGTTCGCATGACGCTCAATGCTGGTACTCCCCGCGAGCGAATTCTGCTGGATATTCCTGATTGGGATTTTGACTGGCAGTACAACTATTACCCGA
>ERZ651776.6128-NODE-6128-length-10045-cov-3.383628_pt1 | contig 10045 bp, 22 predicted proteins | sample MGYA00514761_ERZ651776 | MGnify/ENA metagenome assembly ERZ651776 | reverse complement strand
TCAGGGTGGATCCATTGTAGTTACACACCTGATCAACCTAGAAAACAATTTTTGTGGGCTTATAAATCTGAAGGTAAAACTAAATACAAACCTGTGATTGGAAAGGCAAGAGATCTTGTCTAATAAATTTAAAACATTTAATAATATAGATACTGTTCATGGTATCTGTGAAGAGTGCGAAGAAGATACTATTTTAGTTGCTATTGTTACTGATTATTATAGATGCACTAACTGTGGGTCAGATACTAGACAACACATAAATGGTAGTATAAGATACATGAAGTTAAGTGAAAGAGATAAAGAATATATAAAAGCAAATGGCTAAACAAAAATTTACTCACTACATTCCTAGGGACAAGCCTAAAAAAAGAGGGCCTCGCCAGCACAAGAAAAATTTAAATAAAAATGAGAAAAGACAAAAAAAACTTACTAGATATAAGGGCCAAGGATCTTGATAAACTAGCTGTTGAGTACAACAAGACTAAAGATCCTGCGTTACGGGAGGAGTGGTATCGGCTGGTTCGCTCTCTTGATAATTTTCAACCTTCGCACAATGAAATTTCGGATACAATTCTAAGGCCTCCACGGCATCTGCTTTAAATACTTCTCCATCAAATAATATACCGTACGACTCACCTAATCCTTTTTGAACACACTCATAATGGGTATCATGTAGACGTTTATAATCATGTGTTGCTGGTGGTATTTCTGCACATTGTTGAGATACAACTGAACAAATATATATGGTTAAAAAAAATTTCATTGACAACCTTGTAATTAAATATAATAATCCTATATGATTATATATAAATAGAAAGGATATCATATTAATAATATAACAAAAGAAATTTATGAAAGATTATAGAATTAAAATAACAATTAGAAATGAAAGATTATTATCTGCCATTGAAGGAATGGGACATGAATCCGTTTTGTCTTTTTGTGAAAAATATAATTTACCATACACTTCAACAAATGACATTATAAGTGGTAAAAAGCCTCCTTTAAAAGATGATGGAAGTTTAACAACACGATGTAAGGATCTTTTAGAAATATTAGGAGTAAGTATTGAAGAAGCCTTTACAGAGAGACAAATGGAAGGATTTAGTAAAACTACTTTTGAAACTAAAGTAAAAGAAAAAGATTTATTACAAATAGTCAATCCAGCAAAAAATCAAGAAATTAAAGCTATTGAATCTGACGTGTCTTCTAAAATAAGTGAGATTATGTCTAAGTGTTTGTCTCCTAGAGAAGAAAAAATTATTAGAATGCGTTATGGAATAAATCCAGATAAACACTGTTATACATACGAAGAAACTGGGTTAGCATTTAGTATAACTCGAGAAAGGGTTAGACAAATAGAAGGCAGAGCATTAAATAAATTTAGAGATATTAAAAATTCTAGAGATTTGTTAAACACAGGTTTTTACGAAACATTTACTTCTGTTAATATAAAACCAAAACAAATACAAGAAGCTGAATTTTTTGGAAATATAGAACTACAAGAAAAAAAGAAAAAAATTGATTATAGAAATCAAATGAGTAAACAAATGCAAAAACATTATGAAAGATTATGTAATCAAGTTAATAAACAAAAAAAATTTAGTAACTATAAAAAACAACAAATTAAAAATTGGATTAAAAACATATTAAATAAATCAGAGACAATAGAAACTAGATATAGTTTAAATTTTAATCCATTTTCATTATATGAATACAATTGGATGTATGATCAAATTGTAAATATTATAGAAGAAGCTAAACTTAAAGGTGTTTCATATGAAAGAGCTAAAAAGTTAAAAGATAAATTAAAAACTAGAAAAGCTATTATGTTAGAACCTAATAAACAAAATTTTTTTATTTACTACAAACCTAAAGGAGAAAAAATATGACAGACATAAGTAAATATAAGTCCGTTGCACTATCACATGATAGTTGTGACAAATTAGATAAGATCCGCAAGGTCATCGTACCTGAGGTAGAAGTATCTAGAGCTAAAACTTTAGACATATTAATCAACGAGAAAGCGAGAAAATTAAATGGCAGATTACGGAACAAGAACGCTTAAAGAGTTTGATACATTTGATCCTATTAGAAATTTGTGGAGAAATGTATTAATAGTTGCAATTTCTGATGCAATTAAAATAAAGACTAACATAATTAAATTTAGTGATTTTTATAAAAATAAAAGATTTCACGAATTAGATTATGTAACTTTACCTAATTCTGATTTTGCTAAAGTATGTGAATACGCAGAACTAGATCATAATTTAGTTAGAAAGAAACTAAATAAAACTTTAAATGATATGGAGAAAAACTATGACAAAGATAATATGCCAGAGATGCCATGGAAACGGTTATATCAAAGTAAAGGAATCAATCGAGAATACAGTGGAAATCATACAGCAGTGTCCGAGTTGTAATTCACAAGGAGAAATAACAATGAGTACAGAACGTTTAATACTTGAAACTAAATTAGTTAAAGAACTCAATCAGATTATTAAAAAACTAAATGGTGAGATTGAAGTATTAGAAAGTAAACTAAAAGAAAAAGAAGGAGTTGTAAATGAGAAGAGCGATGTTGGAAGCACTCGAGAAGAAGTACGAGGCTGAGATAGCTGCAGCTGATGCAACTATAAATATATACCTCAATAATTCTGTAGGTATTGGTGAGCACCCACAACATTTAGAGGAAATTGATAAACAATTATCTAAAATTGTAGAAGCGGAAGAAAAACAAAACGCATTACAAGCTTTTAAGTTATGAAGTGTCTACATTGTGGCGATGATCTTAGATGGAATAATGACTATGATACAGAGGACGATGAAGATTATTTAATCGTTAGTATGTATGAATGTATGAATGAAAAATGTAAAGCTTGGTATGAAATATATCATGGTATAAAAGATAAGGAGACAGTCAATTGATTTGGAATAAAAAGTTTAAGTATCCTCAGACCATACGTGAAGCGATAGAAGGTGAACGTCACTATCTAATCAGTGACGAAAAATTACCATCTGTTACAACTATACTGCAGGCTACACAAAGTGACGAAAAAAAGGCAAGCTTAGATAAATGGAAACAACGAGTCGGCGCCCAGTCTGCTGAAAATATCAAGAATGAAGCAGCCAACCGTGGATCAATCATGCATAAGCTAATTGAATGCTATTTGCTGGACGAAAGACACCTTGATTTGACGGATTTAGGTCAACAGGCTGATAAGATGGCCCAAATTATAATAGATGAGGGTCTAAAGGACTGTATGCAAGAAATATGGGGTACTGAAGTTTGTTTACACTATCCAGGTTTATATGCAGGTGCATCAGATTTAGCAGGTATCTATGAGGGACGTGAGAGCATCATGGATTTTAAGCAATCTAACAAACCTAAGAGACGTGAATGGATTGAAGACTATTTTATACAACTTGCAGCATATGCTACGGCTCATAACCAAGTCTATGGCACTTCAATACAGTCTGGAACGATTCTAATGTGCACTAAAGATAATTACTTTCAAAAGTTCACGGTGTCTGGACCAGAGTTTCAGAAATATATGTGGGAATGGTTAAGAAGAGTTGACCTATATTACGAAAAACGTAACAAATTAGCCAAAAATCATGAATAATGTGGCAGGAATCAGGCATCAGGGACTTACCCTAATAGGTTTAAAACTTTTTTTGAAAAAAATATTTTTGAAAAAAGATGAGAAATGTCTACTACCTTACTACCTGAACAAGTTTTTGTTGGTATACATAGCTTATTTAAGCAATTTTGGTAGTAAAACGTCTACTACCTGGCTACTACCTGCTACTACCAAGATGGTTCAAAATCCCAATAAGAAGAACTTTTTATGTAAAATGTGTTATAACATAATTTCATTTTTTGCTCTTAGGGAAGATTTATGACTCATAAAAAATCAAAGTACAGACATGTTGTAATAAACAAGAAGCGCTACTACTTCTATAAAATTACTTGGTTGGATATCTTGGGTGATTCCGGGCATGCTGACAACAATGAATTTATGGATATGAAACCTGCTGTAATGATAACAAGTGCATATGTATTTTATAATGATTCTAAAGTACTTAGAACATTTGCTAGCTATGATGCTAATTCAGAATGTTTCAGTGATCGTAATGTATTTCCAAAAGGCTGTGTTAAAAAAATGGAGAAGATATTAATTTGACTCTTGTGGCTTTTTTGGTGATTCTTTCACTTTTTCTTTTAATTCTTCGAATTCAACTCCCTCTAGAATCGGAGAATAATCGTCAATTATTTGTTTCATCCTTAATTCTAACTCTTCTGTTGATAAGTCTTCCAGTTTACCAGTTCTAATTATTTTCTGTTCAATATATAATCCTGCTGCTTTTCCACGTGCAACTTCTGCATTTACAGCTGCGGACCAGGCACCTTTTTTAAGAGCTTCAGCTCTAATCTGGCCTAACTCTGATATATGTTTTTCATAAGTTACTTCATATTTCTTCTGCCATTCTTCTCTTAACTCACCTATGTATTTAACTACGAGTGGATATAATTTTGGATTCTGTAATTGAGATGCATATTGTCTTGCTCCTTCTTTGGCAAAGCCTGCATCAACAGCACATTGTGTTGCTGTTTTTCTGCCTTCATTCGTTACTAATTCGTAAGCGAATTTCATTTGCATTTCTGTAAGTTTCTTTGGTAGTCCCATTGACAAATACATATACATTGTTTATAAAAATGTCAATGTTAAGCGGAAAGGTATTAAGACAAGTATTAGATAAAATGTTGAAGTCCCCTACAGCTCAAGAAGCTAGGGTGCAAGTAATATTACCTGACGGTAAATATTATGACATTACTGGTGTACAATTGATGGAAAATAAATTATTAGGTGTGAGAGAAACACATCGAATAGCACTTACAATCAAGCCAGAGACGTGGAATATGGGGAAGGTTATTAAGAAGCTGTAAAGGTGAAACCCGAGCAAAAACTTTGGCATGAAATTAAGTTATACAACAAGAAAAATAATTGTAATTTGTCGTTCACAAGGCTTGAAAACCTTAGTAATCTTGGTACTCCTGACTTGTTGGTCTACAGTCCTAGCGGCAACTTTAAAACACTTGAATTAAAATATACAAAGCATAACAAAATACGCTTCTCCCCACATCAAATATCGTTTCATATTAAACATCCGAAGAACTCTTTTATCTTAGTTAAAGGGGGTAATCCTTTAACCTATAAACTTTATGAGGGAAGGTTTATCAAGGAGCTTGTGACTTATGGCTTGAGCCTTGATGCTTGTGCCTCTGATCTTGGAGCTTGTTGCTTGCGCCTTAGAGCTTGAGCCTTTATTCTTGGAGCTTGTGCCTCCCGCTTGTGGCTTGTGACTGGATACCCGTTATCCCTGCACCATTGCTTATGGACTAAATCTATTTGTGTTTGAATAAGCCGGCTAGTGTTGGCCATATGCTACATTCTTAACTTCAGCATTCCAGCACGCTCGACAGTCTTTGCATTCGTTATCTTGTTTAGGAGCCGGGCAAGTGGCCTCAGCTGTTACAACAGTTGAAGTATTGGGCCAACTCTCTGGCGCTTCCTGATCGATCATCGTTGCGGAAAACCGGATAACTAAATTATCCGGTTTAATCGGGAGGAATTTTTTAACCCACGCTTCACGCGTTGGAATCCAGTGTTTAACTGTTGGCGTAGATTTACAAACAGCAAAAATTTTCATTAGGTGTTCTTCGTCTTGTACATCTCCTGAATCATGCCATCTAAAATATTTTGATTTCTTTGAATTAATAATTAAGCTCATTGCGCCGACCCATAGCGGGGATCTTATGGCCCTTAATCTTTTATATTGCGCAGCTTGCACAACTTTAAAAACATAACAACCCTTGAGAGCGTAGCAGCCATCGCAGACGCTGCCTTTTACTTTGGCAAGCTTCGAACCTGTTTTACATTCTTTGGCAGGTAAACCGTAAGCCCATCCTGGCATTTTGCTCGGCTTTGATAATGATCCCGTAATTTCTAACGCTTCTTTTACTTTCATAACTCCTCTCTTATCCTATAGCTTGAGCCTTGTCAAGCTTGTTGCTTGTTGCTTTGGCCAAGCCTATCTCTAGTTAAAGACTTAGACTCAATCGGAGGTCTCCTCCATCGTCGTTCTACACTTGACCCCAGGTCCATCAGGGACAAGTAAACCTTGCTCACCTCCCTAATGGACCAGGGCTCAAGGGCGGGGCAAATTAATAACCGGTGTTTCCCCGCCATTGGCTTCCTAGTTTAGAATAATTCTAAACTAGAAATTTGTTAATTCGCACTCATTAAACCAGTCGTTGCTTTCATGCTCGCAATCAATACAATACTTGTTTGAATTGACCGCCCATTCATCTGGTTTAGGAGTACAACCGCAATGCTTACAAGTGAAATTAAATTCAAGTTGTTTCATTGCTCTCAAGCTCCTTTATTCTTTGTTCTAGTTTAAGAACCCTAGTAGCTAACAAATTCAAATTATCTGTATTTGTTGAAACTACTTTGCCCAGTTTTAAAAGGTTCTCGGCGTTGGTTCCTATCATAGTCGCTAGGTCTTTTATCATTTTAAAAGCACTAGTCAGGTCATGATTTACTTTGTTTAACATATTTCCTCCGTTGTTCATAATTAGAATATAGGATATTCCTAGTTATATGTCAATTATTAAATGTGTTCATTTTGGGTCCTTGGTCCTTGACTTATTATTCTATATAGGATAATCTGGGACCAGATATATAAACAAACAATGGAGGAAATATGTCTAAAACTATGACTAAATATCAATTGGACCACTTCAAATATAAGGTGAGAAGAAATTTCGAACCTTTAATCAGGGAGCAGGAACTATTGGTAAAACAATACAAGACCGAGGCAACAAACAAGATAGTAGGCAAGCTAGCCAAAAAAATGGGAGCTGATAAAATCTTGGACCAATTAAAGAAGGCGGAGGCGCATTTAAAAAAAGCTCAAGATAGCGCTAAAACCTTTTTTAAGAAAAAGGCCTCAAAAGAAAAAAAGGACCTGAACAATTATAGGTTTAACCAAGACGAGAAGCTCACACTTTCAGATTGTGAAGAACAATTGAGAGACTGGGCGACTGAGTTAGTTGAAAGAGAAATAAGAAAAAGGCCCGAAGGTGAGAAGCTAAAACAATTGGAGCAATTGCAACAACACTCAATTGATACAGTTATGGAAGCGGGAACACCAGATGAGCTGATAAGAAAATTAGATACATCAACAAAGAAAATTGGCATTGCCTGGGTTGTTGATACATCTAAAGTTAAACAGATAGCGAGTTAATATGATTGAACTAATACATTTAATATTTGTTGAGAGCCCGATAGGGCTCTCAATCTTGCTACTTGGAATAGTGTTTATAGGCATTATGGGTTATAGAGCCGATATGCAAGACACATTTTCAAGACGATACGAGCAAGACGAAAAATGGCGCAAGGATAACTAACCAATAAAAAGCGGGGCAACCGCCCCGCTTTTTTTATATCCACACAAACCCAAAATGAACACATAGTGTATTGACATAACTAGGAAAATCCTATACACTAGGATGGTGGCTGGGGACGGCGGTGGTATATTAGCGTTCACGATTTGTTCCGAAGGGTGTCCATTTTGGGTCGAGCCAGGACAAAAGGAGAACGGCGCAAGAACAAAATGTAACTGTCCATTTTGGGTCGCGCCGGGTGAATTGACTTGATTTAAATAAAGGAATATCCTATAACAGTTATAACAACGGAGGAAACATGAACACGAATGAAAAAATATCTAGATACTTCAAACACGAAGGCGGTCTAATGTTTGAGGATAATATAAAAATTCCGCTCGGCATTGTATGGAGAGCGGCGTTAGTTATGGGGCTACAAAACAGGGAGAAGTTTTGGTTAGATATAATCAGAATGACGAAGCAAGATAAAAGGTTCAAGGCTAAGAATGTATAAAACAATTCGACACCAATATTCAAAACGTAGATTTAGTAAAGTTCAGCGTGTAGGCATTTTCCCCAATGCCTACGCAATTAGAGACTACAAGACTAAGAAGCTTCATCACATTGAATATATATCGCGAGGCCGTTGGAAGTTTTACGGCAAGCACTTCAATAAACTTGCCGACATAAACTGGCGGCACGTATGTCAATAGAATAACTGTTCATAATGGGTCGGCGCCCTGCGGGCGCCCGGCTTATTCGGCCCTTCGGGCCGGGCATATCTCGGCCCCTTCGGGGCCTCGAGGGGTCCCAAACCGATCCAGGAATTAAAACCTTTTTTTTAACGTCAATCACCCTTTTTGCAAAAGGGGTCCCAATACTGTACAGTATAGTGTAAGTTTTAGAGATAAACGTCCCTAAAATACTTTTTAAGTTTATGAATATAGACCCAAAAAAATTGCAGAATTTTGAAAAGCTTCCGGCTGATGTAAGACGTGAGTTCAGTTTATTAATGAATCAGTGGGAGAATAAAAAATCGACTCAGAAAGTACAGTCAGATTTTATGTCTTTTGTAAAACACGTTTGGCCTGATTTTATTGAGGGAAAGCATCACAAAAAAATTGCGGAAAAATTTAACCGAATCGCATCTGGTAAAATTAAAAGAGTTATTATCAATATGCCACCAAGACATACAAAGTCTGAGTTTGCATCTTTCCTTTTGCCATCGTGGATGGTGGGCCGTAATCCAAAACTTAAGATTATACAAACCACACACAATTCAGAACTAGCCGTAAGGTTTGGTCGTAAGTCCAAACATCTTATTGACAGTGAAGATTATCAAAAAATTTTTAAAACAACTTTACAAGAAGACTCTAAAGCAGCGGGTCGTTGGGAAACGGCACAAGGCGGAGAATACTTTGCTGCTGGTGTAGGTGGTGCTATTACAGGACGGGGCGCGGATCTATTGATCATTGATGATCCTCACTCTGAGCAAGACGCAATGTCTGCAACTGCATTAGAATCAGCTTACGAGTGGTATACTTCAGGACCACGACAAAGACTTCAACCTGGCGCAAAAATTATTTTAGTTATGACGCGTTGGAGTAAGAAAGATTTAACAGGAGTTTTATTAGCCAATCAAAAAGAAGCTAAAGCTGACCAATGGCACGTGGTCGAATTTCCAGCAATCATGGACCACGGATCACCGGTCTGGCCAGAGTATTGGAAGCTAGAAGAGTTAGAGAAAGTAAAAGCAACTCTACCTGTTGCTAAGTGGAATGCACAGTGGATGCAGAAACCAACTAGTGAAGAAAGAGCTTTACTCAAACGTGAGTGGTGGAGAATTTGGAAACACGATCATATTCCAGAATTACACCATGTCATACAATCTTACGATACAGCGTTTATGAAAAAACAAACTGCTGATTATTCTGCTATTACGACGTGGGGTATTTTTTATCCAGATCAAGACTCAGGGGCCAATATTATGTTACTTGATGCAATCAAAGGACGATATGAATTTCCAGAGCTAAGACGTTTAGCATTAGAGCAATACAAATACTGGACACCTGAGACAGTGATTATTGAGGCAAAAGCGTCTGGACTTCCTCTGACTTATGAGTTAAGACAGATGGATATACCTGTCGTGAATTTCACTCCAAGTAAAGGGAATGATAAACATGTACGGGTCAACTCGGTAGCACCACTGTTTGAATCGGGTATGGTATGGGCACCAGACCAACGATTTGCAGAAGAAGTTATAGAAGAGTGCGCTGCATTTCCATTTGGAGACCATGACGATTTAGTTGATTCTACAACTCAAGCCATCATGAGATTCAGACAAGGGGGAATATTACAACACCCTGAAGATTACGTTGAAGAAAAAAGATCGCCCAGGAAAAGGATTTACTATTAATGACACTTATCACAAGAGGTATGGGAGCTATTCTCAAAGGCAAAAAAGCTAAAAAAGCCAAAGCTCAAAAACGTTTTGATGAAATAAATAAAGAAGTTTCTAAATCAAAAAACAAAAAAGCTACCACTGAAAAATACATAGATGAAGTTGGCAAACTTTATAAAGAAATGGATTAA
>ERZ651776.6125-NODE-6125-length-10046-cov-3.016752_pt1 | contig 10046 bp, 10 predicted proteins | sample MGYA00514761_ERZ651776 | MGnify/ENA metagenome assembly ERZ651776 | reverse complement strand
AGCTTTTAAATCTATTATTAAAATAAGTTTCACCCGTACATGACCCAAAAATGTCCATAATTATTCCAATATGTTTTCCTATGATTTTGTTTGCATAAACATATTATTGTTGGAAATGACTTTAGATTTGGGCATAAGCGCATAGGCAATGTTAAGCTTTTAGAATCATATGGGTATGATAAAGGCATCGAGGTAACTACAGTTAATTTGATAGAAATATCAGGTAAAAAAATAAGCAGCACAAGTATCCGTAAATTATTAATATCAGGGAAAATATTGGAAGCAAATAATCTACTTAGGAAGCCATTCTCAATTCAAGGTGAAATTATTCATGGTGAAAAACTAGGTAGAGAATTAGGATACCCAACTGCTAATATTGAAATATATAAATCCTACCCAATAAATGGTATATTTTTAGTGGAAGTATTGCGTGAGAATAGTGATAAATTATATGGTTTGGCTAGCATAGGAAATAAGCCTACATTCTCTGGGACTAATGATGTTCTGGAGATATTTATATTTAATTTTAAATTAGATATATATGGTGAAACTATTAAAGTGATATTTTTAGAAAAAATTAGAAATCAGATTAAATTTAATACTAAGGAAGAATTGATAGATCAAATGAAAAATGATCATGATATAGCTTTAAATATTTTGAGAAACAAAAATGAATTATAAGGATACCTTGAATCTTCCATCAACAGATTTTCCTATGAAGGCTAATCTCCCCAATAGAGAGCCTGAAATTTTGAAGCATTGGGATAGCATTAAGCTATATGAAGAAATCAGAAAAAAAAGCAAAGGTTCTAAAAAATTTATTTTACATGATGGTCCTCCATATGCAAATGGGGATATACATATAGGCCATGCTGTTAATAAAATATTAAAAGATATTGTTGTAAAAAGTAAGACAATATCTGGATATGACACCCCTTTTATCCCTGGCTGGGATTGTCATGGCCTCCCAATTGAACTAATGATTGAAAAAAAACATGGGAAGTCAAAATTTCAAGATGACAAGAATGCATTTAGAAAAGCTTGTAGAGAATATGCTTCAAAACAAGTAGATCGTCAAAAAATAGATTTTGTTAGACTTGGCGTTTCAGCTGACTGGGATAATTCATATACAAGCATGGATAAAATTTTTGAGGCATCTGCTGTCCGAAGCCTAGCCACTATTATCGCTAATAATCATATATATTTTGGCTCTAAACCTGTTCATTGGTGTATAGAATCTGAATCTGCATTAGCAGAAGCTGAGGTTGAATACCAAGATGTGATATCAGATGCAGTTGATGTGTTATTTAAACTATCAGAACAAAAAACATTTCTAAAAAAATTTGAAATTCAGACTGATAATGATATTTTTTTCATAATTTGGACTACCACTCCATGGACACTGCCCGCTAACCAAGCAATTGCTGTTGGGGATAAAATTGAATATGTTTTAGCCAATTTTGGTGATAAATCTATTATAGTAGCTAAAGATTTAATAGAGCCTCTATTAGCTAAACTTAACTTAAAACCTATTAAGATTATACGAAGTATTGAAGGAAAAGAATTATTAGGGTTTAAGGCTCAACATCCTTTTTATAATAAAGAAGTCCCAATTATTAATGCTGATCATGTTACGACCGAGAATGGCACAGGGCTTGTGCATATCGCACCAGGACATGGTCAAGATGACTACATTGCAGGTTTAGAGAATAATCTAGAAGTATTTAATCCTGTAAATGATAAAGGCGTATTTATAGACTCTTTAGAAAAATTTGGAGGAATACATGTACGGAAAGTAAATCCCTTAATTCTTGAAGAATTAATTAAAAATGCAAGATTACTCCATCATGAAAAATATTCACATAGCTACCCACACTGCTGGAGATTTAAAACTCCTTTAATATTTAGAGCTACTCCGCAATGGTTTATAAGTATGAATCAGAATAAATTAAGAGAAAATATTTTAAGTACACTAAAAAGTGTTAATTGGATACCAGACTGGGGTTATGACAGAATAAAAAATATGATTGAAAATAGGCCGGACTGGTGTATTTCAAGACAAAGATCTTGGGGTGTTCCAATACCTCTTTTTATTCATAAAGATACAAATGAATTGCATAATAAAACTGACTTAATTCTTGAAAAAGCAGCAAAAATTATAGAAAAAGGCAATATAGAAGCCTGGTTTGAATTTGATAAAAGTGAACTACTAGGTGAAGACAAAGAAGATTACCATATGGTTGCTGATACACTAGATGTGTGGTTTGACTCGGGTATTTCACATTTTTCTGTAATGCAGCAAAGAGACTTAGGTGATACCGCTGATCTATACCTAGAAGGTTCAGACCAACATCGAGGATGGTTTCAATCATCTCTAATCACTGCCTTGGCAACTACTGAGAAACCACCATATAAGACAGTCCTGACACATGGTTTTGTTGTGGATGCCGAAGGTCAGAAAATGTCGAAATCACAAGGTAATGTGATTGCGCCACAAGCTATCATAAAAGATAAGGGTTCAGATATCTTAAGGCTTTGGGTAGCAAATACAGATTATACAAAAGAGATGAATATTTCTCCAGAAATAATAAAACGCACTACAGAATCTTACAGAAGAATAAGAAATACTATTAAATTTCTATTATCAAATGTGAATGATTATGACGAAACAAAAGAAGAGGTAAAATCTTCAGATATGATGCTTATAGATAAATGGATTATGCAGTCTGCCTTAGATTTACAGGAATCAATTAAAAATAATTATGATAATTATAGATTTCATCAAATAGCACAAGATATTCAAAATTTTTGCACAATTCAATTAGGGGGTTACTATCTTGATATCGTAAAAGATAGATTATATACATCTCATAAAACAGGATTAGCAAGAAAATCTTGTCAAGGCGTATGTTTAAAATTATTGAAAATGATTAATCTATGGATAGCTCCAATTCTATCATTTACTGCAGAAGAAATTTATCGTCATATAGAAGGAGCAAAACTTAAATCTGTATTTTTAGAGGAATGGATTAAATATGATGTGGAAATGAACAATGAAGAAAAAGAGTTAGGCGATATTTTATTTTCTTTAAAACAACCTGTTTCAAAAAAATTAGAGGAGGCTAGAAAAAATGATCTTATTGGTTCTTCTCTCGACGCAACAATAAGACTAGGAGTGAAGGAAGAAATATACTTAAAATTAGCAGATAAAAGGAATGAATTAAAATTTATTTTTATCTCTTCTGAATGTTATTTAGAAAAAACATTAACAGATGACCCTGTCATAGTTATTGAGAAAAATAATAATGAAAAATGTGATAGATGTTGGCATAGAAATGAATCTGTTGGATCCATGCCTGAACATGAAAAATTATGTTCTAGATGCTATGAAAATGTTTTTGATAATGGCGAAACAAGAAAATTAGGCTAATGAATCGTCTATCTATTACCTTTATATCTTTCTTGGTGCTAATAGATTACATGTCAAAGCTTTATATAAAAGAACTTGTAATGGAAAATTCCATTATAGTGAATAACTATATAATACTAGAAATATATTATAACAAAGGAGTGGCTTTTAGTTTTTTAGACTCTAGCTCATTATTTGTAAACTACTTAGTTACATTTATAGTAGCAATAATTATTTTAGTAATATTTTCATTATTTATTAAAAATTATAAAAATTATAACCAATTTGAGTATTCCTCATATATCTTAATTCTGGGAGGAGCCTTGGGGAATTTTTTAGATAGGTTGCTCAATAACTCAGTCTTAGATTTTATAATAATTCATTATGATAATATCTATTTCCCGGGAATATTTAATTTAGCTGATATGTTTATTACAATTGGCGCCCTTCTTCTTTTTCTTTCATATTTTACAAATAAAGAGAGAATATGATTAAATTTAATTCTTTGGTTAGGTTACATTATTCAATATCTAATATAAATAATATAATATTTGAATCTACTTTTGACTCTGATCCTGTTCTAGTAAGAATTGGTGATGGAACATTACCGATAAAATTAGAGATGACTTTATATGGACTAGAAACAGAAAATGAACAGATAATGACTCTACAACCTCAAGATGCTTTTGGGCTCAGAGATGAAAATCATAATAAAACTCTAGAGATAAGCATGTTTCCTAACATAGAGATGGTTAAATTGGGAAATATAATAGAAATTGATGTTAAAGAAAAAGATGGAAAAGTCTCCCCTGCCTTTGCTATGATAAAACAAGTTAACGAAGACAATGTTTTGTTAGATTTAAATCATCCATTGGCTGGACATGAAATTATATTTAAGGTAAAAATTATCAATATCGATGAATAATATTTTCTCAGAAACTAAACTTATTTTAGCTACACCTCGTGGTTTTTGTGCTGGAGTAGAAAGAGCGGTAGACATAGTTAATAAAGCTATCGATATCTTTGGGTCTCCTATATATGTAAAACATGAAGTTGTTCATAATAAATATGTAATAGAGGACCTTGAGAAAAGAGGTGTTTTATTTATTGAAGACATTGATGTAGTTCCAGAAAACTCAATTCTTATTTATAGCGCTCATGGTGTTTCAATAAAAGTTAAAAAAGATGCTGAAAAAAGAAATCTTAAAATATTTGATGCTACATGCCCATTAGTTACAAAAGTTCATTTAGAAGTACATAGATATTCTCAGACTAATACGGATGTTATATTAATTGGTCATAAAGGTCATCCAGAAATAGAAGGGACTCTGGGACAATATAAGTCACCAAATGGAAAAATACATCTAATAGAGAGTATAGATGATATAGATAAACTTCTAATAGAGAATAAAAATTTAGCCTATGTTACGCAAACAACACTTTCTATAGATGATACTAAAAATATAATAGCTAAATTAATAAAAAAATATCCTCATATTCAATCACCAGCTAAAAGTGATATTTGTTATGCAACACAAAATAGACAAGATGCAGTTAAATCAATATTAAAAAATTGTGATTACTTACTAGTTATTGGTTCAGTGAATAGTTCTAACTCAAGAAGATTGGTAGAATTAGCATTGAAAAATAATATTCCCTCTAAGCTTATAGATAATAAAGGTGATATAAATTTAGAAGAACTCCAAGATAATAAAAATATTGGTATTACTGCTGGTGCCTCAGCTCCCCAAATACTATTGGATGAAGTAATAGATTATCTAGTAGAGAATGGAGCAGTTTTAGATGATATAAAACAAGATATCATCATAGAAGACATAACATTTAGTATTCCTAAGGAACTTCGAGACTTATAAGTCATGGGTAGTATTCTCATCTAAACTATCATTTGGTGGAGAATAAGCTGGATCATTTGGATTCAAAAAAATAAACTCATACTCACCTTTTTCTAACTCTACATAGTCTAGTTTACAATTTTTAAGATTCAACATGGATCCAGGTGATATAATAATTTCAACTTTATTAATCTTCAAACGCAAATCTTCTTCCTTAGATTGATCAAAACCCATAAGGTAGTTGTATTTACCATCGCTAGCAATATTGACCGCTATTCTCAATGGCCAATCTTTAGAGTCAGTTGACTCAGAAGATTTAATTATCTGAGATGCTGCTGCATCAGTGATTTCAAATATTTGTTTTTGTTTCATTATTTTTTATACAATATATAAAGTTCAAATAATTTTCAATCCATTTAGATTGAGCTGTATCTCTCAAATGGCTATAAGAAGCGACAAGATTTTTATATAATATACCATCATACTTGCTATTTATACCATATCCGCGCATGACTTTAAAACCATAAGAAGAGGCCTTGCTTTTTATCTTGATATCAGAGTAATGAAATTCATGGCATTTAACTATATCACCCTTATCCATCCAAGGATGTTTTTCATTAACCGCAAGCTCTACATACCCTCTGCCTATAGGTTTATCAAACATTTCAATATTCCCTTTTATAATGCCAGTCATTTTAAATTTTCTTGTCCTTATTTTTATTGACTCACATAGATACATTAAGCCTCCGCATTCGGCATAAACAGGCATGCCTGAGTTTATAAAACTAGAGATAGATTTAATCATAGGACTATTTTTATATAATTTATCAGCGACCCTCTCAGGAAACCCTCCCCCAATAAAAAGCCCATCAACCTTTGGCAATGACTTATCTTTGAGAGTATTAAAATAAATAATTTTTACGCCATAAGATTTGAATTTATCAAGATCGTCAGGATAATAAAATCCAAAAGCTTGATCTAATGCAATACCAATTTTTAAACCAGAATATTTTTTATGTTTAGTAACTATTTTGGGTATAGTTTTTATTTTTGCATCGGTAGATTTATTAGAGAAATATTTTATATCAATTGATGACTGTATTATCGATGATATATTTTTGATTATTTTTCTAGTATTGGTATTTTGAAAGACAGGTTCTAAGCCAAGACTTTTTTCTATAATACTTAATTTTTTATTTTTATGAACAGACCCGATAACTTTAAATTTTGTAAATTCATTTACTGCATTTATTATCTTGCTTTCATGTCTCTCACTTGCAATATTATTAAGAATAATTCCTTTATATTTTATTTTTGAGTCAAAATTTTTATACCCTTGAAGTAAAGGTGCGATGCCTCTTGTTATCCCAGAGCAGTCAAGAACTAATATTACTTCTAATTTTAAAAGATGTGCTAATGATGCATTACTATCAATACCATTCAAGCTAACTCCATCAAACAAACCTTTATTGCCTTCAACAATAGAGATATTTTTTCCATGAGATGCACTCTTATAGAGTTTTCTAATCTCTGGGTTGGTCATTGTAAAAAAATCTAAATTATAGCATTTAGCTTTTGATGCTTGGCTAAGCCATAGTGGATCAATATAATCAGGGCCTTTTTTAAATACTGCCAAAGAATCAATATTACTTAATACTGAACATAGGCCAGTGGCAATTATAGTCTTTCCAGATGATTTTTTTGTAGATGAAATAAGGTACGATTTCACGGTCTTCTAGCTATCAGTAGTTTTATCACTAGGTTCTGAAGAATGCGGGCTAGATATCATAGTAGGTAAAAATTTAAAATTAGCAATTCCTATCAAGGTAATGATTAGTGCTAATGCAACACCACCAATTCCTAGTCCAAACTCATATATTGAGGGTATATAGGAGTGCACAACATTGTCATAAAATGAAGAATCTATAATGACATGATCTGGAAATATTGTTAATGGATATGCTTGCCCTCCAATAATAATTACATACATTGCGATGAAACTACCTAGTAAAATCAAAAATGATGCTATTGTTAAAGCCATATGTGTACAAAGCTTACTCGAAGAAAGAATTATGATTGGTAATACTATTCCAATGATAACTTGTCCAAGCCAAAATGATAACGTATAGACTCCACCCGAAGATAATATAAATATCTCAAAATCCCAATGTTTTGCGATATACATATTCGTTACATGATATAAGCCAAGAAAATATAAGTTAGCGAATAAAAACATAACGCTTAGCTTTTTAAGATTATCTAAAACATTTTTAGGAATATAAGTATTATGAAATTTGCTTATTATTCTTAATACTAGATAATAAACCGCAGTTCCATAGAGTAGCGACATCACTATGAAGAGTGGCGCTAGTATTGCTGTTGAATATGCTTCTCTAGCAACAAGAAAACCAAAAATAGAACCTGTGCCAGTAGTTAATATTATCCTCCAACCAAAAGCAAATGTGCCCATAAATTTAGAATACTTATTAACTTCACGATCTAACATTGTCCAGATATAAGCTGCAAGCACAACTGCAAAGCCAGAATACAAAAATATATTCCAAGAAAATATTGATATGAAATTATAAGTTGTCATGGCAACAATCAGCCTATTAGGACGTCCTAGATCTAATACTAAGATTGCAAGACCTGCTATCAAAAAAGAAATCGCTAATAATGCAGATAATGGGGCAAGAGGTTTATATAGTTTCTTATCAAAAACTGATGATATAGATGCGATGTTTAAAACACCTGAAGCAATAACAATCAAAAGAACAGCAAATATATGGGGTAAGCCCCAAACAATTTGATTATTCATTCCAGTGACGTAATGTCCTTCTAATTCCATATAGTGGGAACACCCAAAACCAATAAGTATAAAAACACCTAAAAGAATAAAATTAGCCCAAAAGATTTTGGGATCAATAATAAATTTAGTAAAATTAATTTTATCCATTATGATTAAAATCCTGAGTAAGTGACTCTTTGTTTCAGCTTTAAATCTTCTCTTAGACGCCTACTGGGTTTTGCTTGCATAGCAAGACTCACTCTACTATTTGGGTCAGCTAAATCACCAAAAGTAATCGCATGGTGCCCTTCTTTCATGCAAGCTTCTTCACAAGCAGTTGTTTCAGAGCCATGATCTATTCTATTGACACAAAGATTACAACTTTCAACGCAACCCTTCCCTCGTGGAGCACTTGTTACTTGTTCTGTTAGATTTTCATGTACAAATGATCTAGCTTTAAATGGACAAGCCATCATGCAATATCTACAACCAATACATGTGTGTTGATTAACCATAACAATACCATCTTCTCTTCTAAATGATGCTCCGGTAGGGCAAACATCGACACATGGAGGGTTTTCACAATGCTGACACATCATCGGTAATGTTGTAACTTTATCAGTCTTAATATCTTTAATTTTAAGCTTTCTTATCCATTGTGAATCAGTTTCAGGTCTATCGAAACCATAAAGCCCATTCTCATCTACACATGCATCTACACAAGCTGTGCATCCATCCACACATTTACTAACATCAACGTTAATAGCCCATTTAGTTTTAGCACTTACTTCTTCATCTAAAGGCTTAGAGGCAACGGCTTTGGGTATTAAATCAGGAATTATATATACAGCAGATAATACAAAGTTTTTTAAACTTATGTTCTCACAAAAGGGGTGAAGTCAAGGCATCTTTAGTTTCTTCTAAAAATTTATCAGCGGAAGAACTTAATGAAATAAGCGCTCAATTTTCTGAATCAATGGGTTCAAAAATTAAATTTGACTATAGCGTAGATAAAAATTTAATCAGTGGTGTGAAAATTCAATTAGGTAGTTTAATGGTTGACACTTCTATTAAAAATAAACTAAAAAAATACGAACAATTAATGATAGAAAATTAAAATGGCGATCAATCCATCAGAAGTAACAAAATTATTAAAAGATCAAATAAAAAATTTTGGTGAAAAAGCCGAAGTATCAGAAATTGGAAAAGTTTTGTCTGTAGGAGATGGAATAGCAAGAGTTTTTGGCCTTGACAATGTTCAAGCCGGAGAAATGGTTGAGTTTGAAGATGGTTCTAAAGGTATGGCACTTAACTTAGAGGCCGACAACGTAGGTATAGTTATTTTTGGTGATGACAGAAAAATTAAAGAGGGCAGCACAGTAAAAAGAACCGGTTCAATTGTAGACGCTCCAGTAGGCAAAGAACTTCTTGGTAGAGTTTTAGATGGATTAGGAAATCCTATTGACGGAAAAGGTAGTTTGAGTGAAAAAATACAAAGAAAAAGAGTAGAGGTTAAAGCTCCAGGAATTATTCCAAGACAATCTGTTAGCGAGCCTATGCAGACTGGTTTAAAAGCTATCGATACATTAATACCAGTGGGCAGAGGTCAAAGAGAATTGATTATTGGTGATCGTCAAACTGGAAAAACAGCAGTTGCTATAGATGCAATTATCAATCAAAAATTAATCAATGAGTCTGACGATGAAAAGAAAAAACTTTATTGTGTTTATGTTGCTATAGGTCAAAAAAGATCAACTGTTAGGCAAATTCAAAAAACTTTAGAAGAAGCTGGCGCAATGGAATATACGACAATCGTAGCTGCTACGGCTTCAGATGCAGCACCACTTCAATTCTTGGCTCCATATACTGGATGTGCTATGGGTGAATATTTTAGAGATAATGGTATGCATGGATTAATTATTTATGATGATTTATCTAAGCAAGCTGTAGCTTATAGACAGATGTCACTTCTATTAAGAAGACCTCCAGGAAGGGA
>ERZ651776.6124-NODE-6124-length-10046-cov-6.434848_pt1 | contig 10046 bp, 9 predicted proteins | sample MGYA00514761_ERZ651776 | MGnify/ENA metagenome assembly ERZ651776 | reverse complement strand
GCTCGCGCCATTTTCCAAAAAAAGGAGAGCAGGACACAGAGGAGGACGAACGGTGCGAGGACTGTCCCAGATATCTCGAACGAAGCCTCCTTTCGCTCGAGAAAAGCGAGACGCGCGACGCATCGCCGGTAACGGTATTTTCAAACGCACGGGGGTCCCCGACGTGGAAAGGACGCGCGCGAGAAGCACTAACAGAGGATGAGAACGCGTTGTTCGTCGGCGCGAGAACACCCAAACGGATTTGAAGATCGTGTGCGAGACAAAGAGGGAAAGCGGACTTACGTCTTTGTCCTCTGTGTCTTCGCGAAAATGCGTCGAGCACACCGCGACGCATCGTCGTTCTTTTGAAGCGACGAAAGGTTTTCGAACAGGTGACGTATGAGTTAGGGTTTAAGGTTTGAGAAGTCAATGAGAGACGTTTACGAACGAGTGAGAGAGAAGCGTAGAATATACAGGGGTGTGTCGTGAGAATACTCTGTTATACACGTTTACAGTAAATATACAATCTTTAGTGAAACGGCGTACGATTGAGGAGCGCGCCGGCGAGCGCGCGACGGAACGGTTCGGCGACGAACGACTCCGCGTCGTCGACGGACGTCGAGCCGCGCTCGTACTCGGCGAAAGTTCGTTCCCAGAGAGTATCATCCAAAAGCATCACCCTCTTTGACTCAAACGGAAGAAGAACTATAGCCCGTCTGCTAAAAATCAGTGCACCTCCCTCCAACTTCCCAATCTTTGAACCGCGTCGGTTCTAAACCTCGCGGTCCGTTGATTTCTTTCGGCAGCATATTAAGTTCTCCCCGTTTCTCTCGAAACGTTTTCTCTCTCAGACTGAACGCTCTCGTCGGCGGTTTAAAGTCCTCCTCCTCCTTTGCATCGTCGGAAACGTGGTGTTCTTCTAAGTTCTCCACGGTTTCTCGTCGGAGGGATTCCAGGAATTTGTTTTGCGGTTCCTCTTTCCTTCGTAAACTTCGTTCCGTTTCCCCCGCGACGCTCGTCTGTTCTTTTCCATTCGCTCTCGAAAGTTTATGTTCTTGTTCTCGTAAGAATGACGATGAAAACGCGTTCGATCTCGACCAAAACCTACCACTCGTACTACTCGACGGTACTACAGACGACGAGACTCTTAAAGCGCTTTTCCTCGTCCTCTCGAACGCCTTTAAGACGTACAATCGATTCATTTTTACTGAAGCAAAATGTAACGAAAATCTTCACTTCAACGAACAACAAACGAACGCTTTGATTGAACAAACACACTCGTAACACACTCTTTCATCATGAGCGTGATGAGCTACAACGGCGCCGCGATCATCGGTATGAATTTATATGCTTTTTTCTTTCGTCCTCACGCGTGTATAACCATCGTAATAAACTTCGTTTAGTAAATCCGTTTCCGATCTCGTCGTTTTCCCCAACAAAAGCGCTCTCTGTTTACTCACCGAGATGCGTCTCTTAAACGCTCTTACTCTCATTATTCTTCTCACACTTAAAGCGATGTGCGGCCACGAATGCGTCGCCATCGCCTCGGACAACCGCCTCGGGATAAACCAACAACAAACCACCGCCGTTGACTTCCAAAAGATTTTCCAGATCCACCCTCGTTTGTTCCTCGCCATGTCCGGTCTCGCCTCGGATATGCACACGCTGAAGCAAACGTTTGAGTTTAAACATAAACTCTACGAACTTCGCGAGAACAGAGTGATGGAACCGAAGACGTTTGCCTCGGTGGTGTCGACGACGTTATACGAGAAACGGTTCGGTCCGTATTACGTGGAACCGGTGATCGCGGGGTTGGATAAACAGTCGAAGCCGTACGTGACCGGGATGGATCTGATTGGCGCGGCGGCGCCGACGGAGAACTTCGTCGTGGCGGGGAATAATAGCGAGAGTTTGTTTGGCGTGTGCGAATCGATGTATAAGGAAAATTTAGAACCCGAGGAGTTGTTTGAGGTTATTAGTCAGTGTTTGTTGAGTGGGAGCGGGCGGGATTGTTTGAGCGGGTGGGGAGGGACCGTGTACGTGATCACGAAAGACGGAGTGGAAGTGAAATCGGTGAAAGGTCGCATGGATTAATTTGAGTATAATAATAATAATAATAATAGCGCATAAAAGAAGCGTCGCAAAAGTCGTCGTTGTGTTGTTACGAAGAAGATGAAGAAGACGAAGAAGAAAACAAAGAAGAAAACCTCTCGCGGTCTCGATCCATCCTCGCTTTCGTCTCGAGCATTTTCCTCCGCAAAATCTCCAACCGTTTGCGCTTCTCCAAACACGCGAGAACCTCAGCTACCCGCCTGCGACACCGCTCCTGGCGCTCTCTTTCCTCCCAAACTTCCACGAACCATTCGCACAAGCGAGCGTATTCAATCATCGGTTGGAAGAGAAGACGTTTAGAAGTAAGTCACTCCTCGAAAAGACTTCTTCGCGTCGATTGGCGTTCGCTTCAAACTAAAAATAGCTCGATGTTGAAGCGCTTCGGACGAACGTCTTCGCTCGTCTCCTCCGCCGTCTCAAAGTCGAGACCAAAAGCGCAGTTTCCTCTCTTCTTCGCTTAAACGACGAGGCACGTGATGCTGTGCACGAACACGATTCTATACACGATACAGTTACAGCAAACGCGACCGTTTCCGATCGATTACGAATGAAACTCTTGCGTATTTTCGTTCCTTTTTCGATTGGACTGCCACGTGGACAAAACCACTGGTGACGTCTCATTTTTTCTTCATTGTTATTCGTAAACCTGCGCGCACATAAACACACGCATATATCATATATGCACCGTGGGAGTCGCCGAGTGATGCGCACGTTGGGCTCGCACGCTGCATTTGTACGAACGAGTGCTCCTTCTTCCGTGAAAGCTCCGTTTACGTCTTTATCCTCCACTCGTGTCTCGTCCGCTGTAGGGGAAGAAAATCGATTGAAATCTCATCCGTGGTTTACTCTCCGCAGTCGTTCTTCGCCTTGGCGGAAAGGACAGAGACGACACGTCCACGAAACCTTACTCGGACGCGCCATGGGCCATAAACTTACCGAGGAAGAATTATTCGCGTTCGATTTGAGCGGGTTTATTGTCGTCAAGAATGTCTTTTCCGAGGCTGAGATTGAGCGGATGAACCAAGTGGTGGACAAACACGAACCGGAGATGGTCGAGCGGAAAGGCCAGTTACGCTTAGGAGGGAAAAAAGGAATGCCACTCGCCGGCGACGGAACAACCGGGAGGCAAGATTTAGGCGGGATGCTGGCCTGGCCGAAAGGCGAGAACGAATTATTCCGGAAGATGTTGACGCATCCAAAGTTAGTGCCGTATTACATCGCCTTGTGCGGCGAAGGGTACCGGATGGACCATTTACCGCTTTTGATTCAACAGAAACGAAACTGCGATGGGTTTGATTTTCACGGCGGGAGGTTGAACCAAGACGGGAGTTGGATACAAGGTTTGGCGTACGAGTTTGTGAATGGAAGGCCGTATTGTCACTTGTTAGCGGCGAGCGTGGCGTTGACGACGACCAAGACCGGAGAAGGCGGGTACGCGGTCTTGCCGGGATCGCACAAGAGTAACGTGCCGGTACCTCCGGACGTGATGAAGATGTTGAAGCAAACGGAAAGCGTGAGAAATCCAGAGATTGAAAAAGGGGACGTTTTGTTGTTCACGGAGGCGTGCACGCACGGGACCATTCCGTGGACTGGTGAAGGGAGAGACGGGAAGAGAAGAGCGGTGTTGTATAGATTCGCGCCGGCGAATATGGCGTACGGTCGATCGTACTTGCCGGAGTGGCCAAAAGGAACCACGGACGGGATGTCCGACGGGGAGAAAGCGGTGTTGCAACCACCGTTTAACCCAAGGTTAGACCGAAACTTGTTGTGCGACGATGGCGAACAAACGACGACGTTTGTCCGCGCGGATTTTAAGAAGGCGCACGACGCGAAGGTTTTCAACAACCCGGAAGGGTATTTTTAGTTTGTTGTGAGTAAAAGTTCAATTCTATCTTGCAAGAGTGTATATAAAATCAATAAAAACGCGTTTTTACATTATTATTATCAGTAGTAGTAGTGGTAGTAGTATCGTCGTCTGAATCGTCGTCGTCGGAGAAGAAGAAGAAGAATATAAAGATTTTACTCCAACTTGGTGCTCGCCGTCCACGTGGCTCCGGGGGCAACCGTCACCGGCTCGGCGCACGACGCGTTCTCGACGCAGACAAACTCCTTGTAGCACGCTTCCATATCAGTCCACGGCGTCCAAACCACCGCGTCTTTCCACCCGGCGCCGGTAATCTTAACCGAGTTACCACCCCCGACGTCCAAATCGATTTGACTCGGCGCGTTCTTATACAAAGAATCAATCGGCCCTTTGCACGTAATCGGCGCCGAAACCTTCCCGCTTTCCTCCTTCAATCGATCGAACGATTCGCACCCTTCCAATCCTTTCACTTGAACCGCGTCGATATCCGCCGCAAAGTACGTGTGAAAACTCCCAGTGAACGTAAACGGCTCCGACCCTTTATTCGTCACCGCCAACTCGCACGTTAAAGCGTCGTCCTTAATCGACACCGTCTCGACGACTTCAAACTCTTTATCCCACATCGCCTTCGTGTATTCATTCGGCAATAACTTCATCGTCATCGTATCCTCTCCGCTCGACACTAACGTCCAGTCCACGTTTCTGGCGAATCCGTGCACTTGGATCTCTCCCGGGCCGAATTGCGGCCAGCAGTGCGGAACGCCGCCGGATATCGGTTTCGATTTATCGAATTTCGCATCTGGTCTGACGTAAAGCACGTCTCGTCCAGATTTGGTAAACGAGGTGACCACGCCGCCGAATAAGTACACCTCCGCGGTTGAGGTGCCGGATTTGAGGGTGACCATTTCTAATCCACCTTTTATTTGAATTACACGCAGAGAGAAAGAGAGAGAGGCGTGGTGAGATCATTGTCATCAGGATTACGATTACATTGGAGAGATTAATTGATTTTCCCGCGAATGGATAACAGAACAAAAATCGTAATCGTACTCTCGCGAGAGAAGGAAGCGAAGGAAGAGACGTACCTTGGCCAACACCCGCGGATGCTGAAACAACGACATCAGAAGAACTTTGTTTTCTTTGAGATCTCAGAGATGATTGTTTTGTATTCGTCTTCGCGAGAGCGAGAACAGAAGGAGAGAAAGGAGACGCTTTCAAAAGAAGGGCAGACATTTTGGCATAAAAAGTGAAGGAAAAATATTCGTTTCTTTCAACGAAAACGAAGGATACGACGCGACGCGCGTTCAACCACATTCAAATACGCATTCGAAGACGCGAATTCGTACGTCCTAATACTGTCCGGGTGGTGCAAAAACGAAGAATACTCAAATGCGCGCAGTGGTATCGTCATCGTCGCGGTGCTACTACTATTCGTATTGCTTTTTACGACTGCTAAACTTTTGCTTCGCTACTGTCTATTCATCTCTCTAAGTCGAAGAAGGCGGCGCGGGGCCGGACGGCGCTCTCGGCGGCGGCGGGCGAGGCGGTGGAGGCGCGCCTGAAGGCGCTTGAGGTGGTGGTGGTTGTCCGGTGGGTGGCCCACCTGAAGGCGGTCTCGGCGGCGGAGGGCGACTCAAACCTGGGACGGCGGAGGCTCCCCTCGCGATCCCGGCTGTCGTCGTCTCGCCCAGGACGCCTCGCGTGCTCCCGATCCCGCCGCCTTGCGTTGCCGCGACGGCTTGTTGGTGCGCGGCGACGATCGCTTCTTGCGCGTATTCAGCTTTCGTGACTCGAGATGTTGTGTCTCGAGCAACCTCGCCTGGTCTGTTTCGGCACCAAAACTTGATGGCGTTGTCGTTGCTTCCGGAGACGAGCAAGTGACCGGCGGGATGCCAGGCGATGTCGTTGGTTTGGCTTTCGTGGGCGCCGCGGACTTCCGCCTGTGGGTCGGAACCACCGCCGACGATCCAGTAGGCTATGGAACCGTCCCCTGCGCCGGAGGTGAAAACGCGTTCGTCGTGTGGATGCCACGTGACGGACGCGATGTCTTTGCTGTACGGACCGACGTGCGAGGAAATCGTTTTGAGCGTGCGAATGTCGGTGACTTTTAAGCTGGCGTCTTTCGACCCGGTGACTAAGTGGTGGCCGTTTTGGTTCCATTTCAAACAGTTTACCGAACCTTTGTGCATGTGTAGCGTGGATAAGCACTGTCGCTGCGCGCCTACTCGCGGATCCCAGAGTTTGACGACGCAATCTCTCCCCCCGCCGCTCGCCACCACGCTCTTGGTGTCGTGCCATTGCACGCACCTCACGTCCCCGCCGTGGCCGTTTAACGTCGTCTCCGCTTTAGCTCTCGCAAAATCGAATATCTTAATCGTCGCGTCGTCCGCGCACGTGGCGAATTTCAAATCCGTCGGGCTAAAACTCACCCCTCGAATCGGTTCCCCGTGCGCTTGCGTTTGTTTCAAATTGTTAAAATTCATCTGCCAATACTTGATTTGCCCGGAATCGTCCGCGGAAATGAGCCAGTTTTCGCTGTGCGATACCGTCGCCGTCCTCACTGGGTTATTATGCGCCTGTAAAATAGTCTCAAAGTTGAAACTCGCCGCGTTCCAGAGCGTAAATTCACCGTTCTGTGAACACGTGAGCACTCTTCGCCCATCCGGCATGAATATAACTGTTCGCGTTACAAGCGTACGAAAGAGAAAGAAAGTCGTCTAAAGTCAGCGCGTGTTTTCAAAGAAGAAGCAAAATACAACAACAACAGAACGACGAATACTCATACAATATCGTACTCGCGAGAGAGTAAAAATGCCTTCATCGCGTCTCATCGCGTCGTCGACAAAATCAAATCCAACAACCACTTAGTACCTTTATTTATCGGCGTTTTGATCTTATTCGCACTCACGTGCACAAACTTCAGCGCAAAGCTCGACGCGGGCACGTGCCTTAAATTCCAGCTCGGTGGGAAATCGAGCATGCTCCCACTCGTCGGTTTGACGACGACGGAGTCTTGGATCGGGTTTCGCGTTAACGAGGCCGTGTACGCGCGTTCCGCGGAGTGAATCAAGTTGTTCGCGGTGTAATCGATCGCTCGGCGCTGGACGGCTTTACGGACGAAAACGGGGCGGTCGGAGTCCCCGGAAAGAGGTGGGGGAAGAGGGTGACGCGCGTCGTTTAGGCGTGGGTTGAATGGAGGAGGGTTGAATGGAGGGTCACGCGCGGAGGACATTGTTTTAGCGGTGTTCTTCGCGGACGGAATCCAACGCAATTCGAGCGCCAATTTGTGAGACATTTGGGCGAAGACGCGAGCGAAGACGAAGACGACTTAAGAGTGACTCACAGATACGGATTCATGTTCAGAGGAGAGTATAAAGAATAACGGCGCATTAAAGAGTAATATATTTCTTTCATCGAGGACTGTTTTTATTTAAACGCTTCGAGAGCAGAAGAGGGATGAAAAAGATGTATTCGTATACGCGCGGTACCGCCGCGATGGCGGAACACTCGTAAATATGACGCGAGCGGTAAACGCGCATTTGAGACTCTCTCTTTCTTTCTCTCTTTCTCTCTCTCTCTCTCTCTCTTTCTCTTACTCTTCTTTATCTTATTATTATTATATTTATCTTGTTGTCGAAAACAACACGATGTATCAAATCATCATCTAGAAACGATTTCGGAGGAGGAGGATTCAATCAAACTACTACTACCGCTCGTCGTCGTCAGTTTCGCGTTGGAGGATAACATTCTATTCAACGCGGATAAGTACGCTCGAGCCGAAGAGACGACGATATCGGTATCCGCGCCAGTCGCGGTGAACGTCCTCGTCCCTCTGGCTTCAGTTTGGTTGTTCGTGATCGTTTCCGCGGTGGATTCGTCGGTTGGTTTGATCGTCACTCGCGTCGTGGCTAAGGATTCGATGCCTTGCGTGACCGCTTTGACGTTGTATTCCGTGAGTTCGACCGATTTGCCGACGACGGCGTCGATGGCTTTGTACACCGCGTCGACTGGCCCAGTGCCGACGCACGCGGAGATTCTTTCCGTGCCTTGATCGATGATCTTTACCGTGGCGGTTGGTAAACCCATGGTACCGCAGACGACTTGGACGTCCACCAACGTGTAAAACTCCTTCCCTTCCTCCACCTCCATTTCGTCTCTCAACAACGCCATCAACTCGACGTCGGAGACGCCTCCTGTTTTCGTCTCGGCGACCAACTTGAACCGATCGAAAAACGCGTTCAACTGATCGTCCGCCAACGTGACGCCCATCTGTCCGAGTTTCGATTTCAACGCGTGTCTCCCGGAGTGCTTACCCATAACGACGCCGCAATCGTCCTCGGCTCGGAAGACGCCGATGGTTTCCGGCGCGATGATTTCGTACGTAGATTTGTTCTTCAACATGCCGTCTTGGTGAATCCCGGATTCGTGCGCAAACGCGTTCGCGCCGACTATAGCTTTGTGCGGTTGGACGAGCATACCCGAGTATTCCGAAACCATTCTCGAGGTTTGGTAAATATACACCGGGTTCACGCCCATGTACGCTCCGTTTAGTTGGTTTTGACCTCGCATGATGACGGACATGGCGATTTCCTCCAAACTCGCGTTCCCGGCTCTCTCACCGATGCCGTTGATGGTGCACTCGACTTGTCTCGCGCCGTTGGCGATTCCAGCCAACGAGTTTGCGGTGGACAAACCCAAATCGTTTTGGCAGTGCGTACTAATGATCGCGTCGTTCGCGCTGACGTCGACGACGTTCTCTTTGATGCCTTTGATCAAACGACCAAACTCGTCCGGCAAACAAAAACCCACCGTATCGGGAATGTTAATCGTGGTCGCCCCAGCGTCGACGACGGCTTTCAGTATGCGATACAAAAACTCCGGTTCCGATCTCCCGGCGTCCTCTGGACTAAACTCGATATCTTCGCACCCTAAAGACTTTGCAAACTTGACCGCTTTCACCGCGATATTTACCACCTCGTCCGGCGTCTTCTTCAACTTATACTCCATGTGAATCGGCGACGTCGCGATAAACGTGTGAATCCTCGGCCTCACCGCGTGCCTCACCCCTTCCCACGCGCACGCGATGTCCTTCTCGTTCGCTCTCGACAACCCGCAAATCACGGGAACGTACCCGTCCTCGTACACTTTGTTCCCGACGACTTTCGCGATGTTTCTCACCGCTTCTAAATCGTCCGGAGATGCAATCGGAAACCCAGCCTCGATGATATCCACGCCTAGCTTTGCCAAATTCGTCGCAATTTGAACTTTTTCTGTCGATGTTAACGTTGCACCGGGTGATTGTTCCCCGTCTCGCAACGTCGTGTCGAACACTCGCACGTACGAAGGGTCTTGGATTTTCCCAGGTATGTATTCAGGTCTTGGGTTTCTTTGAACTTTTTGATCGTCCGGGCCGGGAACTAACGCGTTCGTGGTTACGACAGTATTAGCGTTGTTGTCTCCTTTTTGTCTCCTTCTTCTTCTCGGGGTCGCTTTTGATATTTTAAGCGATGCGGATCGATGCTCGTCTCTGCGACACGAAGAGGACGACGCGAAGCTCGATTGTCTCGCCATCGATGCGGCGGATTGATGATAACACGCAGACATTTCTGTGATATGTATATACTCTTTATAAATAGAATAAAGCTCGCTCTTCTGCAAAAAGAAAAAAAGAAGCGCAAAAAGATCTCTCTCTTAGTGTTCTCTCTCTTTCTCTCTCGAAACGCTGCTTTTGCGCTTTGTGTGCTTCTCTGTCTTTCTCCGTCAACTGTGCAAGCACCCTCTCGAATAAATGGGGGAAGCGAAATGACGAAAAGGAAAGAAAGAAAAGAGAGAGAAAAAAAGGACACAAATCTTAAACCCTAAATAATTGTTTAAAACCCTAAATAATTTTTTTCTGTCTTTCTTTCTTTCTTTCTTTCTTTCTTTCTGAATTGCATTGGATTCAATTCTCTTGACTTTTTGTCCTCTTCTTTGTACTCTGTTTGAACACATCGTTTGGCTTCGTTTACACAAGAGAGAGGAAGAGAATACCACAAACAGACGACTATTTTCGAGGAGAAGAGATCTTTTTAATAAGTTCTTTCTTTATATT
>ERZ651776.6116-NODE-6116-length-10056-cov-7.176170_pt1 | contig 10056 bp, 6 predicted proteins | sample MGYA00514761_ERZ651776 | MGnify/ENA metagenome assembly ERZ651776 | reverse complement strand
ATTAAGTTCTATTAAACCCTAACACAGAATACACCCTAAATTCTTTGACACCTCCTGGATAATCTTTTCTTTGCTTCACTCGTGCGCTCTTGCGAGTCTTGTAGCAGTTCAGCGCACAGAAAGAGAGAGAAAGAACGATACTAAGATGACGACGACGTGTACGAGAACTTTGACCAGCTGTGGTTTCTGCTCCTCCTCTTCTTCTCGCGCTTCTTTGACCACGAACAACAAAAACAAAAACGTTTTAAGAGATGATGATGATTTTAAGGGGAAATCGAGGACGTCATTGGCGCGCTCGAGTGCGAATCTTCGCGCGAGCGGGAAACGACGACGAGGCGCGCGCGCTGATGCGGTCGTCCTCAAAGCAGCGGCAGAAATCTCTCCCGCGACGGAACGAGGCGGAGGCACCCCAAAAGCGGATTTAGAATCCTCTCGAGGCGCGTGTTCCGTCGTGAGTCCGAAATATTCGCCGGAAAGCATACGACAGAAAACGTTATTCAATACGCCGTTTGAATCCGCGCAAACGTTTTTACGATTGATTGAAATCACCTGGTCCGCGGGCGTGTTCGCCGGGTCTTTGTTGTACGACGAAATCAACGGCGTGGGCGACCGAAACGTGAGAGAAAGGAGCGAACAACTGAGAGTCGGGTTGGCGTCGCTGGGGCCGTCGTTCGTGAAAGCGGGGCAGGTGTTGGCGAACAGGCCGGACGTGGTCAGAGCGGATTTTATGGAGGAGCTGACGAAGTTGCAAGACGACGTGCCGGCGTTTAAAACGGAGGAGGCGTTTGCCATCATCGAGAAGGAGTTGGGGAAATCGGTGAAGGATTTGTTCGAGGAGATTACGCCGGAACCGATCGCCGCGGCGAGTTTAGGGCAAGTGTATAAAGCGAAACTGAAACAAACCGGGGAAACCGTGGCGATTAAAGTCCAGCGACCTGGGATTGAGCCGATTATTTACCGAGATTTGGTTTTGTTTCGCATTCTCGGCGGGTTCGTCAACGGCGTGGCGAGGAAACGTTTGGGATGTAACGCCGAGTTAATCGTGGACGAGTTTGGAGAAAAGTTGTTGGAAGAGCTGGATTACGTTCAAGAAGGCAGGAATTTAGTGGACTTTTACGAGAACTTTAAAAACGATCCAATCGTGAAAATTCCAAAGTTTTACCCGGAATATTCCGGGAAGAAAGTGTTGGTGATGGAATGGATCGACGGCGTGAGGTGCACGAACCCGAAAGAAATTTGCGACACGTTGGACGTGGACGAGTTCATTCGCGTCGGCGTCGTCTCTGGGTTGAGACAGTTGTTAGAGTTTGGTTTGTTTCACGGCGATCCACATCCGGGGAATATCTTTGCCATGCGCGACGGCCGCATCGCGTACGTCGATTTCGGCAACGTCGCGCAGTTGACGCAACGGAATAAAGAGGTGCTGATCGACGCGGTGGTCCACGCGGTGAACGAAGATTACGACGGGATGGCGAGCGATTTCGTCAACTTGGGATTCTTGACCGAAGGAACGAACGTGACGCCGTTCGTCCCCGCGTTGGAACGCATTTGGCAAGACGCTCGAACGGCGTCGTTGGAAAAGTTCAACTTTCGAACCGTCACGAGCGCGTTCAACGAGTTGGTGTACGAATACCCGATTCGAATTCCCGAACGGTTTTCTTTGGTCATTCGCTCGTTGCTGACGCAAGAAGGCATTTGCATGACGTTATCACCAGAGTTTAAGTTTTTAGAAGTCGCGTACCCGTACGTCGCGAAAAGGTTGCTGACCGATCGCGACGCCGGGTTAAGAGAACGTTTGACGCAAGTCTTATTCGATAGCAAAGGCAAATTTCAATGGAAACGGTTGGAGAATTTAATCGAGTTGGCGAAAACCGGCGGTGGTGATTTGGATTTAACCGATACGGCGACTGATGGTGCCGGATTACTCTTAACCGACGAAGGGTTGAGAAAGAAACTCATCTTAGCGTTGACCGAGGACGATCGTTTGCGAGTGGAAGAAGTCTCCCGATTGGTTGATTTGTTAAGAGAAGACGTCGATTTCGAAAAGTTGGCCAGAAACTCCGTCCAAGACGCGCCGAGAGTGGCGAGGAAGTTTCTAGAGCGGTGGTCGGATTCCGTTTTGAAAGTTTAATACGAAGTAAAAATACCGACGACGAGATTTGTTCGGGGTTGTATTATTATATATCGCACTACTAAGCGCAAGCAACGAATATTTTTTTTTAAGGCGGAAACACTTGTAACACCCCCGTGACGTTCGCTCGGCACGTCGGGCACCGAAAGAAAACCTCGTTTTTCTTCACCTTTCTGTTGTTATTATTGTTTATGTCGTCGTCGTTTTCATCTTCTCCCGCGTCCTCCTCCTCGTCGTCCTCGTCCTCGTTCGCCTGCTCGACGAACCGCTCTCTGGATCGATTCGCGCACTCGAGGCACGTGGTAAAGTGGCAGCACGGAAGCAACGCGCAGGCTCTCGGATTCGAATAACAGATAACACACGTCGAAGCCTTTTCCAATTTATCGATTTGATCTTTCAACCGCGTGATTTCATTTTTGAGGTTTTCTGAATGTTCTTGTTCGTCGTTTTCGTCTTCGTCTTCATCAAAATCCAAGCGACGACGAGAAATCGACGATGAACGATACCCACGATTCACCATCGAAGGCGGCGTGTTCGTAGAAGTGGAACGTGCGGATGTCGTCGTCGTCGCGCGCTGCGTCGTAAGGTGTGAGATGATTGTGGCCAAGTGCGTGGACGCGTCGAGTCCTTCCCTCGCGGCTCTCGCGATGCGCATGTGCGCTTCGCGAAGAGACCGAGCGTTGATGTCCGCGTCGAAGCTGGAATAGACGGTTTCCAAAATATCCGTCGGTCGAGCGAAGACGTTTGGCGTCGCGTCGTTGTTGTTGTTGTTGTTGTTGTTGTCGAGGACGTGTCTCATGCGTGTTCTCGGTGAATCTCGAGAGAATTGAATCACCGAAGATCGTCTCCCAACGGTTTGAGCGTCAGCGTTCGCGGTAGAATAATTCGAAAACATCTCTTCGGCTTCTTCGGCTTCTTCGGCTTCGTCGGTTTCAACCACGCGAAGTGGCACGCTTTCTCTCCGCTCGACTCGAAACGAAACTGGATGTAAATCAGAGGCAGAGTTGTTGTTGTTTGTATTCCTGGCAATCGAGTGGCGTTGTCGTCGTAATCTTCGCGAGATGATGCGTTCTCCTTCTTCTTCTTCTTCATCTTCATCTTCATCTTCGATCCCGCTACTACTCGAATTATTATTTGGTCCGTCTTCCTCGTCTCTCTCGCCGCGACCAAACGCTGCAGTTCTCACCTGTTCTCTTTCTCTCCCCATCAAAATTCGGTGCGGCGCTGCTTCCAACCCAATGCTTTCTCTCACCGCTTCCTCTAAATATTCGCACTCTCTCCTCCATCTCCTCCGCTCGCGTTCGCCGCTCGGTTGAAACGCGCTTTCCTCGATCGACGACTCCAACTCCAAAAGCATCGCTAACATCGCGTACAGCCAATACAAATCCCCGCACTTATCCTCTCCATCGCTCTCTTCGTCTTCTTCATCGTCGTTCGTTCGCTCGCGAACGTTATCTACGTGTTCCAACCACCTTCGCCGACGATTTTCTATCCACCATCTCGATTGAAAATCCACTAAAACAGACGCCTCGAAATCTCTCAATGCCTCGGAGAAACAAGACAGCTTGGAATTCGCGCGAATGCGAAGTAACTTCCTGGACCATAAATTTCTGCACTGGTACCACGTGAACGGTCGAGACTCTGCGTTTAAAAGCGTTTCGAGCTGTTCGTGTGATCGTTCAAAGGCCCCGCCCGATCGGAGAGAGAGTAAGAGAGAGAGAGTTTAGCACATAAACACAACGAGGAAGGAAAAACGAAGAAAACTCTTCGAAGAATACTACTAATAAAAAAAAAAAGAACACACAAACCTCGCTCGTCGCTCGCACCGCCGCTCGCACCAGCCTCGCCGCTTGGTCTTCCTCTTCCTCCTCTCCTCCTTCTCTCGAAGAAGAAGACGATTCATCCGATGACTCGGACTCGGAGGAGGAGGAGGACATCACAAAAGTGATGTGCGCGTGATATAATATTTTAAAAACAAAGAGAAAAAGAGTAAAAAATATTCAACACGCGAATTCATTTCATTTTTTTTTTCTCGTTTTTTGAAAAAAAAGCGTTGTGGCTGCTCTTTTTTCGAAGCCTCGAGATACGAAGAAGGTTTAGATAAGTTTCGCATTTACCATTTATATCTTGGGTTTACGCACGCATACACACACATATATACATAGAATGACCACCTATACCGCGGCGGCGAATACGACGAGAGCGTTTTGTTCTTCTTTTTCATCTTCTTCGAGAAAAAGAAGCATCGCACTCGGCAGAAGCGATGAAAAGAACTTTCATCGTAATCATCATCCGTACGGGAATACGCGAGAGCGGATTACAAGACGAGCGTCCTCCTCCGCCTCTCTTTCGAGCAAAAACTCTGAGAAAAGCGAGAGGAAAAGGAGGAGGAAGGAGAGTTTTCGTGGTTTTACGACGACCGCGTTTGCCACGAAGGAGGGAAAGTTTTTGAGCAGCAGCGAGAGGGATGATGCTGCGGCGACGAGCCATCGTGAGCGAGATGACGTCTTGGGAGTATTTAACAAAAAAAATGTTGGTAAACCACCATTTAATGTAGCCCTGATGGTGATGGTCGCAGCGACTGCGTTTGGAGCATTCGTGGTAGGAGGACAAGACGTGGCGTGGGCTGAAATGGGAGACGTCGCCGCCGCGGTAGCTGAGGAGGATCTAGAATCCACCGGTGGAGGTTTCGCGCAAGCGTTCCTTTTGATTCTCTTGTCCGAGCTCGGCGATAAGACGTTTTTCATCTCGCTCTTGCTCGCGTTGAAAGAGAAGAAATCGAGCGTGTTTTTAGGGACGTTTGGCGCGTTAGCGGTGATGACGGGGTTATCCGTGTGCATTGGGCAGTTTTTTCACGTCGCGGAAGGGTCGTTGGGTTTGAGCGAATCCGCCATTCCGTTCGACGATATCTTGGCGGTGCTTTTGTTGTTGTATTTTGGGATCAACACGATTAAAGGCGCGGAAGACGCCGACGACGTCGCGGAGGAAGAGAAAGAGGAAGCGAAAGTGGAGATTGGGAAAATGCAGTTTAGTGGAGATCAGGCGTTGATTCTGAGCACGTTCGCGTTGGTTTTTGCCGCCGAGTGGGGGGATAAGAGTTTCTTCGCGACCATCGCGTTGTCGGCGGCGCAAGATCCGACGCAAGTATTTTTAGGAGGTACGGCTGGGCACGGCGTAGCGACCGGGTTAGCGGTTTTGACCGGGGATTTGATTGGTGACTATTTGAGCGAAAAAGTCGTGGCGTACGCCGGAGGCGCGTTGTTCATATCCTTCGCCGTGGGGACTTTGTTTGAGATTTTTGAAAAGTTGAGTTGAACGCGACATGAAAAGAATAGAAGAAGAAAATCCCATATATGAATGAGGTATCGTATTGTAATACTCCGCAAAAAACAAATTTTTATTACATTGATAAAGAACAAATAATTTAAACTACTGGATGCGACGCGTACGCGTCCACCCCTCTGACTCGCACGTTCCGCGTATCCACGTGCATATTTTTCGTCAACCAGTCCGAAGTCGGTTCCGGGCTCGCTTTGGCCGCCGCGACCGCCTCGTCCACAATCTTCCTCTGCGCCTTTTCAATCGCTTTCACCTCCGTCGGATCCAATAAACCTAGATCGTTGATTAACTTTCTCAACCTTTCCACCGGGTCTCTCTCTTGTCTAATGCCGGTAATCTCGTCTCGAGTTCTGTACGTCGACCCTGGGTCGGACATGGAGTGACCGTGGTATCTATACGTGTCCATCTCCAAAACGATCGGCCCTTTCCCGCTGACGCAATGCTCTTTGGAAAACTTGAACGCCTGTTTCACCGCTAACGCGTCCATTCCGTCGACTTTCAACCCTGGGACGTAATCGCCTCTTTTATAATAATTCGGAGATTTCGCGGATCGTTCGATGGCGGTCCCCATGCCGTAGTGATTGTTCTCGCACACGTAAATTATCGGCAAATCCCACAAAGCGGCCATATTCATAGCCTCAAACAGTTGCCCTTGATTCGCCGCCCCATCTCCATACATCGCCACCGCCACGTTCGCTTGCTTCCTATACTTGTACGCGAACGCCAACCCGGCTCCAATCGGCGTCTGCGCGCCCACAATCCCGTTCCCTCCAAAGAAATGCGCCTCGCGTCGATACATGTGCATGCTCCCGCCCATCCCTTTCGACGCGCCGTCGAATCTCCCCATCAGCTCCGCCATCACCTCTAACGGCGTCCCGCCTCTCCCTAAGTGCGTGCAGTGGTCTCTGTACGATGTCACCACCGCGTCGTCGTGCGTTAACGCCTTTTCCATCCCGACCACGACTGCTTCTTGCCCGTCGTAGAGGTGGCAAAATCCTCGTATAAATTTGCTCTTGTATAAAGTATCCGCTGCAATTTCCAAACGTCGCATTTGGTACGCTTGCGTGAACATGTCGATGATTTCCGATTTTGAAGTGTCCACCAGTTGCGAGGGAGGTGAATCGATGTTGTGCGCGATGAATTTCACCGGGACTTCGATTTGTAACCTTTCATCGTCCTCGTTTTCTTTGCTCTTTAAAGTCGTCTTAGTACTACTGATTGTTCTCTTCGCCGCCGGGAGATCTGACGAAAATGATGATCCGCAACCAACGCTGATGAGTCGCTGGATCTGCGCCGCAAAACCACCGAAACCAGTTCGAGAAAGTCCTCCTCCGTAAGAAGCACCGATCGAGGATCGAACGAGACGTTTGATCGCTCGTCTCGAGGAGGAAGAGAAGGAGGACATGAGGAGTAAAATGTGCTTTATTAAGCCGTCGTTTGAAATTTTTTGTGAAGGAACTCAACTGCTTTTTCAGAGGTAAAAATTTAGAGGAAAACGACTACGAGCGAGCGAATCGAATCGGGTTTCATTTACGGAGGAGAACACATAGATCTATCGTCTCTGTGTGTATGTATCCTTTTTCGATGATGATGGGCGTTTTATGGTTGTAAAGACACCGAGTAAGAGCATTTAAATGTGCTCCTTTTTCCTCCCCGGGGAGAAAAGTAGATTTTCTTCTTTTCTCGCTTTGCTGCTTTTGAATATTTTATATGTGCGCGCTTTTGCCGGCGGTTTAGCTATTTCTCTATCTATCTGTGCGCGTCTACTGCTTTTCGCTACTCTATTTGTTGGTGTTGTCGTTGTTGTTGTTGTTGTTGTTGTTGTTGTTGTTGTTGTTCATTTAAGTTCACTTTTTTCAGGAGTCGCTGCTGCTGCTGTAGCCGTTGTTTTCGAACAAGGCGGCGAAGCTCTTTTTGGGTTTCTCCTTGAGCGAGGCGTCGGCGGCGACGGAGTATTCGACGACAGCCTTCTTGGCTCGTTTTCGTTTCTTCTCTTCTTCTTCTTCTTCTTCTTCTTCTTCTTTTTTCCCAGCGGCGGCGGTAAAGTAGTTGATGGCGTCTTCTTGAGTGGTTACGATTGGGACGGTTTTTGGTTTCTTCTTCTTAGGAGGCATCGTCGAGGAGGACGCGAGAGGGCCCGCGCCGGGCACTTTTGGAGGAGAATTCGCGTGGGTGTTCTTCTCTTTAATATTGATTGGAGGAGAAGCAGCGGCTTTTGTGCTCCCGCCAAACATGAACAACTTTTGCATTTCTTCCATCGTCATCGGTTGACTTTTTTTAGTTGTTGTTGTTTGCGGTGGCGCCGGCGATCTGTTTTGCGTGCCCAGAACCATCTCGTCGCCATCGTCGTCGATGACGATGGCGCCATCTTCTTCGTGGTTTTGTACTTGTTCTTCGGCTTCATTTTCCTTCTTCTCCTTGTATGCTTCTTCTTCTTCTTCTTCTTCTTCTATTTCTTTGGCGGATGCGGCTCGCTCGACGCGTCTCTCGCACGCCGCTCGTAACGTCTCCAGGGTCATGCATTCTGCCGCTTCGAGCGCCTTCTTTTTGTTCGCGTGCGCTTTCGCGACGCCATCGATTCCAGCCGGTCGTCGCGGTGGTAGTTCTTCGCCATCGCTAAAATCGGATATCTCCACCATGTCTTCTATCTCGTCATCATCCCCGTCGTCCGCGTCGCCTCTTCTGCCCCGTCGTCGTCTCGGCGGCGTCGGTCTTTGCGACATCGTCGGCATGCGATGTTCCATCGGCACTTCAGCGCCGAACGGTTCGAAATCCGATTCCGAGTCCGACGAGGAAGTCTCTCTTCTTCTCCCTCTTTTCTTCTTCCTCTTCTTTTTCAGCCTTTCTTTCTTCCCGTCTTCGTCCTCTTCTTCTTCCTCGTCGCCGTCATCATCCAGCAAATCCTCCAAAAAATCCGCCTTCTCGTCATCATCCTTCTTTTTCGTCGTCGTCGTCTGAACCGCCCGGATCGTCTTCTGAGTCGTCGCTTTCGCTGTCTTATTCTTCTTACTCTTCTCAACCTCTCCCCCGTCTCCGCTCTTTCCTCCCCCCAAAAGTGACATCGGCAGCTTCCTCGCGCGTTTCATCCTCCCCGTCGTCACCCCCGACGAAGAATCCCCATTTGCCCCCAAAGCCTTCCCTTTCGGCGAGTTATTGTTGTTCATCAAAGTCTTCTTCTGAATCCGACTTTGACGACGATGATCTAAACCAACCATCAAAACCGCGCACGAATGTTTGCACCTCCCTCGCGTCTTCCCGCTCAGTTTGTTCGCGTGCGCGCATTCGCACGTCGCCTCGGTTACTTCTTCAAAAACGTCATCATTCTTCTTTTTGTCCTCGTCGTCGTCACCATCACCACCACCAAAACTCGCGTTCGTTTTCATTTGCACCGAAACGCGATAGACTTCCCCGTTGCTCCCGTCGCACGTGGCTTCGATTTTATGACATTTTTCCAACGGTGATGCCACGACTGAAACGATCCTCAGCTTATTCTTCGTTTCGTCGTCGATTACGTCCACGATTTCTTTCCTCGCTCGAGCGACTGTTTTCGGCGCTCGCGTCCATTTTATCAGCGTTTTGTCGACGATATTGTCTTCTTCGTCTTCGTCGTCGTTCTCATCATCAAAGAGGAAGCGTTGGAAGAACTTCCGCTCGACGTCTGCATCTTTAAACAACATTACGTAGTATTCGTGTTCTTCAAACCACACGGTCTCGTTTTCAAAGTACTACTACTGTGCTAAAGCACCTCCTCTTTTGTTTTTCGATGTTTCCTCCTCCGCGCGTTCATTTCATCGTCCGAGAGAGAGAGAGAGAGAGAGAGAGAGAGAGAGTTGTTCTAGAGAGTTGCGCGTGTGAAAATTGAGAAGAATTAATTGGTCTTTTTTTTGCACTGGCGAGCGTCTTTTCTTCATGTTCATTTCTTTTCTGCAAAACGTCTCAATTTTTTTTTTCCAAGACTCTGCTGCTATCACATACTCTTTACGCGAGAAAGAACCTCTTTCTTCTCTGCGACGACGACGCGTTCAAAGAAGAACAACAACAACAACATGCGACGACGACCACGAAAGAATCCACATCCGAAAAGAGCGGTGAACGCGAGGACGGTTTTGAAGGCACGTGGGAAAGAAGAACCTTTGGTGTTTGTGTGTTCGAGGATTCCTGATGAGGAGGATGATCTCGAGGCGAATCATCATCAGATACAAAAAGAAGAAGAAGACGAAGAGGGAGAAGAAGAGGGAGAAGAAGCAGACGAAGACGTGGAGCAATTGCGGAGGATTCTCATGTGCGTGCCGTGTGACGACGATGTCGTGGAGCAAAAGCAGACGCGGAAAGACGCTAAAGGAGGGAAGAGAAAGAGAGGGCAACACGAGTGCGATGTGTGCGGGAAGGTGTTTGGATATCCATCCCTCTTGGCTATACACATGCGTATTCACACGAACGAGAAACCGTACGAGTGCCATGTTTGCGAGAAGAGATATCGTCAAGCTAATGGTTTAAAATACCACATGCGTACGCACACGAACGAGAAACCGTACGAGTGTGATGTGTGCGAGAAGAGATTTCGTCAATCTGGTGATTTGAAAGTC
>ERZ651776.6115-NODE-6115-length-10057-cov-5.295391_pt1 | contig 10057 bp, 8 predicted proteins | sample MGYA00514761_ERZ651776 | MGnify/ENA metagenome assembly ERZ651776 | reverse complement strand
ACTTAGGAGTAATCTTAGGTGCTTTTTTTACGTCCAAAAGTAGTATAAACACCCCATACTACTATTCATATGTTTCCACGCTGGTTTTGTTAGGTTTTGCTGAGGACGATTCATCCCAGTGCAGCTACTGCTTGCGTAGTCTTCTACTTTTAAGGACGGTGGGAAATTAAGGGGGATTACCGTCTCCGTAGTCGGTATACGTTTTAGACGACAATGTTGTATGTGTTCTGCACCCGTTAATGCCCACCACCTCTTGGCCGCGGTCTCGGGCGAAATCGAGGTTTTGAGCACATCTGTTGGACTAATCAGGCTATATTGTTCTGATCAATTTAACCTCCCTTCAACGCCGCCGCTGCTGTTGGTGCACAGTGTCAACGCTGTAGGCTCAGCCGCTGAGGTCGAGCCTTTGTTTGAACACTACAGGCAGTCGCGCTGTGTCTATGCCATTGATCTCCCCGGCTTTGGTGGCTCTGACCGCAGCGAAAAAATCTTCGATCCACGCCTGATGACGGATGCGCTGCACGCTGTGATTTCTCATATAAGCGGCAAGCATGCGATGTCTGGTTTAGATGTTTTGGCTTTGTCGCTATCTGCTGAATTTGCTGCTAGGGCTTGCGTTGAAAAGCCCGACAGCATCCGCCGTTTGGCGATGGTTAGCCCTACCGGGTTTCAAGGCAAACGCGACTTTCAGGGGCCAGAGGGCTCTACCCGATTCGTACCTTGGCTGTACCGTTTGCTCACCTGGCCGGCCTGGAGTAAAACGCTATTTCGGCTTTTGACGCGCCCAGGTGTGATCCGCTACTTTTTAAAGGGTATGCAGGGCAGCGAAGAGGTTAGCGAAGCTTTGTGGAAGTACGGTGTTCATACGGCGCAACAGCCAGATGCGCACCATGCACCGTTGCATTTTTTGTCCGGCCGACTTTTCAGTGCCGATGTCAATAGCCTTTACGCCGCTGTGAATAAACCAGTTTGGGTCTCTATGGCTACCAACGGGAACTTCACTGACTACCGCAGGCGCACTTCCTTGGCTGGTAGATCCAATTGGCAGTTCCACAGTATTGAGGGAGGTGCTTTGCCGTATTTCGAAGATTTGCATGCTTTTACTAAGAAACTAGACCAGTTTTTTCTATCAACACCGGTGCTTGTAAGCTCGGATCCTGGCATTCCCCCAAAGCTTTAGACCCTTTTCAGAGTATAGTTTGACGCTTTCGCTCGAACTCATGGGGACTGAATTGATTTAGGTGCTTGTGCCGTCAACTAATTCGTAGGCGAAAGTTTAGATCTGTGTTTATAGCGTCACCTCAGAATTAAACCCGCCAATTTTTTTCAGCACTGTCCCAAGCACTCAAGGCCTGAAGGTCTGGCACCCATGCCAGGCCTGATTTGGCATCAGATGATGCAGCCTCAGGTGTGACCGATACATCCAGCAATGCTGGCCTATTGGCCATGGCAAGTTGAATGGCGGCGGGTAAATCTTCCGAAGATGTCACGCGTTGGGCATGCATGCCAAAGGCCCGCGCCATGGCGGCATAGTCGGCAAATTGCAATTGGGTACCTACGACCCTGCCGTGGGTTTCAAGTTGATCCCTTACCTCGATGGCCCAAGCGCCATTGTTGGCTACTACAATCAACACCGGTGCTTTGTGCCTAACTGCTGTGTCGATTTCCATTGCGTTGAAGCCAAAAGCACCATCTCCTGTAGCTACCACAACGGTTCTCTCGGGCAACGCTAAACTGGCGGCGATGCCAAAAGGGGTGCCTACGCCGATGCAGCCCAAAGAGCCAGGATCGAGGTAGGTTGCTGCAGGTAAACCTACTCGCGCAAAGCTCAGAAAGTCTCCGCCATCCGCTACCACCACGGCATCTTCTGGCAATGCGGTACGCAAGGCAGCCAGTAGCTTGTTCGGGTGCATCAAGCCATCGCTGCCAGGTGGCGCTTGTTGCATGCTTGTAAGCAGTTTGTCGGCCCGTTGTTCGTGTTGTTTCCTGATTTCTGCAGCCCATGCGCGATCTACTTGTGGCTCTCGGTTGCCGGCCAATTCTAAGATCGTCTCGAGTGCGCAGGAGATACTGCCATAAACCTCAGCTGCACCCCTGCGATTGTCTCTGAGCTCTGATGTGCAGTCGGCAACACGCACAAACTTGGCATCGCCAAATACAGCGGGAGAACCGTAGGCCAATTGGAAGTCGAGTTTGCGGCCAAGTGTCACCACCACATCGGCTTGTGACATGACCGAGCCCCGCATGGCGGCCACTACAGACGGATGATTTTCTGGCACAAGTCCGCGGCTTTCGCCGGTGTCTAAATACACAGCGCCCAGTTTATCGAGGAACTTCATCAAAGGCTCTTGGGCGCCTCTGGCGCCTCGTCCTGAGATGATCAAAGGGCGTTTGGCTTGCCACAAAATTTCCATGGCGGCTTGCGCAGCGGCCAACTCAGGCAATATTTTTTGTTGAGCGCGCATTTGAAAAAACTCGTTCAATTGAACGGCAGGGCTGACGCGTGCACGCAGCGTATCAACCGGAAAATCCAAGTAGGCGGGACCTGGCTCGCTGCCATGCCCCAATGCCCTAGAGACGGCTTCGTCTAGCTCTTGCAATACCAAGTCTGGATTGCGTACGGTGCGCGCGTAGCGGGTAAGGGGTTTCACAAATTCAACGTGAGACATGTCTTGCAGTGCGCCACGGTTTTCTTGTGCTTGCGGTGGCGTGCCTGAGAGGATGAGTACAGAGGCGCGCGCCGTATGCGCATTGGCGATGCCCGTCATCGCATTGGTTACACCAGGCCCTGCAGTGACCAGTGCAACACCAATTTGCCCGGTTAGTTCCGAATGGGCATGGGCCATGTACACCGCAGCACGCTCGTCTCGTACGTCAACGATTTGAATGCCATGTGCATCAATTTGCATCCAGATGGGCATGATGTGCCCACCGCACAGAGCAAACACACGGTTGACGCCACGGGCTTTGAGAAATTTAGCAATTAGTGCCGCAGCACTGCCGGGGGAGATTTGCGGAGTAGTCATTGTGAAAGGTTTGAATTGGAAGGGCAAGTGAAGGTTTGAAACAAGTATTCAAATTTCAATTTATAAAGTGTATTCGGGCTTTCCCTAATGAACTCTGAATTCAGAGTTCTAGCATAATAACGCCATTTTTCAACATCAGCCCCTACTGACCATGAATTGCTTGATGAATATTTCCGAGGCGGTTGCCACACATGCACGCCTAACGCCAAATAAAATTGGCGCAAAGGATTCCGTTCGTTCTCTCACCTTTGCCTCATGGCATGAACGTGCAACTCAATTAGCAAATGCGTTGCTCGCGCTTGGTTTGACCACGGGTGATAAGGTGGCCTTATTGGCCTATAACCGTGTGGAGTGGATGGAGATATATGCTGGCTTGGCCAGGGCAGGCCTCGTGGCCGTGCCGTTGAACTTCCGGCTGATGACGGCAGAAATTGACTACATCTTGGACCACAGTGGCGCAGTGGCGATGATCGTGCAAGATGAGTTAATTGAACGTGTTGAGCCGTTGCGCGAAAAATTAAATTTGCCCAACAAAGTTTTTATTGCGCTTGGACAAACACCAAATGAAGGTTGGACTGCCTATGAGCGCATTTTGGCAACGGCACCCTTGGATGTGCTACCAGTCAGGGTCTTGCCCAGCGACATGAGCGCGCTGATGTATACGTCGGGGACGACGGGGCGACCTAAAGGGGCCGTTCGAAGCCACGAAGGCAATTCTCTCATTGCCTTGGCTACAGCGCTTGAGATGGGGTTTAAGGCACAAGACACCGCTCTGTTGGTGATGCCTATGTGTCATGCCAACTCGCTGTATTTCAGTCATACCTTCACGCAGTTGGGAGCCACCTGCGTCATCGACGATCGCAAAAGTTTTGATCCAGAAACATTGTTGGCGACCTTGTCAGCTGAAAAAGTCACGTTCACGTCTTTGGTTCCCACGCATTACATCATGATGTTGGGATTGCCTTCAGAGGTGAGGGCAAAGTACGACGTTTCCCGTGTTGAGAAGCTGATGATCTCATCTGCGCCTGCGCGCAAAGATACAAAATTAGCCATTTTGTCCTTCTTCAAAAACGGCAAACTTTATGAGTTGTATGGATCAACAGAGGCAGGCTGGGTCACTTTGCTCAGACCCCATGAGCAAATTGATCGCTTAGGTTCTGTCGGCCGAGAGTGGGCGGGCTCGGGTGCCATCAAGCTGTTAAATTCTGAAGGCCAAGAGGTGCAGGACGGCGAAGTGGGTGAGCTTTTTTCTAAAACCCCTTACGTTTTTGATGGCTACTGGAAAGATACAGAAAAAACCAAAGAGGCCTTTGCTGGGCAGTGGTGCTCGGTCGGGGACATGGCGCTGCGAGATAAGGATGGGTTCATTCACTTGGTCGATCGTAAGAGCAACATGATCATTAGCGGTGGCGAAAACATCTATCCTTCAGAGGTGGAGGGTATCCTGGGTGCCCATGAAAAGGTCAAGGATGTTGCGGTGCTGGGGGTGCCCCACGAAAAATGGGGTGAGGCAGTGCATGCGTTTGTGGTGTTGCACCACGGAGTCGAGGCTTCCGAGGAAGAGCTGATTGCCTGGTGCAGAACACGTATGGCTGGTTACAAACGTCCGCAGACGATAGCGTTTATCAAAGACGAGAGCATGCCGCGCACCGCAACAGGCAAGATTCTGCATCGAGAGTTGCGACAATCGGTGTTGCAAGACGACCAGGCTCGCTGACTCAAGTCCAGTACCGTTTGCTATAGACTTTGCAGCATATGAAAGCCATAGCCACCCAACCTAACTTGGTCGACCAAGTTAGAGATGCCCTCTTAGCAGAGATTGCGTCTGGAAAAATGAGTCCAGGTGAACGAATCATCCAAGAGCAAGTTGCACTGGCCTTGGGCGTCTCACGACAGCCTGTGCAGCAGGCTTTGTTGTTACTGCGCAATCAGGGGGTTTTAAAGGATGCGACAGGTCGTGGTTTGATCGTGGCGCCACTGGATGCTGATCATGTGGCCCACATTTATGAAATGCGCGCCGCCATAGAAGGAATGGCGTGCCGTTTGGCCTCTGGCAACATCAGTGATCAGACCTTGAAACAAGGATTGGCCATCATTGAATTGGGACGTAAAGCCGTTGCGAGTTGTGCCATCACGAAAATGATCGCAGCCGATATTAAGTTCCACGAATTTTTGTACAATCTGTCTGGTAACCCGCTCATTGGCCCCGCCATGGCTACGCACTTAACCTACACGCAGCGCGTCATGGGGGAAGTGCTGATTGAGGATCAAGAGCCTAGAGATATCTGGGACCAACACGCCAAGATCTTAGACGCCATTGCCAAAGGGAGGGCAGATTTGGCCGAGAAGTTGGCCAAAGAGCATTTGATTAACGCTTCGCAATTCATGGTGTCACGGCTCAAAGGTAGCTGATCTATTTGCAAAGCGAACTGCACAGACCCCGGTCTGTCCTTCGCACCGATGAAATGGTGAGTACATGATCAAGACCGGTCGTTATGACTTTCTCGCCCAGGACAGTGTGCTGTTCGGCACCCCATGCTTCGCAGCGGTAATGCAAACCGTTGAGGAACTCGGTGTCAGCCGGGTCTTTCTGGTGTCTAGCCAGTCGCTCAGCCGAGAGACTGACGTGGTGAGCAGCCTCATTGATGCGCTGGGTAATCGCTTTTGCGGCTTGTTCGATCAGTGTGTCGCCCACGTACCACGGGACAGCGTTATCCGCGCCCTGGCGGCGGTCCGGACTGCACAACCCGACTTGATTGTGACGATAGGCGGAGGTACGCCGATAGACACCGTCAAGATGCTCCTGATCTGCCTTGCAGAAGGACTGGACTCGGCGGAACAGCTCGACGGCTTTGCCATCCGCGTGCTTGCAGACGGTAGCAAGAAGGTGCCCGCCATCAAGAACCCACCTGTGCGCCAAGTTGTCATACCGACGACCCTGTCCGGCGCCGAATTCAGCAACCTGGCCGGCTGTACCGACGTCGATCGACAAGTAAAAGATTTGTTCACCGCAACGGAGATCGGTGCGCAACGAGTGATTCTCGATCCGGCGATCACCGTGCACACTCCCGACTGGCTATGGCTTTCAACCGGTATGCGCGCTATCGACCACGCGGCGGAGACCATCTGCTCGCGCAACCCGCAGCCCTTCACAGACGCGACTTGTCTTCATGGCTTGGCAATGCTTGCGCAATCCCTGCGTCAGACGAGAAATGATCCGAGCCGAGTCGAAGCGCGACTGAACAGCCAGCTGGCTGTTTGGCTTTGTTGCACCGGTTTGAATCGCATCGAATGGGGTGCGAGTCACGGCATCGGGCACCAACTCGGAGCTGTTGCGGGCGTCCCCCATGGGCATACATCCTGCGTCATGCTGCACAACGTCCTGCGGTATAACCGCGTGGTCAACGAGGACCGGCAGACCCTGATCAGCCAGGCTTTGGGGCAGCCAGATACCGCGGCTTGCGAACTTATCAAGGAACTGGTCTCCGACCTGAATATGCCGACTCGTCTGCGGGATGTTGGCGTGGGCCGCGAGCACTTCGCTGCCATTACGGCGGCAGCTATGCAAAGCATGATGGTGAAAACCAATCCGCGACCGATCACCAGTCCCGAACAGATTCTGCAGATCCTGGAGCAAGCCTGGTAGTGCGCCTTTAGCAGCGTGTCTAGCCGGTAGGTTTGAAGCCCCGCCAGACCGCGTCATAGTTAGGTTGCAGGTTTGTCGCCTTCCTGATTTCGTCGCCGGACTTTTCGTGGATACGTTCCTTGAGGGCGCCCCGTAAATGTTTGCCAAGCGTGCAGACTCACTTGAACAATCCATACACTTCGACTGACGTCATTAAAAATTAGATTGTCATAAAACTGTCATATCGAGCTTTTAAAGTCCACCTTGATCCAAACGATCAACCATTTAACTTTTAAGGTGCTTTGAATGAAATTGACTTTCTCTAGATCACTACTCGTCGCTTTAATCGGCTCCGTTGTCTCCATCACAGCCATGGCGCAAGACGCCACCGGCGCAGGCGCATCCTTTCCCGCGCCGATCTACGCAAAGTGGGCTGAAGCCTACAAGGCCGAAACGGGCAAAGCCATCAACTACCAGTCAATCGGCTCCTCTGGTGGCATCAAGCAAATCAAGGCTAAAACAGTCGACTTCGGCGCAACGGATGCGCCAATGTCTGGCGACGAGGTCGCTCAAGGCGGCATGGTGCAATTCCCAGCCGTCATGGGTGGCGTGGTTGCAATTTACAACTTAGAAGGCATTGCCTCTGGCTCTATGAAGCTAAACGGCGCGGTGTTGGCCGATATCTTCATGGGCAACATCACCAAGTGGAATGACGCCAAGATCGCCGCTTTGAACCCCGGCATGAAGTTGCCCTCACGCACCATTACCGTGGCACACCGTGCAGACGGCTCAGGTACGACCGCGGTATTTACCGAATATCTCTCAATGATGTCTAAAGACTTCAAGGAAAAAGTCGGTGAGGGAAAAGCTGTGAAGTGGCCAGCAGACGCATCAGTGGGTGGAAAAGGCAACGCGGGCGTCGCTGCCAACGTGCAGAAGATCAAGGGTACGATTGGCTACGTCGAGTACGCCTACGCCAAAGCCAACAAGTTGCCTGTGACCTTGTTGCAAAACCACGATGGCCAATACGTAGCGCCTGATGCAGATACCTTTGCTGCGGCTGCTGCGGGTGCTGACTGGGCCAAGGCTCCTGGTATGGCGCTGTCACTGAACAACCAGCCTGGTGCCAAGAGCTGGCCCATTACCACGGCCACGTTCATCCTGATGTACAAAGAGCCCACCAACGCCGCGAAGTCCAAGGAAGTATTGGCTTTCTTTGACTGGGCATTCAAGAGTGGTGGCAAGTTAGCCGATGACTTGGACTACGTTGCAATGCCGCAAGCCGCAACAGACTACATTCGCAAGTCAGTTTGGACTCAAATTCAGAACTGAACAAACGGTGCCTTAGGTGGCCAAGCCTGGATCTTTATGAACATTTTGTTTTTATGTACCCATAATTCAGCGCGTAGCATTCTGTTTGAAGCGTGTTTGAATCACCTCGGAGCGCCGCGTTTGCGAGCGTTTTCTGCAGGTAGTTCGCCGCGCAATAATCAAATGCCACACCCGCTTGGCTTGGCCGCGTTACAAAAAAAAGGCATCGCAGTCGATAGGCTATCGAGCAAAAGTTGGGATGCCTTTGCCACACGAAGTGCTCCACAAATGGATGTCATAGTGACCGTTTGTGATAGCGCAGCCGGCGAGGTCTGCCCCATCTGGCCCGGTCATCCGGTCTCAGTGCACTGGGGCTACGCCGACCCCTCTGCAATCTTGGGTGACGCGTCCGCGATGCAAGCGGCTTTTGATGACACACTCATCGCGATTCACAAGCGTTTAATCGCGATGATCGCCTTACCCCTGTCTGATTTGAAAGGCGACGCGCTTCGCGATGCATTACAGGCGCTTGACCATGGCTAACGCGGCGCCACACCCCCTCCCGCTCCCGCGCATTCAGCCAAAAGATCATGCCCTTGCGTTCATAGACAATTCATCGCGTAATTTGTAGTTGCGTTTCAGGGCACTCACGGTTCCTACACAACGCGTGCTGGGATGGACATGATGCGGGTCGCCGTTGGCAGGTGCTTGTCCAGCCAAAGCGCCATGCGTGCCGCCTGTTTTTGACCACGCGATGTCAGCGCTCAGGACGCATCGCTTCCGCTTGTCTCCGCTAATTCCGCTTCTGCATGTCGCCAAAGTATTAGGCCCAGCGCTGTATCACTATCCATCATTGTTTGTACCGAAACAGTGGCAAGCCCGCTACGCTGAGAGGTATCATGCACAGCCCATATGACCATTTTGTGACGAGCACCATCGACACCAAATCGACTGATTCAAGCCCAACATGACTGACATTCCACTCGTTCAAAATGACCTGCTCCACAAGCCAACAGTGAATCAGCTCTTTGCGGTAACACCAGCAGTTCACGCACCACGCATACTGCTGCTTTATGGTTCCTTGCGGGAGCGGTCATACAGCAAATTACTAACGCTTGAGGCAGCACGCTTGCTAGAAGCCATGGGCGCTGAGGTAAAGGTGTTTGATCCGGCAGGACTGCCGCAGCCCGACGGTGTGCCCGATAACCATCCGCGCGTGCAAGCACTCAGAAATGCGGTTGTATGGGCAGAGGGCATGGTGTGGACATCACCAGAGCGCCATGGCGCAATGACCAGCATCCTCAAGTCCCAAATTGACTGGCTACCTCTGACCTTGGGCGCCGTTAGACCAACCCAGGGAAAGACGCTGGCACTGATGCAAGTGAGTGGTGGATCTCAGTCATTCAATGCTGTGAATCAAATGCGTATCCTGGGGCGCTGGATGCGCATGATCACCATCCCCAATCAATCCTCCGTTGCGAAAGCATTCTTGGAGTTTGACGAAGCTGGCCGCATGAAGCCATCGTCCTATTACGACCGTGTTGTCGACGTGATGGAAGAACTTGTGAAATTCACGCTACTGACGCGGGAGGCGTCTCCCTATCTAGTCGACCGCTACAGCGAGCGCAAGGAGAGCGCGCAGGCACTGTCAGAAAGGGTCAACCAGAAAAACGCTGTTTGAGGCGCTGAAAGGCGTGCCGCAAACATGACTACCTATATCGACTAGTGTTCCGATACTGGCATTCCCCCGAATCAGTAGACAAATATCATGTCAAAAATGAAATGGCGAAATGCCAAAGCATAGTTCCCACTTGCTGTGGCGGGTTCTCCTCGTACAACGAAATTATTGAAGAAATAAGGACAAACCTTTTCCCCACCTCAAGCCAGAATTGATGGAGAAGCTGGCTTACAGAATGCAGTAGCGCTTTTAAATCCTAGTTGGGCGCTCGGACGAAGTAAAATTTCCCGACCGATTAGATGCTTCGAATGATCTTCACTTGATGACTGCTGTTGCATCGAACAAAATGCGGAAATAACCAGTACTCGTGCATCACACTATTCCACTATTCCCCCTCTCGAGCGTTTTGTTTCCTGA
>ERZ651776.6113-NODE-6113-length-10059-cov-5.188740_pt1 | contig 10059 bp, 7 predicted proteins | sample MGYA00514761_ERZ651776 | MGnify/ENA metagenome assembly ERZ651776 | reverse complement strand
CTCCTTCTGCAATCCTTCACCTCCTCACCTCCTCACCTCCTCACCTCCTCGCCTCCTCGCCTCCTCGCCTCCTCACCTCCTCACCTCCTCACCTCCTCACCTCCTCACCTCCTCCGTCACCTCTTTCAACCTTGCGCTCTCAGGTCAGGACGATGAGGCTGCTGCCAACCCTCGTGCAAAACTCTTCTCACGAGGACGACAAACCACACTGAAAGAGGTGCGGGAGGGTGACAAGGGCGTGACAGATGCGGATACGGTCACGACCTTCGAGCTCCTGGGCCTGCTACGAAGACGCCGAAAGCTTGGGTTAGGCCCGTGTGAGCTCTCGTCACTCGTGGCATCGAGACAGCTTGCAGAATCGCTTGCCAAAAACAAGCAGGTTAGTGAGTCATAACCCTCATCCTTCATCCCCCACCCCTCACCTCTCACTCCCCACACATCACACCCTCACACCCTCACACCCCCACCCCCCACCCCCCCCCCCCCCCACCCCACCCCCCCCCACCCCCCCCCCCCCCCCCCCCCCACCGATCCCCAGCGTAACGACCCCCCCCCCCTCCCCAAATCTTGAAGAAAAATGTGAAAAATACTGACAAGGTTGAGGAGGATGCCCAAGCAACCCTGAGTCAGGATGTTGATACTTTCGTGGGAAAGTGGAGGACGATGCTTGCTTACGCGCTCAAGAACCAAAATTTCAAGGATTATTACACGATAAAAAACAACATGAGCACGTTACTCGAGTGGCGGCGGCAGGTGAGAATATTTTCTTGATTTATCTTTGTTTTTTTGACAAAAAGCTGGTGCGGAGCTGGGTAATGTTTGTCCCGCTCCCCAGAGTAGTTTGGACGTGACGTCCCCTCCCTCACCGAGTTACTAACGCGCATCAACCCTCATCCCCCTCCAATAGATGTACCTTGCTTACGATGACGTGACGCACGGCAAAACCGACGACACCCAATACACAGCCGTGAAGAACTCCATCCTGAAGCTTATTGAGGCGACCAAACAGCAAAACGAGAGCTTTAGTGTTCCTCGCACGGAAGACGGCCACCCCGCAAGCGTGAAAGAGTGCGCGGTTTCCAAGCTCGTTGGCCTGCACAAGGAGATGAGGACGAGAATACTGGACGGCTCCAAGCTTCCCAAGTCTGCTCTCGAGCAATACATGAAGGAAGTTGAGATTGTCGCCGGGGCGAGGTCCAAGAACAAGGATAAAGGAAAGGTAGGCGTCTTTTTTTTTCTCCGCAAAAACAAGTCCTTGCTCTGCTCTATTGGGCTACTAACCAATCCACTCGCTGAACGTACTCATGAGCGCAGCTGCACCTTTTCCTTCACGTAAAGATGATGATGTTTACCGCGGGGGATGGCTGCCAATGCCTTTTCTCCCTCTGGGACAAGAAAATAAACGCCTTCATTTCTGATGAGTTTATGGTCGCTGTAACTGGACAGGGAATGCCAGACGACATTTCTTTAATGGACAAGATGCATACGCTCTTCACGGACCTAACGCAGACGGACTTCGAAAGTCTATTTTTGGTCTGCAGGATTTATCGAGTAGGGAAGCTGAACGCGGACAACGATATGAAGGGGAGTGGGATGATGGCCATGGGAAACGCAGCTAGCCCCGTCACTGATGAGAGGCAGGTATACAAGCGTCACTTTGGAGTGAGCGTGCTGAATCTGACTGATCTCAAGGTCCACCAGTCCCTCATCGGAGAGGAGAGGAAGCCGGACAATATGCCGATTTATCAGCCCAAGGGAGGATACGACAGTAATTTCAGCACTCTGTACGAGAGCATCGCCAACGGCAGGACTGACGAGTACGAGGTCGTACCGAGGAGCAACGGGATCGCAATTGGAATGAGCATGTTCGACGGCGAAAGCAGCGCCTGCTTAAGTAAGGAAGCGAAGCTGGAGGGCGTGCACGTCACAATGAGACGCCACATGCGCGATGTCATTGAGACAGGAGAGAATCGAAACGATCTTTACGTAACGCTATCGGGCGGCGACTTTAGTCAAGACAGCAAGAAGACTGCCAAGAATATCGAGGTGAAGGTACAGGCACTCATGGACACTGGATCACCGATTGAGTGCCTCGTGCGAGGCAGTGGTGCGCAGTCTCTGATTGGCAGCAACTACCGTTCTACGGTGTATTACCATACCAATTCACCTCCTTACAACGAAACCATCAAATTACTAATTCCTCCGGAGCCCGACAAGTTTGAGCGCTCTCATCTTTTATTTACCTTCTACCACGCAAGCGGGAGCAAGCCAAGGGCTCCGTTCGCTTTTAGCTTCCTGGAGCTTGCCGACAGCGAGACAGGCGCGAGCATCAAGGACGGCGAGCACACAGTTATGTGCTACAAGCTGCTAGAGAACATGGCCAAGAACAACATGATTGTCCCGAAGTACCTGCAGCAGAAGGCAAAGCTGCAGGTTCGGACTTTCCGCAGCGGTCTCAGCAAGCTAGACGAGAACTTTCGCGTCCACACGACCATGTGTAGCACAAAGAAGACCCAGAATGGGACTCTGCACGACTTGATGAATTGGCGCCAGCTGGAGCCCAAGCAGCTCGAGATTGTCATTCAGAGCTGTCTCGGCAAGTTGCCCGGTTCCATTGGCCTTCAGCAGAACGAGATCTTCAAGTTTTTGAGGGAGATCCTCGACGCGCTCTGCGCAATTTTCAGCGAGAAGCGCGCCAACCTGAAGGCCGTCCTGCCCGTATTTCACCTTTTTGTCCACATCCTCGAGCTCTTTACCAAATCCCACTTTGAGATGTACACACCCATCCTCACTACCTACATTGTCGAGAATTTTAAGAACGACAAGCTCCACAAGGTATTGTTACAGTGCCTCGACCACTACCTAAAATGGGTGGACGAAGCGAACAGCAAGACGACGAGTCCAGACGACGTGAAAATCTTTAAGAACGCCATGAGCGGGTTTAATTTTATCTTGTGGTTCATCAACGTCAGTAGGCAGCAGGATCCAAATGCCAACCCAGACGCCTTCAAGGCCGCGCTCTTAGAGCTGATGACACGTGTGAACAAGTTGATGACGCTGAACGAGGAGAAAATGATGACAAACGCCATCAAGATCGTTCGCGGAAAGACCCTAAAGCACTTTCCGAGCGTTGTCGACCACTTGTTGGAGATCTTCAGTCCCATCGAAGTCGGCGTCATCGTGGCTGGTTACTTCGACGCCGTCCCAAAGAGCGAGCTGAGTGGCAGTTTCAATTTCGATAAATTGACGTTGGTGCAACATATTGCTGATTCGGCCGTCTTCAAAGACAAGGTCGCCAGAAGTCAAACACTTCCCGCTATAGTCAAGACTCTACAGCAATTCTTGAACAACGAGGTCTCTGATGGAAACCTTACTTCAAAGGAGAAAGAGAAAATAAAGTCGGAGGAAAATTGGAGCATCAAGGCACTGCTATCCATGTTGAAGGTGATCCAGGAGGCCAATGACAAGCAGGCCATGAACGAGATCATCCCTCTGCTGAGCTGCCTTATCATGCAGTTGAACAAGATGCTGGACGTTACACACCATGAATTTTATGACGAAAAAATAGTGGACACTGCGACTGCGTTGTTGACAATGGTTTACTTGATGGACGACGCACAGTTTAGCAGCTACTTGATGAGCAACCTTCACGAGATGGGCAAGAAGGAGCGGATGCAGAGCATGCTGGAGTGCTTTCATCGGCTGATAAAGTTGAATACGGTGGTCTTCCCTCACATTTGGCTGGTTGTGCAGGTGTTCATGACCGAGGTCACTGTGAAGCTGTTGGAGTGGAGCAACGTTTACATGGTGGGGGAATTTTTGGAGCAGAAGGAGATAATGGACGAGAGCGGAAGTTCGACGAACGGAGGCGACTTGTGGGATGTTTTCTACGACATTAGCATGAAGATCATCATGATGGATCTGCTTTCCAACGAGAACGAGAGCTCTTCCAACGATACGCGCAGAGAGATTCTCAGCTTCAATAACTATGGAATGGACCTTCGTGTGCACGTGGTTTCTCTGCTGGAGCAGAATTGGAGCACTCTCAACAATGTCAGCAAGTTGCTGCTCGCGGACAACATGGTGCAAAACCTGTTGAGTAATATCGGCTGCAAGGTCCCAGAGATCAGCATCATGTGCAAGGAGATCTACTTTGACCTCCTCAAGTGTGAATTTATGGAGACGAGCGACTTCAAAAAGGTTCGAGACCATACAATAAGCAGTGTGCACAGCATCGTTACCGAGCAGCACCACGATCACGGCGGAGGGGGGGGGATGGAAGACCCCATGAAGCTGAACGAGGCCAACAAAAGTAACCCGCTCTTCTTGTTCTTCGAAAATGACCTCGACGGGAAGTTTCGGGAGGACAATGTCTTGAACAACGACGAGTGTTTGAAATTCTTGGAGGAGACGAAGCAACTTTTCCAACTTCTCGTCGCGTTGGCTCAGTACCCCAAGAACCACGCGCACGAGCACGAGCGCTGCTTTGCCTTCAACCAGCTGATGGACTACTTGAAGCAGATGAAACGCGAAGAATCATACACTAGGTATGCGCATCGCATGAGTGCCGAGTTGAAATCGCTGGGATTGAACATCGAAGCCGGCAAGGCTCTTTTGCTTCACAGCAAATTGCTGAAGTTTGCTGATTACGAGCAGGACACTCTGCTGGACGAATTCAAGGTTGACTCCGTCCTAATTTATCCCCAGCAGACGGAAACGAAACGCAAGGAGCAGATTATGCTCGCGGCGATGGCCCTCTTTGACGAGGCAAGTTTCTTCGAGGGCAGCATCGAGCTTTGCGACGAGTTGGCTAAGCACTACGCGAACAATGTATACAAGTATCGAGATGTCTCCCAGATGATGAAGAAGATGGCACACTACTACGAGCAGATCGAGGAAACAGACCGTTTCTACCCGTCGATTTTCCGAGTCGGGTATTATGGTGCCTACGGTCGTGAATTTAAGAACAAGGATTTCGTGTATCGTGGCGACGTGCTCGAATCGATCGGCGACTTTACGACTCGAATTAAGCTCAAGTTTCCTCGCGCTACAATGCTACCGGTGAAGGTGGATCCAGACTCTTCCCACTTTGACAACCAGACGGAGCAATTTCTGCAGATCAGCAAGGTATCTGCAGGTAATACTGTCAGCGAAGACCAGGCCATCATGGACGTCGATCAGTCCGAGATGATGGACGGCCAAGGAAAATGCACAGCCAACATGCCCCCGTTCGTTCGCAGTTACAGATCGAACAACAATGTCAACGTGTTTTGGTACACCCGACCTTTTCGGAAGCGTGAGACGAAGAGCAAGAACGAGTTTTTGGACCTCTGGGTAGAGAAAAAGTTCTTAAAGACCGAAGAAGTGATGCCTTGCTGCCAAAGGCGCTCTGTTGTAGTGGCCAAATCCACCCTCCTGAAGAACCCTCTCGAAAACGCCTGCGTTGAGATCGAAAAGAAAAACGCCGAATTGCGCGAGAAGTTCGAGAAAATGGAGGGTCTCGCGGATGGATCGGCCGATAACTCGTACACCATGGCAATCAACGGAGTCGTGGACGCGGCAGTAAACGGAGGGCTGAATAATTACGTCACCTTCATTGATGGGACCTACAAGACTGAGAACCCTGAAATATACGATGATGTCATGTCCAACGAAATCAAGCGGAAGGCTCCCAGGCGCCTCATTGTTGCTCTTCAGGAGCAGATGGTGCTATTGACATGGGGCGTCGGAGTTCACAAGAGCAAATGCAGCGAAAGTCTTCTCCCTCTGCATGAACACATAGAGATGATGTATGCTAAACTCAAGGTTTCGGTCGAAGAAATGATTGCAAAAGCACCAAGGGAGTAAAGTTGGTGTGGTGTTGGTGGGGGCAAAAAGAAGGAAAGAATATAAGACGCTTCGACGGTGGTCTTACTGTAGCAGTAATGTAACACGCACAAATGTAATGTTGTTGTTCGTTTGGTTTGGTTGGTATGGAATAAGAATTATTTCGTTTTTGTCGCTTTTCGTAGCAAACACAACAATAATTCCATTTACAAATTATACAGTTTGTAGTTCCGAAGCTTTCTCTTCGACGTCCTGCAGAGCCGCTTCTGTCATACTATGTTTGATGGTGTGTGTCCTCTTCCAACACAGCGTGTTCAGCGTTTTCGGCTTCTTCTATCAGCTCATTCACACCGCTGTGCCCGACAGTGTGTGTCCTTCTTCTTGCGGCGTGTTCAGCCTTTTCATTCTCTTCAATCAGCTCACTTACACCGCTGTGCCCGACAGTGTGCGTCCTGCTTCTTGCGGCGTGCTCTGCCTTTTCAATCTCTTCCATCACTTCGCTCACACCGCTGTGCCCGACAGTGTGCGTCCTGCTTCTTGCGGCGTGTTCAGCCTTTTCATTTTCTTTCAGCTGACTCACCCCGTCATCACTTTCATCCTTCAAAGACGATGAATTCACGGCACCACTCAACCTCCTCAAGTCATCCTTTGCCTTAACGAGCTCCTCTTTCACCCCCTCGAGCTGTTCTATTGTCTCTCTCTGAAAGATTATACTCTTCCTTTGCACTTGGATTTCATTTTTGCTTTCCTTAATAGAATCAGCAACGCGCTGGAGGACTTGTTCCAATCGGGATATCCTGGACCCCTGATGCGCCACCTTACCGTCGAACTTCCGCACAACATCATTGCTTTGCTTTTTTAGGAAATCACTTATTTCGTTGCAAGCCTTCTTGAAATGGTCCCTCTCCCTGAAAAAATCCTTCTTCTCTGCCTGAAGAAAGTCCCTCGCCTCCTTCATCTTTGCCATCTCCATCTTCATCTTCTTTTCCTTTTCCGCGAAGCCCTTGTTCAGCGTCGTGTACCTCTTAATGCTAATGTTCAGATCTTTTTGGAGCGCTTGATTCTCTTCCGTTAACTGTTCTGATTTGCCCTCTGCGACCTGTACTTCTTTGACAAGTTGTCTGCTCCTTCTCCTCATGGCCACGTGTTCCTCCCGAATTTTTTCGCTCTTTACCTCGGCTCTCTTGACCACAATCGTCCTCTCTAGCTCCTTAAGCTCCTCGTTCGCGTGGAGCACAGTTTTTGTCGCCACGACGCCACAAAGCGTCTTGAGCCACTGGATGCGTTTTGTCTGATCTTCTTGCAAGTGGAACGGCACCAGCCGACGGGGTGCGGCAGTAGGGCTGTTGGAATTACTACCGTTAATGCCCTTTTTAATGGTTTTTCGCAGCGTTTTCCGATGCTGTCTATCCTCTCTGTTTGCAGTAGAGACAAGCTGCACAGGACTTGCCATACAAATGCTCTTTTTGCCATCATTTGAGAAACGCAATTTGGGTGATTTACCCGCATCGTCATCCTCACTGTATCTATCGCTGTCGCTGTCACTGTCACTACTACTGTCGTCGCTGCCGCCAGTCCTATCAGCGTTACGTGCGGCACTCATGTGCATTCTCGCCAAACGAACCGTCGCTTCGAGAACCTCGCTGCTCCTTTTATTGCTCTTCCGTGCCCCGCTGGCCATCTCCAAGTCCTTCCCGCTATCCAAATAGCACTTCTTCAATTCTTCTAGATGATCACCACCAATACCAGTGGAAGCGCCATCAAACTTCCTCATCAACCTCCTCAAATCGACGCACTTACGAAATAAAATCTTATTTGCCTCCCCAACCTCCTTCAACATCTGGTTCCTATCTCTAGCTGCCATGGTGATTACATTACCTCCACCACTCTCGTCTCCGGTTTTATCGTCGTTCAAACCAAACGCGCCCCCCGGATCATTACCGAATTCTGCAACCAAAGATGCGTAGCCATATTTCGCGGAATAACTGGGGTCAGTGAAATCAGTTGTTAGGATTCTGGTGGCAGGTGCGACATCCTGGGAGGGCAAGGAGTTAATTTCGGAGTCCCACGACTGAACCTCAGATCGAATCAGCGCGGCCAATTCAACATTCGAAGGAGTGCGGGGAATGCGGGACAAATTCTTTTCTTCTTGCTGATCTTGCTGTTGCTGTTGCTGTTGCTGTTGTTTCTCCACCTCTTGTGTGCGTCGTTTCATTTTCTGGCCTCCTCTCAACTTCCCCTTGCCTTTACTCTTTCCCCTACTCTCTCCACGCGGCCTTTCGGCAGCTCCTGCCCTTTTCATATTCTCCCTCCTATCTAGCTCCCTCGAAATCTCAACTCTCCTATTCTTCTCCTCCTCAGCCAATTTCTTCATAGTGTTGTTGTCCCCCGTTGATGATCCAGGCAGAGGACCACGAAACTTACGAGAAGGGTGAGAGCGTCGCTGAGAAAAAGTGTTCTGTTGCGAGCTTGAACGAGGACGGTGTGGGGGGGCTGCAGGGGTTGTGGAGGCGACCATGGCCAGAGAGAAAAAATAAAATAACAGAAAATGGATATTTACAACTATATTTGGATAATAACTTCCGCCTTCCTGGGGTCAGCGAGGTCCGGGTCCGGGTCCGGGACCGGGGAACTTTGAACTGAAAACTGCAACACAAAATTTCCACCACAAATATATTTTATTTGCCACCATTCGCCACCAATATTAGTTTAAACGCTTTCAAACCTAGTAATTACGTGAATATACGTAATATAGTGTACACTCTTGAATTTATCTATCTTCCAGGCAGTTAGCAGTTAGTCAAGTTTTTGTGGTAGTGGTATTCCTGGCCAGTTCGTCAACAGGCAGGGGCAGCTGAGAGGGCTTTTGCTAATTCGGGTACTTTGACGTCTGACTGGCCTAAAGGAGTAAGAGGAGTTGACTTTACTTTTTTCTTTCTGTCTCGGTAGGGGCGCACAATGTTCCGCCTAGCCAAAAAGGCAGCTTCCCCTGCAACTTCCTACTCAACCCCCCCCCCCCCCCGGGGGCGCCCCCTATCCCCCTGTGGAGGAACCACCTAGTATCCATCGTCGAATCATATCGCTTTGAGATGTTTATCATCGGGTGCCTTGTCGTAGACTGTTGGTGCATCTTCGTAGAGATCCTGGAGTTCGAGGGGGGTTTGAATGAGGAGAAGGAATGGGTTGAGAACATGGTGAAAGTCGCAGAAGGAACTTCCAAAACTATTATTGTCCTCTTCGTCGTTGATACGATCGCACACATCTTGGCCTTGGGCTTGAAAAAGTACTGCTCGAACAAGATGTATATTCTTGATGGTGTTGTAGTGCTCACGACTTTCATCCTAGAGTTCATTATCCGCCCAATCGTTACCATCGAGCATCGTGAGTTCGGGCTCGAGGAGGAGGGGGAAGCGGAGGTAGAGCCCGAGGTAGAGCCCAAAGAAGGCGAACAGGACAACACCGCCGAGACGCTGACGAAGGCGGCAATCGCAATCGTCACCCTGTTCCGATCGTGGCGGATCATCCGGCTGGTGCACGGGCTGGCGTTCAGCGAAAAGCTGAGGAAGGACAAGGAGCTAAAGGTGGCGGAGGAAATCCTGATTGGGAAGAGGCCGGGGTCGAATAGGGTTGATGAGATGAGGACGACGGGGGGGTCAGAGGGGGAGGGCGCGGTGGAATTGACGACGACTGCGACGGTCGACGACGCAACAAAGTATAGCCAGGAGATTGCATTTTTGAAAATTACTGTGGACAGGTTAGAGGCGGAGCTAGAGGAGGCAAAGGAGGGAATGAGGAAGAAGGAGGAGGCGATGAAGGGAGCAAAGAAGAGGGAAAAGCTCAAGGCGATGCTAGGAAAGAAAAACACCAATACAGTATGAATAGAGCTTCATTGTTGTATGATGTCGTAATCGTCGATATGAAGGCAACGATTATTGCGACATCACGAGGTTGTTGCACTCAGATATCGTATTGAGATGAGAGGTTTATGTAAGAGAGAGAATAGTGATAGTGGTTGGGAATTAATTATGGATAAAATAACACAATTTTTTCTAGAAAAGTGGGTGATGCTTAAGTAAGCAATTCAATGTAGGCAATCTAGATCTCCCGATTTCAACTAAAATGACATTGCGGGTGATAACGAGAGCTCTATTGTTGTTAATGATGCACACTTGGCTATTTGAGATGTGGAGAAGGGGATACCACCGTTCCTTCTTTCAGACACCACCATTCGTA
>ERZ651776.6111-NODE-6111-length-10064-cov-4.623310_pt1 | contig 10064 bp, 8 predicted proteins | sample MGYA00514761_ERZ651776 | MGnify/ENA metagenome assembly ERZ651776 | reverse complement strand
TGAAGGAACTGTAATAGATAAATTACATGATATCTTAGGACAAGGACAATATAATTTTTATGAATTAGGAAAAATGTATAACCATTCAGAAACTCCTAATTGTAAAAATATAATGAAAGATAATACTCGATATTTAGTAACTATTCAACCTGTAAAACAAGGAGAAGAACTTACAGCAGATTATAGACTACAACCTGATTTAGAACAACCTGAACATTTTTTAAATGAATTGGATAAATCAGATTTAAAATCAATAGATACTTATGCAGATAAACAATTGGATCCTTTTGATGTAGTATTAACTGATAAACATTTTTTTAATAGATTAAATGATCCTCGTAATGATAAAGAAATATCAAATGCTGAATTAATAGGGTTTTTTAAACGCTTAGCTAAAAAGAAAAAAGAATTATTTAATTTTTTAACTAAATATAAAGAAATAGTAGCATCAGATATTAGAACAAATATTAATATACCTTTTTTAAAACAAGCAGATAAAATAATTGCTAAAACAATTTTAAGAAAAAAAGATTTTCAAACATCTAATCCTCAATTATCATTAGAAAGAGATTTATCAGATAAAGAAAATATTAGTGAGGGTCCCCAATTTGGTGTTTTATATCATTTTACAGAATTCTTATCAGATGTTTTAGATGATGATAGATTAAGGGGTCCTATAAGTTTAACTCGTAGTTTAGATTCATTTGTTCCACAATGGTTAGGAACCGAACCTTATTTTGTTTTTGACAAAGATGAATTGCGTACTAAATATAAAATCACTCCATTTAAAGATACCTCAGATAATCCCGATTATGAGCCTATAAGTCAGCATGACGAAATGGAAGAAGTAATTGAAAAGGATATCACAAATTTAGCTAGATATACAATTAAAGTAGTATTACCTTATTCCGATGAAAATTGGGAAAATGCTCTAAAAGAAAAAAACATACCTTATGAAATAGGTAAACCATTAAATGAAGCATCTAAGAAAAAAACACAACGAATGAAAAATGAAAATACATTCTCAAAAGGTTGGTGGTCAAATATAATAAATGAAATACTACTAACAGAAGGAGGAGCAGCAGGACATATGGCTCATCCCTTTGATTTACCAAATGTAAAATCAGGTAGAGATCTTAAAAATATATTTATGGTGGCTGCAACTTCTCTAAATACAAATCCAGGATCTGTAAAAATAGATGGTGTTAATGCATCAATTCGTTTAATTACTTTAGATGGAATAAAACAATTTGTAATGGATAGAGGTTCTAAAAAAGAACTTGACATTAAAGGTATTACAAAAGATGATTTATTAAGTAGATTTGGCGATGGTCATGGAATGGTTAAAATAGGAGGAGAAGTATTAGACATGTTCAACACAGCATTACCACAAATAGAAAATGATCTTAAAGCTTTAGGTGCTTGGGAAGACCCAAATATATTATTTAATATGGAATATGTTAGTGGTAAAACTAACGTACAAGATTACGGATCAAATTTTATAGCAATTCATGGTTTAAATAAAATAGAAAGTAAAGAGGTACAAGGTAAAAGAAAAATGTTAACTAAAAGAGTATCCTCAGAAGTATCTTATAATAAATCAGCTTTACAATCAATGTTAGATAATTTATCTCCAACAGCTAAAAAACAAGGATTTAAAGTTTATGGTTCTGTTCCTACAGAAATGAAGAAAAAACCTAATTTTAATTCTGCACTTTCTCAAAATTATTCTGTGGAATCTACTGAAGAAGTAAAAACTCAACCTTTAGGTAAATGGTTGGATGAAGTAAGCGCAATTCCTAAGGATGAGTTTATATTTATAACAAGAGATAACACTAGTAAAAAAGTAGGAGCTGTTTCTAAACAAGTTTATCAATTAATTTTAAACGGAGAGAATATTGATGATTTGTTTAATGAGAACGATAAGAAAAAAGCCATTGATGGTTTTGTAACTTATCTAGCAACTGAAAAATTAGGAGATGAAGTACTTAAAGTATTAGATTCACCAATGGGTTCAGTTGAAGATCATGAAGGAGTAGTAATTAGAGATGAAAAAATAGCAAGTGTACCCTTTAAAATAACGGGTAAATTTATATTAGGAGGTTTAATATCAGATTTTTAATGAAGAAAAAAGACATAATAAAATTAGTACAAGAAATAGTACAAGAAGTTAATTCAGACGCTTATGGTAGTGCTACTTTAACTTCTCAAGGACAATCTATTCATAGAGCTCCAGGAGTTTGGGAAAATAAAGAAGAAATAGCAGATTTAGAAGCCCGTTTAGCTCAATTATACAGAGAAATGGAGCAAGATGCTGAACCCGAAGGAGGTCCTATAGCGGATCAATATGCTGATGAAATTGATAAGTTAGAATCAGAAATAAGAGCATTAAAACCTAAAAAAACACCACTTACATATAATCAAGCAGTACGTTTAAGATCATTTGATCCAGACACTATTAATTTAGTTAATGAAATGTTAGATGCTGCTGAAATACACTATAATGAACTTGTTAGAGAAAATGGTATAGTTTCATCATTTTTAGATAAAAGATCAGGTGGGACATATATTAAATTCCCTCACTACAATGGTCCTCAAGGTAGAGGAGCAATGTTTGGTAAAGAAACAACAGACCAAATAGAAAGATCAAAAGCAGCGGCAAAACAAGCAGCACTTAAAACATACACTCAATTTAAAACATACATAGAAGATTATGAAATATCAGTTAAATCTCCATCAGGTGTTTATGGTAATGTTTATTTATTTATGATATTTAATGATTTAGCAGAAGATTATTCTGCACCAAAAGGAGGAACACAATCATCTCAATTTGAAGACATAGACGAACAAGCACCACCTGCAAAAGGAGGAGCACCTGCAAGAGGAGGAACACCAGCACCGATGGATCCTGATGCAAAAGCTGAAAAAAAAGAACTAGACGATTTAGAAAAAGAAAAATTTAATGTAAGAATAAAATATTTAAATAGAAGAAAAGCAAAAGCATCAGCACAAGCTGCAAAACAATCAAGTACTTCAATGAAAAGTATACAAACTCAAATAGACCAATTAATACAACAAAGAAGCAAAGTGGGAACAACACCTCCAGCTTCACCACAAAAAGAAAACAAAATTATGAAAACAAACAAATTATTATCTGATTACTTAAAAGAAAATAAAAGTAACAATTTACAATCAAATTTAAATGAACACCAAAAATTAGCAAAAAGACAAATGTTAATGGAAGGTGCTTTAAAACAATTTTTTGAAATGTTCGATGCGGGTAAAACTGATGAAGAAATAGTTTTAGATTATGCAACTAAAGGCGTAAGCGTACCAGAACAATTTGTAAAAAAAGCAAGAAGTCAGTATGAAACTCTTTCAAAATTAAAAACAGAATTAGAAATGAGTGAAAAAGAATTTAAAAATTCAGCTTCTAATATAGTAAATAACCCAGTAACGGGAGAAGCAGATATGTTAGATGATGAAAAACAATTAGCATCTGCGATTACTTCAGAAGAAATATAAATACTAAAAACTAAAAAACTATGGCAAATCCTTGGAGAAAAATGGTATTCCCTGTAAGTGCATCTAACGTAACAGGTATTACAGGATCAATATATAAAGTATGTACAGATGGATCTACTACAGTAAAATACATTCATAGTGCCTCATTTGGGTTTCAAAATCAGGGAACAAATCAACTTGATCCTGGTGCCCCAATTCCAGATTTAAAGTTCGAATTGAACACTGGTTCTTATGTTTGTGTAGAAGCAGATTTTTCATATGTAAGTTGTTCTGTTGGTACTCATGTGTATTTAAAAACTAATGGAAGTCAAGGTTGGGACTCAAATCCATTATAATGAAAAATCTTAAAAACGAAATACTAAAAGAACTAATCAGACTTACTGAAAGAGATTACCAAGCTCCACCTGAAATTCTTGATGCTTTAAAGGAAAAACTTAAAATGAATCCTTTAATTCGCTATGTTGATTCTTTAAAAGCAGTTAATTCTTTACCCCCATCATATGAAGTTCGTCTTTTAAATGGACAATCTTTTGACATTTATTATGAAGATTTTTCTTTAATGGTAAAAATTGGATCAAAAGAATATTATTTAATGGACATGAGTGAAAGAAATGAAGCCATGACACATATAAATAAATTATTAACTATAAAACCAGTCCCTTCATTTACATCACCCGAAGAAGAAACAGAAGAAACAGGAGAAACAACGGGTGGAACAACACCTTCACCAGGAGCAGGAGATCCTAATGTTGCAATGGAACCTGATGATGAAGAAGAAGAACCAGAAGAGGAAGAAGCAGAAGAAGAAGTATAATGGAATTAAAAGAGGCCCTAGGAGAAATATTTAAAACAGCAAGGGAAGAATTTGGAATACAAAACTCCCCTAAACTTCATTTAAGACAAGATGAAGAAAACGCCCAAGGCATCTTTGGTAAAACAGCTTATTATGATCCAACAGATCAATCTATTGTATTATACATAACAAACAGACATTCAAAAGACATTTGTAGATCTTTTGCACATGAATTAGTACATCATCACCAAAATGAAAGAGGTGATTTAGAATTAGGAGATGCATCTCAAGCAACTTATGCACAAGATGATCCCCATATGAGAAAAATGGAAATGGAAGCATATTTAAAAGGCAATCTACTTTTTAGAGATTGGGAAGATAAAGTAAAAAACCAATAATAAATGGCAATACAAACAAGTTCAGCAGTATTAAAATCATATTTTGAAACAGGAGATGTACCTACAGCAGCACAATTTGGTGATCTTATTGATTCAACAGCATTATATGATGGTACTTTAGAAAATATAGTATTTAGTGGATCAAGTACAGGTTCTTTTGGTATGGTAAGAGCTAAAGAGCTTCACCCATATACAGGATCTACTACAATAAATGTATCCGCTTCTTTACTTCCTCCATTTATTGGGCCAACAGGAGTTGGTATGAATTTAGGAGCTACACTTACTCCTTGGAAATATGTATATGCTGCTTCAGCAAGTATTGATCATTTAAATGCACGAACAGGATCAGTAGTAACAGTTTCGGGAGGTTTAGCCCCATTAATAAATTCATCATATGATTTAGGTACTACAGACCTAAAATGGAATATGTTACATATTAGTGGAGTTAATATAGATTATATTAGTTCAAGTGTAGAACCTGATCAAACAAATCTTAGAAATTTAGGATCAGCTACAAGACAGTTTTCAACTGTTTTTGCAAAATCAGCTTCTTTAGAATATATTAGTGCATCTAATGGAACATTAGGTACAACAATACAAATAGCAAAAATTAATCAAGTAAGTGGAGCCCTTTTACCTATGGCTGATAATGTATTTGATTTAGGTTCTGGAGCAAAATCTTGGAAAGATTTACATGTTCAAGGAACAGCAACAATTGGTACTTTAGCTATTGGTAATGTTGCAACAATGGTTATAGGAACAGCTTCATTAGGAGTAGTAAGTTCAAGTAGAATAGATGGTATAGGAGGATATGGAAACATAATAATTAGTGGTGGTTTAGTACCAGGTACAACAAATGTATTTGACTTAGGTACTACAACAACTACATGGAGAACATTACATGTTAGTGGAGCCAATATAGGTTATGTTAGTTCAAGTTTAATTCCAGATCAAGATAATCTTAGAGATTTAGGAACATCGGCTAGAGAGTGGAAAGATTTATATCTTGATGGAACAGCTAATATAGATGTATTAGCAGCTGATACAGGTACAGTAAACACACTTACAGCAACTACAGCTTCACTTACTGTAATAAGTTCAAGTAGAATAGATGGTATAGGAGGATATGGAAATGTAATTATTAGTGGAGGATTAGTACCAGGTACAAATAATATATTTGATTTAGGTACTAAAGCAAAAAAATGGAGAACATTGTTTGCAGTTTCAGCTTCAATTGATAATGTTAGTTCAAGTTTAATTCCCCATAAAGATGATACTTATGATTTAGGATCAAATTCCCTACAATGGAAAGACTTATATATTGATGGAACCGCAAATATTGATACATTAACAGCAGACACAGCTTCTATAGGAAGAGTAACTAATTTAATACCAACAACAGATGGAGCTTCTTTTATAGGAAAACCAGGTTTTAGATTTAAAAACATACATGTAGTTTCATCAGCTATAGATTTTGTAAGTTCAAGCTTAGTTCCTCATAAAACATCTACATATAATTTAGGATCAGCAACATTACAATGGAATACGGCATCTATAAAATATATAACAGCTTCTCATATAGTAGTAGATACTTTTACTGCTAATACTGTTAATTTTACAGCAACTAACACAATTACTGGTTCAAATCAGTTTGGGTCAGGATCAACTAATACAAATTCTTTTTCAGGAAGTATTTCAGCTGTAACAGACATAACAGCAAGTGGAAATATAAGTGCAAGTGGAACAGTAACCGCAGCTAGTTTTAATTTTGCAAATGCTTCTATTAACACTACAGATATTTCAGCTAGTGGACATATATGGGTTAGTGGTGGTAATGCATCAAATTTAGTATTCCTTAGTAGTGATGGTGGTCATATATCAGCTTCAGGAAATATAAGTGCAAGTGGATATATTTCTGGTTCAGGTTTAGTAATAGCAGGAACAAGTACATTTGAAAATATTAATTCAAGTGGAACAATAATTGCAACAGCAGTAAGTACATCTGGAATAATTTCATCATCTAAAGGATTTTATACTATAGGAGGATTTGTTAGTGCATCAGATGCTTCAGGATCTGTTCAGATAATATCAGGAGGTATTCATCATAGTAGAATAGAAGGAAGCTCAGCTGATAGTAACCAATATACAGTACATGGTAGAAGATTTACAGTAAAAAATAAATTACAAGCAGCACTTCCAGCTTCTCAAAGTTCAGGAATATTTACAGTAAATAATCATAGTGTACAAGATGGAGATATAGTTATAGGAACATTTATGGGATTAACAGGAGCAGGTGTAGGAACTTTAGCACTAAGTTCTTCAATCCATTGTTTTACAACATCATCTCTTGATGCAGGATTTAAATTTTACATACACAATAATAAAACAACAGAAATAGCAAACAATTCTGACTTTACAGCATCGTTTGTAGTATTATAAAACAAAACGTTATGAGCATATTAGGAAAAATATTTAGTAGTGGAGCAGCCGACCTAGTAAAAGGTGTAGGCGGAGTTATAGATAACTTACACACATCTAAAGAAGAAAAATTAAACGCAGAAAGAAAAATTAAAGCTTTAGTAGCAGAACACGAAGCTAAAATGGAACAAAATATAACTGATCGTTGGTCAGCTGACATGAACAGTGACAGTTGGTTAAGTAAAAATGTAAGACCCTTAGTCTTAATATTTTTAGTAGTCTCAACAGTTCTTATGATATTTATTGACGCAGGAACAATTCAGTTTACAGTAGAACAAAAATGGACAGACTTGTTACAACTAGTATTAATTACAGTGATTGGTGCCTATTTTGGTGGTCGATCATTTGAAAAAAGTAAAAAGAAATAATGATAGATTACGTTACGTTAAATATTTTATTAATTAAAAAATAAAAATAGTATGAAATGCAATTGTCAAGAATGTAAATGTGGAACAAGTTGCGAGTGCACTTGTTGTAACTGTTAAAAACATATAGTTCGATTCATAGCCGAACGATTTAAAATTTAAAAAAGGAGCTGTGGCCCAATCATTTGGTTGGGTCACTTTTTTTTCGTATATTAACCAAAAACAAAAAATAAATATGACTAAAGTAGTAATTGTAGGAGCAGGCGTTGCAGGTGTAAATGCCGCTACAAAATTAGTAGATAATGGATTTGATGGAAAAATTACCATTATTGATATGGGATTAGATCCTTATAGAAGACCAGCAGCAGACGTAATGAGAGGTTTTTTAGGAGCAGGTGGTTGGTCAGATGGTAAATTAACTTACCACACATCCATAGGAGGACAATTGTCTAAATACACAGGTGATAAAAAAGCAATGGAATTATTTGATCAAGTAATTGACAATTTTAAACGATTTCATCCTAAACCAGAAGAAGTACAATGTTCAAACCCTATAGCAGAACCAGATTTTATTAAACCACATTTTGGTTTAAGATTATTCCCTGTATGGCATGTTGGAACCGATTATCTACATGAAATTGGTAAGAATTGGTATGATTATTTAGTGTCTAAAGGTGTAGAATTTATATGGGAAACTAAAGTCACAGATATTGATTTTGATAAAAATGTAGTAAAATATTCAGAAACTAATGCACATGCAGATTACTGTTGGGAAGATTATGATAAACTTATATTTGGTGTAGGCAAATCAGGTATTGATTTTGGTAAACAATTAGCAGAACAATACAAATTACCTACAGAACCAAAATCAGTACAAATTGGAGTGCGTTTTGAAGCACCACAAAAACACTTTCAAAAATTAATTGATATTAGTTATGATTTTAAATTATACCAAAAGTTCGAAGAAAAAGGTGTATCATTAAGATCATTTTGTACAAACAATAATGCAGCTTATGTAGCTGCTGAACACACTTATGGTGATGTTAGTTACAACGGACATGCTAAAAAAGATGAAGCATACAGAAATGATATGACTAATTTTGGTATTTTAATGGAAATTAGAAATATTGACAAACCATTTGACTGGTCAAGAGAAGCAGTAGAAAAATTACAACATGAAGGTGTAGGAATGTTTTATTCACCATCACAAAGAGTTCCATCTAAAACATCAGAAGGTGATTATGTAGAATGTCATGTTGTAGATAGTATAGACATTTTATATGATGCAATTGGAGATTATGCAATACACATTGAAGATTTTATTAATGATTTAGAAAAAGTATTTCCAACATTAGGTAAAGATTGGGGTATTTATATGCCTGAAGTAAAATATTTATCACCAGAACCATTAGTTAATTACAATGATTTAAGTCTTACTAGGTTTCCTAATGTACATTTTGTAGGTGATGCATTATCAGCAAGAGGTATAACAGTGTCAGGAGCACAAGGAACATTAGTAGCAGAACAGTTATTAATATTAAAAAAGGAGATAAATGATTTTTTAGAATGGGCAGATGAGCCAGGACCTTGGTCTGAAGAAGATGATAAAATCTATACTGTAGGTGGTTTAACTAATGATAAAGAAGGATCATTTATGAAATTTGTAAAAAATAAAAATAAATAATATGACTAATTTAACAAAAAAAGATAAAGAAAAAGCTTTAGCAGAAGAAATACAAAATATTAAAAAATGGTATAATCCTAAAGCTAAAGTTAGAAGAGTAGCTAAGATTGAAGAAGATGGTTCTAAAACTATAGCTCTAGCCTTACAAATGGGTGATAGAACAGTATTTCATAATGAAGAAGGTCCAGCTTTAGTTAATAAAGAACAAAAAATAAAAGAATATTATTTAAATGGAATTGAATTTACTTATGATGATTGGAATGAAATAATGAAGGGTAAAGAAGGATTACCATGGTATAAAAAACCAGCACCTAAAGGACAAAACCATAGAAATTAAAAATATGAAAATAGGATTTTGTGGAACAATGAGTGTAGGAAAAACTACACTAGTAAATGCATTAAAAGAATTACCTGAATTTAAAGATTATCATTTTAGAACAGAACGTTCTAAACATCTAATGGATTTAGGTGTACCATTAAATACAGATAGTACTTTAAAAGGACAATTAGTTTTTGCTTCTGAAAGAGCAGTTGAATTAATGCAAGAAAACATAATAACGGATAGAACAGTTATTGATGTTATGGCATTTTGTGAATTATCTAAATCAATGGATGGTGCACATAAATTTTATTTAAGTGCAACTTTGTCTTATTTAATAAAAGAATATGATGTTTTATTTTATGTTTCTCCTGAAGGAGTTGAAATAGAAGATAATGGAGTTAGAGAAACAAATGCAGAATATAGAGACGCAATTGATATGAAAATTAAATCAATTGTACAAATGCATAGAAGTAGTGCTATTACAATTAGTGGTACTGTA
>ERZ651776.6109-NODE-6109-length-10069-cov-5.080164_pt1 | contig 10069 bp, 8 predicted proteins | sample MGYA00514761_ERZ651776 | MGnify/ENA metagenome assembly ERZ651776 | reverse complement strand
GGGCCGCGACCACCGTATCGCTGAGCGCGGGTTGACCAGCCTGTACAAGAATGCGCCAGTGCAACTCCGCATCCTCGTAGAACAAGACCGCCTCATTGTATCCACCCACCGCGTCAATAAGATCCCGCCGATAGAGCGCAGCATGGGTGTACCACCGGGATCCTACGATATCACCCGGCAGCACGCAGGGCCGGCTCAGTGGTTCCAACTTGTCGCGCGCGCCGGCAAGGTCCGTGTTCGCCACCACTCCAATGGCAAACGGCGCTTCGGCTGATTGCATTGCAGCGATCAGATCCGACAGAGCATCGGGCTCCATAACGTCATCGGAGTCGAGGTGATACAAATAGGTGCCCAGGGCTAGGCATCGTCCATGATTGCGTGCGGCTCCCGGGCCTGCGTTATGCTGCCACCGATATGTAATCGGCCAGGGAAAACCACTTTCCACCAGTTCCGCGATCATCGCTCCGGTGCCATCATCCGATCCATCATCGATCACTATAACTTCGATCAAACCCCAAGCTTGCACCGCGATCGAAGCAAGCGCATCCTTGATCAGAGTTCGCCGATTAAAGGTCGGGATGACGACCGAAACCAATCCCCCGATCGTAGAGTCGCTTGATTCCGTCATGCAGTTACAGATATTGAGTTGAGAGCGCACAAGCGGCTGTACCAATGAACCATGATCTGCAAGCCTTCCCTCGAACCATCGCGTGCGTCGTTCCCCCGTACTAACGGCTCGATACTGAGCAGACGGTATTCCTCACGCCGAATTGACTGGCGGCCACAATTATCACAATAAGTAAGCGGTGCAATACGGTATTGACCATGACGGTTGCCAATCCCGGCCAATTAGGAGGAGCCATGAGCGCTAATTCATTTGACTGGAGCCGCCTAGCACCTACCCGAATACTCCGATCGGTCAAGGCTAGGATCAATCAAAAACGCAGATATCTCCGCAATAAGTTCGGCCTGCGCCAGGACGAGTGCCGCTGTCAGCGTGGCCCGCTGGCCTCTCGCAATGACGTCAGGGGCGCTGATATCGTCGTGCGCTGTTACGACAACTGGGTGGATTACTTCGAAGATGGATTGCGCAACTCCACCCCCGGACGACGGTGCGTCTGGGATGGTGTCGCCTTCACGCGCGACCCCACCGTGCGTGCCGATTGGCACGTCATCTTCAATACGATCGATTTCCACCTGCCTTTCGTCCGCTTCCGGGGGGCTCCGCGTCGAACTATCTTCGCCGTGGCCGAGCCTCCGACACAGATCCACGCGCCTTGGCACAAGGCGCAGGGCAAGGATACGGTCGTGCTGGCCTGCGATCCTGATGCGGTGCAACGATATGCCGCTGAACCGCGCCGCTACGTGCCCGTGCCGTCGATGATCCGCTGCTGGTCCGTCAATCGGTCCTATGACGAACTCAAGTCCACGCAGATCGCGCCGCAAGACAAACGCCTGCCGCTCTCATGGGTCTGCTCGGACGAGGCGCTGATAAGCGGCCATCGCTACCGTCTGGCGTTCCTGAATGCGCTCAAGGCGCGCGTGCCTTTCGACCATTACGGTCGCGGGTTTCGGCCAGTGGCCGACAAGTGGACCGCGCTCGCTCCCTATCGGTATTCCATCGCCTTCGAGAATTTCCGCGGCCCCTTGTTGATGACCGAAAAGCTCTTTGACTGCTTTGTGGCTGAAACGATGCCGATCTACTATGGCAGCCCGACCGTGACCGACTATTTCCCCGAAGAAAGTATGGTGATCATCGACCCCGACGACCCGGACGTGTTTCGCATCATCGCGGATGTCGCAGCGTCCGATCGCTGGCTCAAGAACCGGGACGCTGTTCTTGAAGCCAAGCGGATCACCCTCGACGAGATGAACATGTTCGCGCGGCTTGCTCGTTTCATCCGCAGCGAACACGACGCCGTGCGTGACGACCCCAAGCAGTGGATGCGGGTAGAGCAGGTTCCCCTCGACTACAGCCTAGATCTCTGGAGTGGCCCCCCGGGAGAGGAATTCACCTTGCAAAAACTTGCCCTGCGCTGAATGGAAAAGGACCAGACAAGTCCCGAAATGCGTGGCAGGCTAGGTCTGTCAGTGACCCGCCCGAACCGGAGTAGCAGATAGTGCTTGTGGACCGTTGCCATTATTCCTGTGAGTTCGCCACATGACCTTGATCCGGACACTTCGGCGCAGATTGGGTGACGTTGCCCGGTGGCTGGGGCTTCATCCTTCCCACGCTAAGCTGGAAGCAGCCAAAACCGAGGCCCTAGCCGATTTCGACGGGATGCTGGACCTTCTTCTGAACCAGGCCAAAGTGCCGCCAGAGGCGGCGAAGGGGCAATTGAAGCAGGACATCGCGGCACTCGTCTGCAACGGTTTCAAGCGAGACGGGTATTTCGTGGATATTGGGGCAGCGGACGGAATATACTCCAGCAATACGGCAATGCTGGAAGGTGTTTTCGGCTGGGACGGTATATGCGCCGAAGCCAATCCGCATTTCCAAGCCCACCTGCGCGCCAATCGCCGCTGTGCCGTGGACGACCGCTGCGTCTGGACAACCACGGGCGAAACGCTGTCTTTTCATTTCGCCCATGACACCCTGCTTTCGACCTTGTCGGATTTCGTCGATTGCGATCATCACGCAGCGGCGCGTGAACCCGCTGACGTTGGGACGGTCAAGACCGTATCCTTGAACGACCTCCTGGTTACGCACGGCGCGCCGAGCCATGTCGATTTCCTGTCAATTGACACCGAAGGCAGCGAACTCGCGATCCTTGAGGCATTCGATTTCTCGACCACGTCCTTCGGCTTCATCTGCGTAGAGCATAACTATGCGGCCAACCGCGAACCGATAAAAACCTTACTGACACGCAAGGGCTATCGGCGGATCTGGACGCAGCTTAGTCAGTGGGATGACTGGTACATTCCCGACGGACCAAGCGTTGCGAGCAAGCCTCAGGGCGTCTGACCCGCGCGCGGAACGCCCTCAATTCCTCTATCCGGCTATCTGTATTTCAGTCCCACCTGTTTGATCCGCATCCAGCGCTCCGGGTCAGGCTTCGTGGTTTCGTGTTCGTGTCGGATGAACTGGGCAAGCCGTTTGAAGGCATTCATTTCATCAAGGGTGATACGCTTGGCTTCCAGAATGGCTTCGCGGTTTTTCAGCCAGCGATCCGACGCGACCACATCCGCGATGATGCGAAACACGTCCGGGTCGTCGGGGTCGATGATCACCATGCTTTCCGCTGGGAAATAGTCGGTCACAGCCGGACTACCATAATAGATCGGCATGGTTTCAGCCACAAAGCAATCCATCAGCTTCTCGCTCATCACCAATGGAGCACGATGGTTTTCCGAGGCGAGGCTATAGCGGTAGGGCGCAAGGGCATCCCATTTGTCGTAAACTTCGCGAAAGCCGCGCCCGTATAGATCGAAGGGTACGCGATCACGCAACGCGTTCAAGAAACGCATCCGAGCCTTGTGTTCCGGCATCACAGTCAATGAACTGGTAATCCATGACAGTTTCTTCGTCTTTTGCTCTGTCGGGATCGTGTTATCCTTCAGCCACCGATAACTTTTGTCGATGGACCAGGAACGCACGAGCATAGGCACCCGTTCGAAACGCCGAGGAAGGTCCCTATAGCGGGATATTTCGTGATCGCATGTTAGAACGATTGTTCCCCTGCCCTGCCCGAAGTGCCACGGACGATGTATGGGGCTTGCTGGTTCACCAAGGGCGAAAACGGTTCTGTTCGGTCGTCCGAGAAACCACACAAAATCGAGATGCCAGTCGATAGAATTCAAGATGACATGCCAATCCGCGGCAGGACTGGGTCCCCGCACGAAGGCGACACCGTCAAAGATGCAGTCACCGTTTGGCGAGGCATTCGCCATGTCGCGACGCACGTACTGCTTCCAGTTGTCATAGACACGCACTACGATATCGGCCTGAGCCGCCAGTGTCGGGTCCGCCAGCGGCCCGCGTTCACAAACGCAATCAGGCGAGCGTAGACCCACTTTACGCATCAGTCGGCCTTGGATCCGCCTTGGAATACGCCCTGTGCGCGACAGGAACGATCGCAGGACATCATGTGCGGAAGTGTTGTCCATAGCCGAGCCTCTGCGATTCTATCGTCCAATTTTGGTATTGCGGGGGGGGCCCCCGTGTTGATATCATGTCCAAAGAGCTCAGCTGCTGCAAGTACAGGCGACGTACCGAACCATGATTATCCACGCAGCAGACTTAGATGCATAACCTGATCACCATTTTTCGAGGGCTTTCATTACGCCGGCGCTTCCACCTCTCGGCAGTTTTGATCCTGGGCTTGTTGACCGCAGTCCTCGAAATGGCGTCGATCGGTGCGATTGTGCCGTTGATCGCCGTCGCGACGGCGATAGATGAGCCAAGCGCAGGGCTTCTGCCGTTTCCGGTGCCGTGGATCGACAATTTGTCATCGGCATTTCTGACCCTTGCCGTGGCCTTGCTGGCAACCGGCGCACTTAAGCTGGCCAATCTTGCACTGACGCAATCGCTGCTGATGCATGTCGCGGCCGAGCTGCGCACGCGGTTGTTTCGAGTGGCCGTTCACACGCCCTACCGGACTTTACTGACCCGTCATAGTGCCGACCTGCTGATCGGTGTGTCCCGCGCAGAGACATTTTCCAAAAGTGTGCTTGAGCCACTGCTGCGCACGTTTTCCAGCGGAGCGATCGTTGTCGCGGTAGGCGGGTTCCTCTTTTGGCTCGCTCCGGTTCTCACACTGCTGGGCGTTGGAGCAGTCTGTTTGCTTTATGGAGGGCTGACCTGGGTTGTGGGTCCCATCATACGCAAGAACTCCGCACGCATTGATGCCGCGGCGATCCGCGCGACCAAGACGATGCAGGAAGCCTCCGGCGGGATGCGAGACATCATCCTTCAGCGGTTGCAAGGTTCCGTGATCACGCGCTTTCGCGCGGCTGACCTGGAGCGCCTGTCGCTGCAACGTCAGACTGCGAACCTGACTGCGATGCCACCTCTCATGATCGATACCGCGCGGATCATGGCCGTTGCAGTAATCACCGTGTACCAGACCGGACAGGCCGGAGGATTGATCGCGGGGCTGCCGCTACTTGGTGCATTGGCGCTCGGCATTCAACGACTGCTACCAGCGGTCAACCTGGCCTGGGCTGGCATTCTGGCGGTCAAGGCGAATGCCTTTGCAGTCGATGCCGTCGCCCAGGCGATCGAAGCCGATACCAGCGTCCCACACACAGAAATGCACCCGGTTGCGCCACTGACCTTTGAACGCGACATCGTTTTCGATGAGGTAAGCTTTGGCTACTCCGATGAAGCACCTACACTTAGCAAGCTCTGCTTCACAGTGCCCAAAGGCGCACATTTGGGAATCGACGGGCCGACCGGCAGTGGCAAAAGTACACTTCTGGACCTCATGGCCGGACTGCTTGAACCCGATCAAGGCTGCATCCGTATCGATGGCCAGGAGATGAATCAAGAGCTCCCAAGCGCTTGGCAGAGCGCGCTGGCATATGTCCCTCAAGTAATTCACCTCAACGACGCCTCGATCGCCGAGAACATCGTGCTCGATGGCCCGACCGATATGGCCCGTCTGACCGAGGCAGCCCGAACAGCATGTATTCTAGACTTCATCGAAGCGCTGCCCGAAAGTTGGGGCACGCTTGTCGGCGAACGCGGCATGCGGCTGTCGGGCGGGCAGCGTCAGCGGATCGGCATCGCGCGCGCGCTATACCTCCAGCCGCAGGTTCTGATCTTCGACGAAGCAACCAGCGCTCTTGATCCGGACACTGAGGACCGCGTGATGACCGCTGTAACAAACATGGCCAATCGTCCAACCATCGTGACCGTCGCGCATCGCCGCAGCACGCTGGCCCATTGCTCAATCCGCATCAGGCTGTCCGAAGGGCGGGCGCTGACGGCAATCGCGTCATGATGCAGACTCCAAGGAAAATCGTGCAAGGGCGGGTCTCGGTTGTCATTCCAACCTTCAACCGTGCTGTACTTATAGGCGAGACGCTGGCCTCGCTGTCTGCGCTGCGCTGGCATGATGTTGAGGTCATCGTCGTTGATGACGGGTCCACCGATGAAACCAGGACCGTGATCAAGCAAATCCGATCCGACGGGTTCCGGTGGCCGCTGGATTATGTCTGGCAGCCCAATGCAGGCCCCGCGGCGGCGCGCAATGCCGGGAGACGGCGCGCACGCGGTGAATATCTCTATCACCTCGATTCCGACGACCTTGTTGTACAAGGCGCGTTTGAAGCCCTCATCCCTGCAATGGAGCGCGCTGGCGCATCCTATGCCTTAGGCATCGTTGAAAACACAGACCTTGAAGGTAACCGCGATCCGGACATGCCGTTCAGCAACCACCGGGTCATTCATGGCGATATTCTTGGATCACACTGGTATACGCATGCTGCCCTTTATCGACGCGAGATCATCGACCGCATCCACGGCTACAATGAGGCCCTGACGAAAGGTGAAGATACCGAATTCCATTTCCGGATTTTAGCCACAGCAGGTTGGCCTGCCTCATGCGACGATATCATCGCCAGCCGGCGAGTGCACGGCTATGGCCATCTCAGCTACGGCAGCACCTCTCGTGCCGCGGACATTGACGCGATCCTCACAGTCTATGAGCACTTCATCGAAGCTTGCCCCGCAGCATTCTGCACTTCTCGGAACGCCTCTCGCGTCTTAGGCCTTGGGTCAGAAAGCGGCCTCAGTGGTGATAAAGAAACCAAGCTTCGCTGCTGTGCAATTCTGTTGCGCATGGCTGCAAGCAGGCCGCCGCTCCGATACCTCCGTCTTTGGCCTGTATTGCTCAAGCCTAACTCGGCGCGTTACTTCTGCGGCCTCCGCTTGGGAATGAGCACCGCAGCCTCAATCTGGCGTCGGATGAAATCCGGAAAGTCAACCGTACCAAAGCCTATGCGCTAATCGCCAAGCGCAAATTATCGACACATCTTGCCAAGGAGACTCCTTAATGACCGAAGCGATGGACAAGACAGTAGCCGTGATCGGCCTCGGTAAGCTGGGCCTTGTGCTGGCGGCGGCGATCGGTTCACGTGGGATGCCAGTAACCGGCTATGACACCGATCCGGACCGTGGAGCGATGCTCACGGATGGCCCCCTCGATCACGTAGATATCGCGCAGGAAAGAGGGCTCGCGGATGCCTTGCTGCGCGCCCGCCCCAATATTGCAGTCGTACCAACGGTGATAGAAGCCGTGGCAAGCGCTGACATCTCCTTCGTCGTGGTGCCCACACCGTCGCTTGCCGATGGTAGCTTCAGCGCAAACGCCGCAGTGTCGGTGCTCACTGCTGTCGGCGAGGCGCTGAAGGAGGGACCGCCACGGAACCGCCCTCACCTCGTCGTACTGATCAGCACAGTATCTCCCGGCACCACTCGAAGTCTCCTGTTGCCGACCTTGCGGCAGGCGACAGGTGGCTCGGAAGGAGAAGCCTTTTGTTTCTGCTACGCGCCTGCGCTGGTCGCACTAGGCACTGTACTGGATGGGTTTCTGTCACCGGACTTTGCCTTTGTCGGCGAAACTGAACCCAAGGGCGGCGCTCGCCTGACGGGGGTTCTCTCCCATCTGTTGACACAAGGCACCCCGATCCACCGCATGAGCGCAGAGAGCGTGGAAATCGCGAAGATCGGCCTCAACAACTTTCTGACGCTGAAGATCAGCTTCAGCAACCTTGTTGGACAGCTCTGCCAAGCGTCGCCAGGCGCGCGCGCCAGCGATGTGCTGGGCGCAATCGGTGCTGATTCCCGCGTCGGGGCGCGCTTTCTGGGTGCGGGCATGGGCTATGGCGGCCCCTGTCTACCGCGTGACACCGCAGCGCTGGCGCATGCCTTGGAAACGGAGGATCTGGACCCGCGTTTGCCGCAAGCTGCAGCCCATATCAACACAGCGCATACCGACTGGCTGGTCAGTCTGGCCGGTCCTGTGAAAGGGAAAAAGATCTGCGTCTACGGGCTCTCGTACAGGGCTGGGTCGCATATCTCGATTGACTCCGCCTCGATCGCCCTGGCCAACGCGCTAGACGCGGCAGGTGCAAAGGTCACGGGCATCGATCCGTTGATTGGGGCCATGGACCTCGACGCGCTCAATGCCGGCATCGCCACCGCCGCAGATGTCGCCGATGCTACTGTAGGTGCCGATAGCCTGGTGCTGACTATCCCAATTCCCGATGAAGATCTGGCGGGCCTTTTGGTGGCACAACCGGGCCTGCGAATTCTGGATGTGCTCGACAAGGTCCCGACCAACGAGCCGGGTGTGATCCGTTTCGGATCCACTGCCTGACGCCGTATGATGAAGCTGTCTAGGTTTCGCTCGCATCGACCTGCTTGGCAATCCACGCATAGGTCTGCGCAAGACCGTCGCGCAAGGGAAGCTGCGGTGCCCAGCCCAGAGTTTGCTTGATTAAACGGTTGTCCGAGTTTCGTCCACGGACGCCTTGGGGGCCGTCAATGTTGCGGATGCCCAACTGCTTGCCCGACATATCGATAACCATCTGCGCAAGCGCGTTAATCGAGATCATCTCCTCCGAACCAATATTGACCGGGACGGTAACTTCGGACCGCATCAACCGTGTCGTCCCTTCGATACACTCATCAACATAGAGGAATGAGCGCGTCTGCCGCCCATCCCCCCAAACATCGATCGCATCACCGGGTCTGGCTTGGGCGACCTTGCGGCACAAAGCCGAAGGGGCTTTTTCCCTACCGCCGCGCCATGTGCCCTCTGGGCCAAAAATATTGTGATAGCGCGCAACACGGCAGGCCATACCGTAATTTCGATTGTAAGCCATATAGAGCCGCTCCGAAAATAGCTTCTCCCAGCCATACTCGCTGTCCGGTTCGGCGGGGTACGCGCTTTCTTCAGCACAGTTCGGGTTGTTCGGATCATCCTGATGATGCTTGGGATAGATGCAAGCCGAGGAGGAATAAAACACTCTTTGGACGCCGCGCGCCTGGCAAGCACCGAGGATGTTCAGGTTGATCGAGGCAGAGTTGTGCATGACCCTGGCATCGTTGTCGCCGGTAAATATGTAGCCGGCTCCCCCCATATCGGCAGCAAGTTGATAGACCTCGTCAAAACGCCGGTCCACGACATCTCGCGCCACGCTTGGATCGCGCAAATCGCCTATGACAAAGTCATCAACCTGGGTCGGGGCGTAGGGGTTGGGTTGCAGATCTACGCCACGCACCCAAAACCCTTCCGCTTTGAGCCGTTTGACGAGGTGACCGCCGATGAAGCCGCCAGCGCCAAGCACAAGAGCCGTTTTCTGTGTCATACGTGAGGGGCCATTCGTCTGCGATCCGTGAAATTGGTATTTTGGTTTCCCACGACTTGGCAATCTTTCAGCGCTCTTTCGAATTCAAGTGAGTGCAGATGTTCTCGCATAGTTCATAGTTTATGCAAACCTCTGATTTAATATAGAAGTTGCGCATTGTTTGTAAATCCACTGAGCGGCCCCATTTGAGTGGTCCATGTTAAAATTTAGTGCATGCTTGGCCGCTGGTCCATCGGGATGATGGCCTCTGGCGCAGGTGGGCGGTATCCTAAGCGTTACTTACTCAAGGACCTTCTCAGTCACAGCACGGATCTGAACCTCTGCCTGCCCATCTCTTGTACGAAAATGCCCATATCGGCGAGATCCATCATCCGCTTGTACTCGCCGCGGTCCTGCAGTCCATGTGCAAGTCAACGCGAAATGGACCACAAACCTTGGCCTCCAATGCCTGCATTAAGAGCCATTGCATGGAACATCAGACTGCTGACACGGCCATCGCCGTCAAGGAATGGGTGTATGTAGTTAAGGCGATGATGGGCAGATGCGATTGCAATAATTCGGCCGCTCGCTGAGCGCGCAGCAATTTGAAAGCGCTTGTCGAAATGTTCCATGAACGTGGCGACACGGCCAGATAATGGCGGGTTATGCCGTCCGACAGAGACTTCTGAATCGCCTTGCCGCGGATCGTTCTCAGGAACTTGGGGTCATATTTGAACCACACGCCGAAATCGGTCATGACCCATCAATCGAT
>ERZ651776.6100-NODE-6100-length-10078-cov-2.691431_pt1 | contig 10078 bp, 9 predicted proteins | sample MGYA00514761_ERZ651776 | MGnify/ENA metagenome assembly ERZ651776 | reverse complement strand
GGAAACTAGGTTTGCCTGCTCCAGTTGTTGTTTGAGAGTTTCTGCCTTCCAAAAGGGAACCACTCCCCCAAAGGTGGGGTCCTTGACTATTGAGGATTCAAATTTGTTACCCACCGGTGAGGGCATGGAGTCGGACAAGTCCACTTTTCCAAGAAAGAAATTCTTTAAATGTATCACATCGTTTTGAGTCTCAGAATTATTCAGGTCGATTCGATAATCGAGCGAGATCATCACATCGTCTAAATCATTACGGAAACTTTCCTCCCTGGAAAGGTCAGAACTGTCCAAATTAAAAAACCTTTTTTCCGTGATCCTGTATCTTAGGTATTCGGATGCACTTTTATAAAAAGTAATTGCGTCCTTAATATTTGCCTTTGATTCAGCAAGAAAATTCTTCTTTTTAAGCGAGCCGAACTGGCTAGAAGAATCAAAAAGTGATTCTAAATTGACCATGCCTGTATCGTGCATTTGCTTGGCGGTAAAGCCATTCATTGGCCATTCATAACTCATGATTACTTGAGAGGCACCAATCAATGCCTTAATGATAGACTTGAGTAATAAGACATCTCCCATGTCAGCATAAAGCACCTGTTCTAAACCAGTAAAATCTTGAGTCAGTGTAATGTAGGTTGTACTCGCCGGAATTTGAGCCAGGTAGAGGTTGGCAATCTCAAGGGTAACAACAAAGGTGTCCTGAAGGTAAGTTTGAATTTCATTAAATTGAAAAGTTGGATTGATATTATTTCCGTAGTGTAAACCTTCCAACCAAATGTCGGGAAGCGAGAAAGAGCCAATTTCTTGATTTGCACCCAGTGCAAGAGCAAGTGCTTTAAGAGAGTTTGTACTGTTATCCTCAACTAGATTAAGGAGGAGTTCCAAGGCATAAACAAAATTGGCATGGGGGTCGGTGGAGTCGAGTTTTAGTTTTTCTTTGATCGAAGCCATCCCCACCGAAAGGTTTTGAATGGGAACAGGAATTTGCTGTTCAACTTCAACGAATGCATACTGCCTCAGAGCACTTATTTCGCCTTGTGTTCCCACATCTGAAAGGTCGAGGTAGTTTTCTTTTATTTTTAAATAATATAAATAAGGTAACTTTGCGAGAGGGGAGAGGCTTGAAATACGATGTTTGTTGAGGTACAAATATTGAAGCGATGAAAGTTTTTCGATTCCCTCCAATGAAGAAATGGTACTCCCCCCGCTCAAATCCAAAGTGGTAATACTTCCAATATTGAGAAGGGGCGATATATCACTTATTCCATTCTCTTTTATAATCAGAGATTGAAGGTTTTTTGCGAATTGAATACCTTCTAGATTCCGAATGATTCTTCCATTCTCTGGTGCCGTGAAATAGGTGAGCCCTTCGAGGTGAGCTTGGGGCAACTTTTCAGGATTTTTGGTGAGGGGAATACCTGAAAAATATAATGCGTATGGATAGCTGGCTAAAATTCTTTAAAAGAAGTGGTGAGGTTGTTGTCAGTAGGGTAAACATTAGTACTGAAATAAGCTTTATAATTTACATCCTGAGTGATTTGAACGCTTAGTGGAGTGGTTTGATTGAGGTAATACCCGAGATAAGCAGAAGACCAGTTCCCATCTGTGGTGTTGTTTGTATCCCACCCTAAAAAAGTAGTGGTGGATGAGTTATTTGCAGTAAGGTTAGCTAAAGAACCGTAGGAATAAGAACCGGCACCGGAAACATTTCCCTCGCCAATCACTTCAGATGAAACTGTAAAGGTGAGCAGTTCAAAATTGGCCGTCACATTGAGATCTTCAGTAGCAGTTACTGCAATTGGGTTTGATGTGCCATTCACATCCCCAGTCCAACCAGAAAAGTAATATCCAATTGCGGGAACCGCCTGAATATAAACTGAGGCATTTACCGGAACATATTGATTTGTTGTGTACCAGAGTGAGTAATATTGTCCAAGAGAATTTTGAAAGGTATAGGCAGTTCCTCCGCCAGGGTCGGCAGTATAGTAAGGTTGATACACAGTTCCTCCTATTGTCGGAGATTTTCCGACCGATACTATAATTGGGTTTGGAGTGAAGTTGGCCGTTACATTGAAGTTTGTACTTGAAGTAATTGAAAGCGGATTTGCTGTGCTATTAGAATCACCCGACCAACCAGAAAAATAATACCCGTTAGTGGGTGTAGCAAAAAGGTAAACCGTTGAGTTTGTATAGACTGAGGAGGAAGAAGAGAACCAAAGTCCGTAGGAATTTCCAGAGGAATCAGTTATTATTGTGGGGGGGGGTAATTAATTTCATCTAATCCATAGTAAGCCGGATATGAAATCGTACCCCCAGTCGTTAATGAGGAAGAGCCCGTTACCGAAACCGTTTGTGAATGCAAAAAATTCGCCCCTACAGCATATAGAAATGTAATTGTGAATAGGATACGCATCGGAAACATAGCCATTTAGAATTAAACTAGAATGGCAATGTAAAAATCGAAATCAATAGGGTGTTACTCACTTTTAAAATTATTCAATTTATGTAATTACCAAAAAAAGGGGCGATCTCGCCCCTTTTTTAATAACTGTAGATTTAATTTAGCCTTTTTTACCTAGCACCGCCATTACAATCAATAGTGCAACAAGACTGGCCAAACTTGCACCCGTTCCGATAAAGGAATCAACCACACCGGTTATATTTCCTATTATGTCAATTCCACCATTTTCTCCACCGGCTCCGAAGACAATTTGCACGACTACAAGTAGTCCAATTGCAACGATCAAGATTTCGGTTAAGCCACCAATAGTGTCTTTTAGTTTTTTTGCTACATTTTCCATTTATTTTTTCCCCACTTTTAGGTTTATTTATTTCAGAAGCTAAATGTACTCTGAAAGTTTATTATTTGTTTCTTTGGAAAATGGCCAAAATAATCAGGATAGCCACTAGACCAACAAATCCATTTTCACCGCCAATTTCCGCCACTATCTGAGACAAGTTTTGAACGACACTTGCTCCAAATATCGCACCTTTGCCAAAGACAATTTCAACGACAATCCCAAGTGCAATTAATCCAATGCCAACTTGGGAAACGAGTTTTATCCATTCGTGTACCTGTGAGATCACATCCTTCATAGTATCCTCTGTTTTAGAATTATGTGCCAAGGGAGCCTCATTCCGAAGAACCGGAAGATTTTAAAAGCTACCACCATCCTTGACATCACTTTTACTATTGGTGCTCATTAACATAACTTCTGTCAAGCAGTATTTTATTTTTTAATTAAGTTTATTAATTAAATTAATGGATTGATCGGTGTTCGTGATTACGAATCTAAAGTTGGTAATTTGCTTGGAATCCATCAGCGCTTCAGCTTGAGTAAATTCATGAATTCTTTGCGAATAAAGAAAATGGAATTGGGACCAATTGGAACGAATGCTTATTTGGTGTGGGAGGAGGGAGGGAAAGAGGCGATATTGATCGATGCCCCTCCTGAGTCGAAAGAGGAGGTAATTCCTATTCTCGAAAGGGAATCGCTTTTACTCACTGAGATTTGGTTAACGCATGGACATTGGGATCACATGGCAGGTGCTGCTGAATTAGCAACTAGTTCAGTCAAAGTGGTCGGTCATCTTGCCGACCAAATGCTTTTTGAGAAACCAGCAGTGATGTCCACATTCGCGATTCCAGGAATGGAATTCCAGCCAATCGCGATTACCCAATGGGTAGAAGAGGGGGACACTTTAGATTTATTGGGTCGAAAGGTTTCAGTGTACCATTGTCCTGGTCACTGTCCTGGAAATGTAATCTTTTTTGTGGAAGCCGAAAAAATTTGTTTTGTGGGAGATGTTATTTTTGCCCAGAGCGTTGGACGTGCTGATCTACCTGGTGGAGATTTCCCCACATTGGAGAGTTCGATTCAAAAAAAGATTTATACCCTGCCCGAAGAAACGGAAATTCTCCCGGGGCATGGTCCCAATACTACTGTTGGCAACGAGCGACGTGGAAATCCTTTTGTTCGACCTGAGTAGAAAGTAAGTACTTTTTAAATTGCATAGTGATGATTCGATTTGCTGATACAGCTGTGGAGGAAGATGAATTTGATTTATCTTCTATCGTCGATTTCATTTTTAAAGAGGGTGGGTGGTTGGAAAATGCCCTCGATTTTGAACATAGACCAGAGCAGCATGAAATGGCAAAGTCGACTGCGCATGCACTTTTGAATGAAAGCCACCTATTATTTGAAGCGGGAACAGGAGTAGGCAAGAGCTTGGCTTATTTAGTGCCGTCCGTTCTTTTCTCATGCACGCGAAAAAGACCCTGTGTCGTGGCCACCAATACGATAAGTTTACAGGAACAACTCTTAAATAAAGACATTCCTGCTCTTCGATCTTTAATGGAGTCCAATCCTGCCCTCGAAAGCTTTAAGGATTTCCGCTGCGCACTCTTAGTGGGGCGAGCTAACTACTTATGCACGACTCGATTACATCGTGCTTTAAGCGGTCAGGGTGAATTATTTGAGGGTCGACAAAAACGGGAGTTAGAGAGGATTGCCGAGTGGGCAAATAAGGGTGCTGTCGAAGGCATTCGGCAGGAATTATCTCCACTTCCTATGGGAGCGGTATGGGATGCAGTAAGTGCTGATTCATCGCTTTGTTCATCCAAAAGATGTAAGCCAGAAAACTGTTTTTACCGAAGGGCGAGGGCGGAGGTTGAGGAATCTGATTTGGTAATTGTTAATCATAGTTTACTTTTTTCTTTAATGGGTGCTGGATTTGGACCAAATGATAACAAGGGAGGGGTTATGTTCGCCAATGATTTTGTTATTTTTGATGAAGCCCATGAAATGCCTGAGGTTGCGGGCGACCATCTAGGATTATCGATTAGCTCATGGGCATTAGAGATGAGTGTAAGGAGGATCTTTAACCCAAAGAAACGAAAGGGACTGATATCACGAATCGGGAGGAGCGTGGACTTTGAAGCCGTAGAAAATGCGGAATTTGCAGTCGCGGACTTCTTTCAATATTTACATGCGAAAACCCTGGGTGGAAAGGACCGTATCCGACTTTTAGAGAAGGGTGTTTTACCCATGGAAGTATTTCCGCCCTTGAGTAGACTATGCCGATGTTTAGTGGAGCTGGGTGAGTTAACGGATGATGAATCCCTGAAGATGGAATTAAAAGACCAAGCCCGAAGAATGCAGGGATATCTAAATGGTTTATCCGAGGTGATTGAGCTTAAGGATAATAATTCTGTTTACTGGATTGAACGAACAGGGAAGCAGAATCAGATCATTCACTTACGAAGTGCCCCTTTGGAAATTGCAAAAGTGTTACAAGGACAACTTTTCTCCCGAGATGTTTCTGTACTCATGACGAGTGCGACATTAACCCGCAAGGGCAATGCATCTGCCTTTCGATCCACGATTGGTGTGGAGCATGTGGAAGAGGGAATAGTAGATTCTCCTTTTGATTATGAGTCTAATCTACAAATAAGGGTTTTAGCCGACTGTCCAGATCCTATGTCCAACAACCGCTTACCTTATTTAGAGTACATGGTTGAAGTGCTACACGGTTGTGCTACCAGTATAGAGGGAGGAACATTAGTTTTATTTACCAATTATTCGGATCTGAAGTTTTGTTATCAAAATTTGCTTCCACGATGGAAGAAATTGGGGCGATCAGTCTATGCACAAGGAGAAGGGCTTTCGCGGTCCGATCTACGAGATAAAATGATTGAAGAACAGGATGTTCTGCTTTTAGGTGCGGAAAGTTTTTGGAAAGGCTTTGATGCGAAGGGACCCTGTCTCTCCCAAGTTATCATTACCCGATTACCCTTCGAAAATCCGAGTCATCCCGTACTCGAGGCAAAATCAGAGGTTTTGGGGAAAGAGGGTAAAAGTGCTTTTATGGAACTTACTTTACCCTCTGCAGTAATTCGTTTGAGGCAGGGAATGGGTCGCTTAATAAGATCTAAAAATGATGTCGGTGAGCTGGTTATTTTAGATTCTCGAATATTAAAAAAAGGATATGGGAAAGATTTTATCAGAGAATTTCCTAAAAAAGACTATGAAATTATAAATTCAACCGATCTTTTGCCTAATCTTTTCAATGAGGAGTAAAAGAATCTTGAACTTTCTTAATAAATTTTCAAAATTGACCTTTCCCTTTTATTGGTATCAATAATTAAACCTTACCCTTGCCTACAATATGATTTTAACCTCACATGGACATAGCGATGTTGGATTCGTTCGTGAAAAAAACGAAGATTCTTTCTTAGTTGATGAGCATCGGGGAATATATGCAGTGGCGGATGGAGTGGGAGGACTTCCTTTTGGGGCATTGGCAAGCAAGTTGGCCGTTCAATTTTTTAGATCATCTATTTACGATACAGATGATTGCACTACCGAGCAGGAATTAAGGTTACTTGCTCATTCCATTCACCAAAACATTGTAGAGTGTGGTACCATTGTGGGGGGAGAAAATGGAATTGGTTGTACTTTTTCCGGGCTTCGCCAAGTGGGAGATAAAATGGTTTTTGTACATGTGGGGGATTCTTCTATCTATATCCATGATGAAAATGGACTTAATAAGGTTTCGAAGTGTCATACGCTCGGAGATGAACTGATTGACAAACATGGACCAGAGGCAGCCATCGATATGCCCGAGCACTACATGCACACGCTTACCCGTTGTATGGGCCAAGACATCGACTTTGAGGTCGATATCGGAGAGATTGCAATGGCACCTGGAAGTTCGATTCTAATTTGTTCAGATGGAATAACCAACATGGTTGCATTGCCTGAAATCGAAAAAATGATCAATGAATTAGATCCGGTGTCTTTTGTGCACTCGTTAATTGATTTGGCAAACCAAAATGGTGGAACTGATAATTCCACTGCTGTTTGTCTCAAAATTTCTTAAATTAGCACCTCTCTTATGTCTGAGAGAATTAGCCTGTATCTTGATAAATTAGCGAAGAACCCTGATAATTTGCTTAATCGCTTTAGCTTGGCACAGGTTTACTACGAAACTGGTGAATACGAAGAGTCCATCCTTCACCTCCGAATTTGTTTTGAAAAAAGAAATGATTGGATGATGGTTACATTACTCTTGGGTAAGGCATTGATCGCAGTTGAGCAAAAAGAAGCAGCTTGCGAACCACTGAAGCAAACCATTGTGCTTGCCCAGAAGCAAGGACATGAAGACCCCGAGCACGAAGCAAGAACTCTTTTGGCAGAATGCGTGGAGTCTGAAAGTGTTTGATTTTTATTGGTGCTTTCAATTTCTTTCCTGAAAGTAAGGAAAGCGTTTTAGAATGACGAGTTTAACCAATAGCATCTCGCTCGTTAGTGGACTCACCATTGTTTCTCGATTTCTTGGCCTTTTTCGAGATGTTCTTTTTTTTACCTGTTTCGGAGTTTCTGCGATCGGAGATGCTTTCATTCTCGCATTCACATTACCCAATCTGTTCAGAAGAATGCTTGGGGAAGGTACCTTGAGTTCTGCCTTTATACCGGTTTATTCGGAGGTAAAAGAATCCCATTCTCTACAAAATGCAAACGATGTCCTGAATCAGGTTTTAACGAGATTATTTTTCCTCCTCTCTATAATATCGATTGTTGTATGCCTATTGTCATGGTGGGCCTCGAACTACTATTGGGTAGAAAGTCAGAAGTGGATCGATGGTCTTTTCTTAAATTCCATTATTTTTCCCTATGTTCTTCTCATATGTATATCCGCTATTATAGTCGGGGCATTAAATACACATAAAAGTTTTTTTGCCGGCGCCTTCTCCCCCATTATTCTAAATATCGCGATGATTGGGGGCTTGGCATTTTGTTACTTTGGCATGTCTTGGCGGGGTTTGGAGCTGGGTATGGCATTATGTGTCGCAGTTCTGGTCGGTGGAATATTCCAGACCGTTTGGCCGTGGATTCAATTAAGGCAATCTTTTGATTGGCGGTGGAAGTTTAATTTTTCGAGCTCCTCTGGATTGGAAAAAATAAAAGGACTCTTTTTGATCGGTGCTTTTAGTGCAGCAGTTTCGCAAGTTAATATCATGGTATCCCGTTTCTTGGCTTACCGCTTGGAGGATGAGGGGGCATTATCTTACCTTTTTCTTTCTGCTCGTTTGATTGAACTTCCGCTTGGGGTTTTTGCGATTTCGATCTCAACGGTTGTTTTCCCACAATTATCCAAGGCATTTCAAAAAGAGCAAAATAATGAGTACAAAAATTATTTTGCTCGGGGATTTCGATTAACAATGGGCTTGATTATACCAGCAGCAATTGGATTAGCCCTGCTGTCAGATTCTATAGTAAGCGTATTTTTTCAATGGGGAGAATTCGGAGGCAAAGATGTTATGCTTGCCTCTGAGGTTCTTGTTATTTCTTGTTTTGCTTTACCCTTTTATGCAATGGCAGCCTATTTTGTAAAAGCATTTCATTCCCAAAAGAACATGAAGGCTCCATTACATGCTGCGGTCATTAGTTTATGCGTTAATTTTGTTTTGAGTGTAGTGCTGATGCAATATTATGGAATGATTGGACTGGCGTGGGCCAATGTAATTTCCGCCTGCTTACAAACTTTATTTTTGGGCACAAGGTTAAATGTTTTTAATCTAAAAACTCTTCTCGGAGAAAAAACCTTTTCAGTAAATAGTATTATTATCTCTTCCTTTGCCATGCTGGGAATATTATGGTTCACCATTCAGCAGGATTATTTTGGGGAGAGTAAGCTATCGAGCATTGTGGAATTAATGGTTTTGATCCCACTTGGAGTATTAGTGTATGGAATTTCTTTAGTAGTCTGTGGATTTCCTGAACTCAAAAAATACCGAAAGAAAATATCGTTCGGTTTTTTTAGTAATGGACAATAAGTAAGTTCTTACTGTGAACGAGAGGTTGACAAAATTGACAAGATTGAGACTACTATTGTAGATACTAAACTATGATTAAAAGATCTCATACCCAATTTGGTTTTACACTAGTGGAATTGTTAGTGGTTATTGTAATAATCGGAATTCTTGCTGGAATTACATTTACCGGAGGGTCCTACCTATTGAGTGCTCAGGAAGAAAAGCAGGCAAAAAGCCAAATAGAAGCTCTTTCATTGGCCCTCGATCAATACAAAAGCGAAAAGGGAACTTATCCTAATACAGAAATAATGTTTCCTAACGCGGAGGATGAAATTGGACGAAGTTCTTTTCTTTTAAATGCTTTAGCTGGTCTGATTGAACAGAACGGGGAATTATTGGACCCGGATGATCGAGGAAAAAGCTTTATCCCTGGAGATTCCGTCACATTAGGTAAGCAAGATGGAAAGAGAAATGTAATCGTTTCTTTGGGCGAAGAGGAATGGAATGGGGATTCTATCATCGAGGCTTTTCTCATGGACCCGTGGTTTGCGCCATATATCTACGAATATCCGCGATTGGACGGACATAACGGTTATTTACTCTTTTCCAAAGGGGCTGACGGGAGAGCCTCGGAATTTATAGAAGAATTAACGGAGACACCGAAAAAAGAATCAATTGACGAGGATAATATTCCAGCATCAGAACCTGGGAAATGGTAAAAATAAAGTATTGCATATGAAAAAAATAAATTCTAAATCACGAGGTTTTACTCTTATCGAATTATTGGTGGTTATTGCTGTTATTGGAATTTTGATGGGAATTTGGATGGGAATTTTACATTGTGGACGGGGGTGAGCACATAGAGGATCAGCTCAGGAAGTGTGACACAGTGTCTATGCACATGGCATTTAGGGTTCAAGGGACGCTGTCTTCAACGGCAGCATCATTGGAGGCTAGTGCAAGAACATGGTTTCAGTACTATGGAGGTCAAACAGAGGCGAGACTTTCATGGGCAGCTGTGATTACAGCACTGTGGGAGACCGAAATACCTAAGTGGGTGTGGAGTCACGAGCACGCGATCGTGAAAGCTCAGCTTGGCAGGAGCCAACCTGTATCGCCCGATCAGTCAGCACTGCTCATGCAAGATTTTGCACGAGGGACGGTGGAGGCAAAGATCTATGTCGATAAACACGGCTCATTTCACATGTCTCTTGGGGTGCCAGCAGACTGCATTACAGAGGCAGATGACATAGCAGATGTGCCAAT
>ERZ651776.6099-NODE-6099-length-10080-cov-5.061282_pt1 | contig 10080 bp, 6 predicted proteins | sample MGYA00514761_ERZ651776 | MGnify/ENA metagenome assembly ERZ651776 | reverse complement strand
AAATCCTATATGTTCAAAATATAGAGATTACGAATTATGTGGAATGGGACCACCCTCCTCAGGTGCGATGACTATAAGTCAAATACTTGGAATGATAGAACGATATAATATTTCAGAACTTGGACCTAATAATCCTGATACATGGAGAATAATAGGAGATGCCTCAAGACTAGCTTTTGCAGATAGAGACGCATACATAGCTGACACTGATTTTGTGTATGTTCCAATTAAAGAGTTAACTGATCAAACTTACATAAATAAACGTGCAAAGTTTTTAAATAGTAAAAATAAAATAGAGAAAGTTAAAGCTGGAAACTTAATTAGTAAGTCTTCTTCAAGTTGGAACGAAGACATTTCACTTGAGTTACCTTCCACATCACATATTTCAATTGTAGATAAATATGGAAATGCTTTGTCTATGACATCAACGATTGAAAATGGATTTGGATCTAGGTTAATGACAAATGGTGGATTTTTGTTGAACAATGAGTTAACAGATTTTTCATTCAAATCATTTAAAAATGGCAAAAAAATAGCTAATAATATTGCCCCAGGCAAAAGGCCTAGGTCATCAATGGCCCCGACTATAATATTAAAAAATAATAAGCCAGTTTATATTTTAGGAAGCCCTGGTGGAAGCAATATAATTGGGTATGTTATAAATGCCGTAGTCTCTTTAATTGATTGGAAAATGAATGTTCAGGAAGCAGCATCAATTCCACATGGGATTAATAAATATGGAACTTACTATTTAGAAAAGAATACTTTTTTAAGTGAGCTTCGCCCTTCATTAGAAGCAATGAATTACAAAGTAAAATTAAAAGAATTTTCATCTGGATTAAACATTATTCTTATTGATGATAAATTATATGGCGGCTCAGATCATAGAAGAGAAGGAATTGCCATTGGTAATTAGGATCATTGTTTGACATGTGTAAGCATCTCCTATTATTTTATTAGTACGTTTGAGTTATTGCTCATAAAATTTATGACCAAATCATATAAAGTTTAAAGGTGAATTTAATGAATAATATGAATAAAATATTTGGTTCTTTTAAATTTTCTTTTGTTCCACCTTTAATGATTTATCTAGCTGCAGGCGTATCAGGAATAACCAATATTGTTGGTCTGTTTTTTGTTAAAGAATATTTAGATTTATCTGCCGTTTTTTTAGCTGGGTTAGGTTTCTGGGTAGGTCTACCTTGGGTCTTGAAAATGCCTTTAGGTCATCTTGTAGACATCCTTTGGAAGTTTAAATCTGTTCTAGTCATTCTAGGTGCACTAGTCATGGCTACCAGTAGTATAATTATGTTTTGTCTTATTCAGTTTAAGTTAGAGATGGTAAATATACTGAATGCTGAAACATGGTTTGTTATTTCAGCCTTATTAGCTCCAATTGGGTTTGTTTTGCAAGATGTTGTTGCAGATGCAATGACTGTTGAGGCAGTTCCAAAAATTGATGATAATGGGAAGATAATAGATTTTAAAATTTTAAAGTCTTTAAATGTGTCCATGCAGTTATTAGGACGAGTTTCCATAATTTTTGGTACTGTATTAGTCTCAATACTTAACTTAATAGTGTTTTCAGACTCGTCCAAAATGACTGAATTAGAAAAAATCAGTGCTTATGGGGATATATATTTATATTCCTTAGTTGTTCCAATCATTTCAATATCAGGAATAATTTTAGCTTATTTTAATAAACAAAATAAACTAAAAACTCTTATTAGGAACGGAATGGAACCTTTAAAAGCTAAAAATATGATTTTTGTTATTCCTGAAATGACAAAGCCAAATTTACTAATCATAATAGGGTCAATCATTTTTGTTATTTTTACATTGGCAGTTGGAACGTCAAATATAAAATTTTCTCAAGAAATTGTTTTTGTCGGCTCATTTGCTATTATCTTATTTTTGCTGATTAAATTGTCCAAAGAACTGGATGCTAATGCAAAAAAAATGCTTCTAGGAACAGCTATTGTCATTTTTGCTTTTAGAGCAATGCCTGGTGTTGGCCAAGGAGGAAGTTGGTTTGAAATAGATGTCTTAAATTTTGACCAAGAGTTTTTATCATTACTTGGATTAATAGCTTCAATCTTAACCATTATAGGTATTTTTATCCTAAGACCTTTAATGGAAAAATCTTCAATGACTAAGCTCATTGTTATCCTTTCTATAGCAGGCTCATTTTTTATTCTCCCTTCAATTGCGATGTTTTATGGATTTCACGAATACACATCCAAACTTACAAATGGGCTTGTGGATGCCCGATTTATAGCAATCTTCAATACAGCACTGGAAAGTCCTTTAGGACAAGTTTCAATGATTCCAATTCTAGCCTGGATAGCACAATCTGCTCCAAGTCATCTAAAAGCAACATTTTTTGCGGTACTTGCAAGTTTTACTAACTTGGCACTTTCTGCAAGTAATTTAGGAACCAAGTATTTAAATGAAGTTTTTGTAATAACTCGTGAAGTCAAAACTAATAAAGGTGATATTAAAGTAGCAGAAGATTATTCTGAACTTGGTATACTATTAATTGTAGTATGTTTGTTAACTCTTATTATTCCAATACTAGTTACTTACATAATTAAAAAGATAAAGCTGTTATCTTATTAAATTTAGATAAGATAAACAACACTAACTATTCCTACAGAAGTTGATGCAGCTAAGCCTATTAAAAGAGGTTTTACTCCAAGTTTTACCATATTCTTAAGGTTAGTTTGTAAACCCAAAGCAACCATAGCAAAAAGTATGCAGTATATTGATATTTCTTTTGCAAATATAAGAGAATTTTTCCAGTGATTTATTAAACTAGTATCAGTGATTAATCCATCGCCAATAGTTCTTAAAAAAGAAAAAAAGATAAATCCGAAGACAAACAAAGGGAAAAAATCTTTAACTGATTTTTTTACATTCATGTCGTTATCTTTGTTGTAGAGATATGCAATAAGTGGAATTAAAATAATCAGAAAAGAATTTCTTAAAAGCTTAGTCGTCATCGCTGAATTCAAGGCCTCAGGACTATTGTATATCTCAGAATATATGACTCCAGCAGCACTTACTTGAGCTGTATCATGAATAGCTGTACCAAGAAAAGCACCTGCTAAATCTGGAGTTAAATCAAAATAATAATTAGCTAAATAAGGATATGTAAAAACTGCAATCATTCCAAATAAAGTGACTATACCAACAGCATAACTAGTTTCATTTTTATCAGATTTTATAATTGACGAGGTGGCTATAACTGCGGTAACTCCGCATATACAAGTCCCCATAATAATTAAATAACCTAAATTATTTGATACTTTAAAAAATTGACATAAATACTTTATTATTACGAATGCTATAATAATGTTAATAACAATCAAAAACAGAGAAATAGAGCCATAATTATATAGCTCAGTTAAACTAAGACTAAGTCCTAATAATGCGATACCAATTCTTAATAATTTTTTCAGTGAAAAATTTATAAAGGTCTCAATCTTTGTATTTGAAGGAAAAAGGTTACCTACTAATAGTCCAAGTAAAATACATATGAAGGCTGCAGAAATTAAAATATTATTGTTGGATAAATATTTATTTAAAATTAAAAAAAATAATACTAATGAAGAAACTAAGAGAAATCCAAAAAAATTTTCTTTTACAAAATTCATAGTTTTATACTCTATTAAATCGATATTAAAATTATATAACTAGAATATAAACTTTTAAAAAATTTATGCTATTTTTTTTCTTTTTCTTGAACTCTTTCAATCTTCTTAGTTGACATTATTTCAGTTATTTCTGATTTACTGCGGTTTAAATTTTTCTGGACCTGTTGAATATTTACATTTCTATACCCAACATGAACTATACCGTCATTTAAGTCTTATATTTGATAACCAAACTTATATTCCATACATTTAAACTCCAATTAATATAAATTAAAAATCAAAGTCGAAAATTTTATACCAAATTATAAATTAAGTTTTAATGTCGTGAGATGCGAATTTATATACAGATTTTTTTGTTAAAAAATATATGTAGTAATTCCTGTTCAAAAAAGGCTTGAAAACAGGGTTATTTATATTAAGTCCACCAGTAAATTCTCCAAAGGCCGGCATTATTATATGGTTTTCTGAGTGAATTAAACATTTCTCAGTGATTTGTTTTGAATTAATTTTAAGAGAAGCCACTGGATGAAAATGTCCTGAAATCTGATATTTTTTTTCTAAAACAGCCTCATGAAGAAAATGAATATCATCAACAATATAACGTTCATAGAATTTAATAAAAGCAGATTTCATTTTATTTTCATGGTTTCCAAGGACGAATATAATTTCATAATTTTCAACAAGACTATCAAAAATAGATTTAACTTTGGAAGACATCCTGTTTAAAGCACCTCTATCGTGAAAAGTATCACCAAGCAGTATTATTATTTTTACTTCATGTATTTTAAGAAAATTTATCAGTTTATTTAGTGTCTCTTCACTATCAAATGGGGGAACAAACTGCCCTGACGATGCAAAGCTAGATCCTTTTTCAAGATGCAAATCTGATACAATAGCAATTTTCTTTTCAAGCCAAAATAAAACACCGTCATTATTTATTTTGAATTCATGATTGTTAAAATTTATAACTTTCAATTTAAACCAACTTCATCCAACATTTCACTTTCTAGTTCCTCAAGAAAATATTCATTTACATCTGACTTGTTTATTGTTTGTCTATTAACCTCTAATACTAGTGGAATGCCTAATGGAGAAATCTGATCTAATTTTTTATAAATAATTTTGTTTTTAATTCTCTTTAAAAACTCGCTTAATCTATCTAAATCTATTAACCCTCTATAAGCATCATCTCGGGCTACTTGCAATAGAATATGATTTGGTTCATGTTTTTTTAAAACATTGAAAATTAAATCAGAATTAAATATAACTTGCTTCCCAGTTTTAACCTGTCCAGGTATTTTTCTTTCAATTAAACCAGAAATTATAGCTGCATCTCTAAAGTTTTTCTTTAATAGTGGTGTCTCTTCTAGCCACTCATACAAATCATCTAGCATTATATCTTCATTTAAAAGTATATTTATGTCCTCAACTTCATTCATTGACCATATTGCTAAAGCATATTCTGTTGCTACAAATCCAATTGGTTTATAACCCATTCGTTGCATTTTTTTAGAAACTAAAAAACCAAGTGTTTGATTTGCATTACGTCCCTCAAATGAATAAGAAATTAAAAAGAACCTTTTTTTATTATTAATTTTTCTTGGGAAGCTCTCTACTAACAGCCCTTTTTCGGATGGAATTGTTGAAAACTTAGATTGTAAACTAAGCCAATCTTTAATTTGTGAAGGAAATTCTTCCCATGATTTTTTATGATTTAATAATGTTCTCACCTCTAATGAAAGTTCAGAGCTTAAAGGCAACCTTCCTCCAGAGTATGATGGTATTTTGGGGTGTTGATCTTTAGTAGATTTTACTATGACATTATTTTCTTGTACATTTTGATATTCTAGTATTCTTCCTCCAAATAAAAAAGTGTCACCTTCATTTAATCCTTCTATAAACCACTCTTCAACCTGTCCTAAAGTTCTTCTACCTAATTTTACTTTAAGCATGTAAGATTCAACTATGGTACCAACGTTTAGCCTATATTTACTTCTTACTTTTGAAGATTGTATTGCATATAAATTTTCTTTATTAATTCCAATTTTAGAATAATGTTCATAATGTTTTAATGAATAACCACCATTTTTAACAAACTCCAAAACCTCTAAAAATTTATCTTTAGTTAAATTTCTGTAAGACCAAGCATTTTTAATCTCCAAGTAAAGTTCATCTAGCTGGAATGGATTGCTACAAGCTACACCTAAAATATGCTGAGCTAAAACATCTAAACTTCCTTTTTTTTCGGTGCTTCCATCAATAAGTTGCTTTTGTATTGAATTTATTGCTGAGATACATTCAAGATATTCAAACCTATTAGCTGGCACTAAAAGAGCTCTTGAGGGTTGATTAAATCTGTGATTACTTCTTCCAATACGCTGCAAAAACCTAGCTATACCCTTTGGGGAACCAATTTGGATAACTAAATCAACCTTACCCCAATCAATACCTAAATCTAATGAACTTGTTGCAACCACACAGTCTAATTCACCATGCGACATAAGATTTTCAACTTTACGCCTAATTTCTTTTTCTAAACTTCCATGGTGTATAGCTATTTTATAATTATCTTCATTTTCATGCCAAAGCTTATTAAATACAAGTTCTGCTTGAGCACGTGTATTAACAAAAATAATAGTTGTTGAAGACTTTTTAATTTCTTTATAAATATCTGCAATAGCATAACCTGCCATATGACCTGACCATGGAACCCTATTATTTGACACTAATATATCAATATTAGGCTTAGATTTTTCTTCAATATTTATTATTTTAGCTTTCAGCTTTTGTGATAAAAAACTAAGTACTGAATCTTTATCTTTAATTGTTGCAGATAATCCTATTCTCTTACAATCTGGAGTTATAGAATTTAAACGTGACAGATTTAACGATAACAAATCCCCTCTTTTTGAATTTATCAAGCTATGGATCTCATCAACAATTAAGTATTTTAAATATTTAAAAAACTCGCTAGCTTTCGTATCAGCTAATAATAAAGCAAGTGACTCAGGAGTTGTCATAAGCATATGTGGTGGTTTTTGTTTTTGCCTATTTTTTTTATAACTTGAAGTATCGCCTGTCCTTGTTTCTACTATTATGTCAAGTCCTTGATCTTCAATTGGACTAGTTAAATTTCTGTGAACATCTACAGTCAAAGCTTTCAAAGGTGAAATATATAAAGTATGCAATTTATTATTAGGACTTTTATTTTCAATCAAATCCTCAAGTGATGGCAAAAAACCTGCTAAAGTTTTTCCTCCACCTGTTGGTGCAACTAATAATATATCAAAACCATTTTTTGAATGTTTTAAAGTCTCTAATTGATGATCATAAAAAGACCAATTATTTTTTTTTAACCAATTTTCTATAGGTTGAAGCTTTAAATTATCTAACATTGTTATATATTATGAAGATGAAATGGATTGATAAAAATTTGCATATAAAGCCAATAAATACACATATTGATCCTTTTAGGCCAGTAGAAAATGCCATTATAACTCATGGTCACGCTGATCACGCTAAGCCTGGTCATAAGAATGTTCTAGCTACAAAAGAAACTATTGAAATAATGAAAATTAGATATGGTGAGAATTGCGCTGATCATTTCCAAGAACTTGAATTAAATCAAACACTGAATATTGATGAAGTTTCTATAACTTTTTTCCCAGCTGGTCATATTCTAGGAAGCGTACAAGTTTTAACTCAATTTAAAGGCGAAAAAATTAACTTCACAGGAGATTATAAAACTTCAAAAGATAAAACCTGCAAGAATTTTGAACCTGTGAAATGCCATACACTAGTTACTGAAGCAACATTTGGATTGCCTGTTTTTCAGCATCCAGATGAAAAAAAAGAAATTAACAAACTCTTACACTCATTATATTTATTTCCTGAAAGACCTCACCTTGTCGGCGTGTATGCATTAGGTAAGGCACAAAGAGTTATTAGTTTGTTAAGACAACAAGGTTATAACAAAAATATTTTTATTCATGGTTCACTTGAAAAACTTTGTAATTATTATCAAGAAAATAACGTCAATCTCGGCAAATTATCTAAAGTAAGCTTAATTAATAAAAACGACTATAACGGTGAAATAATTCTTGCCCCACCCTCAGCCATTAAAAACATTTGGTCTAGGAAGTTTGAAGATCCCATAATAAGTCAAGCTTCGGGATGGATGTCTATAAAGCAAAGAGCCAAGCAAAGTTTAGTAGAACTTCCATTAATTTTATCTGATCATGCAGATTGGAATGAATTAACAAACTATATAAAAATCTCAGAAGCTGAAAATGTATATGTAACTCACGGAAGAGAGGAGGCAATAGTTCATTGGTGTAAAAAAAATAATATTAACGGTTTAGCTTTATCTTTATCTGGAAGAGAAGATGAGGAAGAGCTGTGAAAGATTTTAGTGAGTTAATAAATAAATTATTATTAACACCGTCAAGAAATAGAAAAATTCAAATCTTGTCGGATTACTTTTGTAATACTCCTGATCCAGAAAGAGGTTTTACTCTTGCTATACTTACAAACAGTTTAGAATTAAGAAATATTCCTATTTCAAAAATAAAAGAAATTATTTACGAAAATGTTGATAAAGATTTGTTTGCATTATCATATGATTACGTGGGTGATTTAGCAGAAACAATTTCACTTATTTGGCCTAACAATAAAAAAGGTGATTTACCGAGTATTTCAGAAATAGTTAATATTTTAAGGAATATAAAAAAGGATCAAATCAGAACAACTCTTGAAAATTTTCTATCTATTGCGAACGATACAGAACGATGGGCCCTCATTAAGTTAATTAGTGGAGGACTTAGAATAGGTGTTTCTTCAAGACTTACTAAAACTGCATTAGCGAACTTTAGTAATAAGAATTTAGATGACATTGAAAGAATTTGGCATGGCTTAGAACCACCATATGAAAATCTGTTTGAATGGTTATCTAACAAAGCAGATATTCCAGAAATAGATTTGACTAAAACCTTCCACCCAATGATGCTATCTAATCCAATAATGGACAATGATTTTAGTAGTCTTATTCCTAATGATTACGTTGCCGAATGGAAATGGGATGGGATAAGAGTTCAAATTATTTTAAAAAAAGATGAAGTTAAGATTTTTTCACGTACTGGAGATGATATTAGCCCGTCTTTCCCAGAAATTGAAAACAACCAAGATAAAATGGTTATTCTTGACGGAGAGCTATTAGTTGGAAAAAACTATGTACCAATGAGTTTTAACTCACTTCAACAAAGAATTAACAGAAAAAAAGTAAGCAAGAAACATTTGATTGATTATCCAGCCTTTATAAAACTCTATGATATTTTATTTTTAGATAATATAGATTTAAGAGATATACCATGGAAACTTAGACGAAAAAAATTAGAAGAATGGTTTTTAAAAAACAAAAATCAATATTTTGATCTATCTGAAGTTATGAAATTCACAAAATGGAAAGACCTAGAAAATATAAAAAAATTCAAAATCATTGATGAAGAACATGAAGGGTTGATGATTAAAAGAAAAGAAAGCCCTTATATATCTGGAAGGCCAAAGGGTCATTGGTTTAAATGGAAAAAAGAACCTAAAACAGTCGATGCAATTTTAATGTATGCTTTACGTGGTCACGGTAAAAGAAGTTCATATTACTCAGATTTTACACTTGGGTTATGGCAAGGTAACGAAATATTACCAATATGTAAGGCATATTTTGGATTTAGTGATTTAGAACTGAAAACTCTTGATAAGTTTGTTAGAAATAACACTTCAAAAAAATATGGACCTGTAAGAGAAGTAGAAAAAACATTTGTCATAGAAATAGCTTTTGACTCTGTGAATTACAGTAAACGTCATAAATCTGGTGTTGCATTAAGGTTTCCACGTATCAAGAGATTAAGAGAAGATAAACCTGTACAAGAAGTATTGCAATTATCTAAATTTAAAGATGAATTTTTAAATAAATCTTTATAAATTTAACTATGAATTCATATTTTACTGTTCTAAGTTATTAAATCAAACATCTATATTTTCAATTTTATTTAATGTCGAGAATTTAATCATGCCAAAGATTACAATATTGAATGGTCCTAATTTAAACCTCCTTGGAGAACGAGAGCCCGATATTTATGGCTCTACTACTATTGAATCTATAGAAAAAAGTTGTCGTGAATTTGCAGAAATTTTAAAAATCGAATTGGACTTTTTTCAAACTAACCACGAGGGTGTTATGGTTGATCAAATTCAAGATACTAGAAATAAATCTGATGCTATCATCATAAATCCTGCTGGTTTTTCGTTCCACTCTGTACCAATATTAGATGCCATCAGATTATTTTCCGGACCTGTAATTGAAGTTCATCTCTCAAACATCCATGCCAGAGATAAAGCCCACCAAAACTCAATTATGTCTAGCGTATCA
>ERZ651776.6097-NODE-6097-length-10083-cov-3.338297_pt1 | contig 10083 bp, 10 predicted proteins | sample MGYA00514761_ERZ651776 | MGnify/ENA metagenome assembly ERZ651776 | reverse complement strand
ATAATATATTAAAAACAAAGCGCTTAACTTCCCTATCATAGGTTTTTTATTATATATATTTTTTAATATTATAAATAAGATTAATCCTTCTAAAAATGATTCATACAACATTGATGGGTGTCTAGGAATAAGATCAATCTTTGCAAAGATGACTCCCCAATTACCATTTGTTGGCATGCCATATAATTCTGAATTAATAAAATTTCCAATTCTCCCAAGAAGTAAGCCTAAAGGAATAAACACTACAATAAAGTCAGATAATTTAAAAAAATTAATTTTATCTCTTATGCTAATAAAGAGTATGCCAACTAAAATTCCTAATAAAGCTCCATGGAAAGACATTCCCCCTTCCCATATATAAAATATTTTATGAAAATTTAAATAATAATAATCAATATTATAAAATATTGCATAACCTAATCTGCCACCGATTAATAATGAAAAAATAGAAATTAATAGCATCTTATCAATAATGACTATACTAAGATCAGAATTTCCTAGATAAACCTCTTTTTTCATTAAATAGTCTAGCAAGAGGAATGAGATAGCATACATTGCTCCATACCAATATAAATCTATAAAACCTATAGAGAATAAGATTGGGTCTATATTATGTATATATATCATTTATAAAAATTGAATTATGTTAGTAATTATAATAGCCTATGATTCTGTACTATAAAAACAAATAATGAATAGATTAAAAAATGAAAAAAGTGAATATCTTCTGCAACATGCAGATAATCCTGTAGATTGGTATCCTTGGTCTGAAGAAGCATTCGACCAAGCTGAAAAAGAAAATAAGCCCATAATGTTATCTATTGGCTATTCAGCATGTCATTGGTGTCATGTGATGGCTCATGAATCCTTCGAAGATGATGGCACAGCAGAATTAATGAATGCTAATTTTATTAATATCAAGCTTGATAAAGAAGAAAGGCCTGATTTAGATAAAATCTATCAAATGTCACAAACAATAATAACGGGAAAAACAGGTGGATGGCCATTAACGGTCTTTATGACTCCTGAAAAATTTCCATTTTTTGCAGGAACTTATTTTCCTGATACTGAAAGACATGGCCTTCCCGGATTTAAAGATATTTTACTCAGAGTTATGGATTTTTATAAAAATCAAAGAGATGATATAAGCAAACAAAATATGCAAATTAAAAATATTTTTGAGACTCTCAATAAAACTAAAGAAACTAAAAATATAATAAATGAAGATTTATTAGATAAGGTAAAATCAGAACTAATTTCATCTATAGATAAAGTCCATGGTGGATTTGGATCAGCTCCTAAGTTTCCTCATGTTAATAATCTAGATTTTTTAATAAAGACGACAGAAAAAAATGATAAGGAGACGTTAGAATTAATCGAACTTACATTAACAAGAATGACATGCGCAGGCATCTATGATCATTTAAAAGGTGGATTTTTTAGATACTCAGTAGATGAATTATGGATGATTCCTCATTTTGAAAAAATGTTATATGACAATGGCCCAATGATAGATATTTTATGTAATGCTTATAAAATTACAAAAAATTCATTATATCTAGATAAAATTAATCAGACATGCCAATGGGCAATAGAAGAAATGCAAGATAGACAAGGAGGCTTTTACTCAACTATAGATGCTGATTCTGAACATATGGAAGGGAAGTTTTATGTTTGGACTGATGAAGAATTAAAAGATATTTTAAATGCTAATGAGCTCAAACTATTTAAAGAAATATTTGTAGTATATGATAAACCTAACTTTGAAGGAAAATATCATCTACATGTTACAAAAACTAATCAAGAATGCTATATAAATAATAAAAACTCTGCAGATTTAATATGCGCTAAACTATTAAAAATAAGAAATGAAAGAGTTCGGCCTGCAACAGATAAAAAAATACTTGTCTCATGGAATTCTCTTCTTATGCTTGGATTAATCAATGCTTATAAAACTACAGGGAATAATAATTATTATGATTCTGCTAAAAAATGTTTTAATTTTATAAGAAATAATATGTGGGTAAATAATAAACTATATGCATGTTACCATGATAAGCCTTATTTTAATGCATACCTGGATGATTATGCTTTTCTTTCGAAAGCTTGTATTGAATTCTTGAAAATAGATTGGAATGAGAAAGATTTTAGCTTTTTAGAAAATTTAACAGATTCACTAATAAATAATTTTCAAGATCAAGAAAATGGGGGTTTTTATTACACATCTGATACACATGAGGAGTTAATATACAGGCCTAAATCTTATATGGATGAATCATTGCCTTCCGGAAATAGTATCGCAACTGAAGTTTTATCAGAATTATATGAATTAACAGGCAATAGTAAATATATTAAAGCTGTAGATAAATCTATAAGTTCGGCAGCAGATTCTATAAATAGATCTAAGTTTTCTCATTGCAGCTTATATTTGGCAGCTCCAAATACCAATATATCTAAAAAGCTAATTATAATTAGATGTGAGCTAGAAAAAATCGATGAATATAAAAAAAATATTTATGCTTTAAATATCATGAATGACAATATCTATTTCATTACTAATAATGAAAGTGTAACTATAAAGGGAATAAAAGAAAAAATAAATCAAGGAAGGTTTACAGCATATGTCTGTCAAAATAATACCTGTTCAGAGCCTATTAAAGACTATGAGAGTTTATCTGCTGTTATTTCAATATGAAAATCTTGTTTTTATCTTTTAGATTTCCTCTAATAATAGGCCATATTTTAGTTGGTTTAATAATTTTGATATTCTTCCCAAAAACTGCTTCTAAACTAAAACCCATACATCATACAATTAGTCTTTACTGGATGAAGGTTTTAGTTTTACTATTTGGTTTAAAGATAATACTCAAAGGCCAGATATCAAAAGAGTCAAATGCTTTTGTTTCTAATCATATTAGTTTTCTTGATATCATAGTTCTTAATTCATTAATACCATCAAATTTTATAGCAAAGTCTGAAATTAAAAATTGGCCAGTTATTGGACACCTATCATCCAAAACTGGAACAATATTTATTAAACGAGGCGATACAAATGATATAGATCATGTTGTTGATGTAATGAAAGGTTATATAAATAGAAATAAAAAAATTATTTTTTTCCCTGAGGGAAGAATTGGAAATGGTGTTGATATAAAGAAATTTCATAGCAAACTATTTAATTGCATATCAGAGTCAAACTCTATAGTTCAACCAATATTTATCAGATATCCTTTAGATTATCCAAATAATATTAAATCCGATGATACTGTTTGTTGGGCTGACAAAACTCAGACACTTATAAAAATATCTTTAAGGTGTTTGGGAAGATCTTCAACTAACGTTATGGTGCATTTTGAAAAACCCATCAGCGCAACTAACTTAGACTCTTATGAGCTAGCAAAAAAATCTGCTAACTCAGTTTCAGAATCAATAAACCATATCTAATAATTTTTTAAATCATTCCTCTTTTGTCGCCTTCAGTGCCGATAGCTACCTCAACTTCCATATCACCACCTTTTGGATACCATTGACATGCTATCACCATACCTTTTTCAGCTTCTTCTGGCTTTATCAATGTTGTTGGATCACATGGGCTTGATGGATAGTAACCATCTCCTGAAACTATTACAGTTCTACAAGAACCACAGCTTCCTACTTTGCATGAATGCGGCCATGCTATTTTAGCATTAATAGCTGCCTTCATAAGATTCATACCTACAGGTACAACAAATGTTTCACCTGACCCTTTGACTGTCACGTTAGTTGGCTCAGCTTTTTTAAATAGATCTCCGAAAAATCCCATTTTACCTTCTCCTTATGTAGCTAGATTAAAAATATTCCTAAATATATCATAAAAAATTTGATGTGTAAGCAGAATAAAATAATATACAGCTCAGATGGTTATAAATCTATTATTCTTCATATTGTAATGTAAGGCAATCCCTAGTAACATGCTCCGAGCAGTAAAGAATGCTAAAAATGAAATCCATAGATTATCGTTATTCCCTTGCAATAGTACTGTTTCTACAATAAAAAATAATATCCCTGAAATAATCATTATATTCCTTAATAAAGTAACTTTAAGTGAACCAATAAATACACCATCAAGCCAGAAAGCAACTGTTGCAGAAATAAATATTAAGTACAAATAGGTAATATTTGACAATACAATTGCATGGATGACTTCTAGATTTGTTACAAATTGAATAATTAATAAATCAAATACATTAAAAATTATAAGGTAAATAGAGGCAAGTATGACCGAAAATTTACCTGTCGAATAAATGGATTGCTTTAATAATACATTATTTTTTTTACCAATTGAGTTGCCTACTAATACTTCTGAAGAGTGGGCAAAGCCATCAATCCCATAAGAGAAGAGAAAGAAAAAATTAAGAAGTATTGCATTTGCTGCAAGAATTGAATCGCCATAACTTGAACCAACTTTCATAAAGTAGATAAATATGGTCATTAATATAAATGACCTTAAAAACATATTTATGTTTACCAAAACTTTTTTCTTAATCATCAACCAGTCAAATATCTCATGAGTTTTCAAATTGGTATTTTTAAATATATTTTCATTTTTAATTGCATATAATATGAAGAATACTACGGAGTATTCAGAAATTAAGGAAGCTATTGCAACGCCTTCAATACTGTAATTTAGTATATAAATAAAATAGTAGTCTAATATAATATTTAAAAGATTAACTGTAATACTTATAATTATTGCAGCTTTTATTTTTTGAACACCAATATAATAACCTATTAGAATGTCTCTTAAAAAAATAGCTGGAATAGACCATATCCTATAATCTAAATATATCTTGCTATTAATATTCACCTCGCTAGAAGCATTCATAAAATTTAGAGAGAATATGATGATTTGATCTCTAAAAAAAATAATTAAAAAAGATATGAAACTTGATATTAATAGAAAATGACTTAGCGATAATAATAATTCTTTAGTATTATTGCTTCCCGTATGTTGTGAGACAAAACTCGTGGTTAATGATTTTATAAACCCAAAGCTAAATAAGATATAGCTTATTATGATTGAGCCAACACCAATGGCTCCTAGATATACCACAGAACCCAAGTGTCCCATCATTACATTATCTACAAAACCAACTAACGGAATAGTAATATTGGAAATAATTAAGGGTATTGCTATTTTTAGAGTATTTTTGTCTATTCTAGAAAAGCTATTAAACAATGTGACTTATGTCACCTCGATCATGTCAAAATCTTCTTTAGTGGCACCACAATCTGGACAAGCCCAGTTTTCTGGGACATCTTCCCATTTAGTGCCTGGCTTTATGCCATCATCGGGCCAGCCTAGACTTTCATCATATATTAGGCCACAAATTAAACAGAGGTATTTTTTCATAATTTTTATAGCTTGTAGTTTCTCATAATTCTATGATAAACCCAATTAATTTGTTATATATAATCAATGATAAATAAAAATACCTCTATAGACATCTATCCAATATGCCCAGACTATATGTACTCAGACATAATATATTTGGCCAAGATTGAAGAAGTTATAGTCTCAGGCATAAAAATAATACAATTCAGATCTAAAAATTTATCAAATAGGAAAAAAAGGTATCTGTTAGCTAAAATTCATAAACTATGCATGGATAACAATGTTCATCTTATTATAAATGATGATTGTCATGCAGTAAAATATCTAGATGGGTGTGGTCTACATTTAGGTAAAAATGATATTAGTGTTTCAGAGGCAAGAGAAAGTCTTGGGGGAAGTATAGTAATAGGAAAATCATGTTATGGGTCTATTGAAGCTGCTAAAATAGCAGAAAAAAATGGTGCTAATTATGTGTCATTTGGAGCAATGTATGGATCCAGTACAAAACATAATGCAATTGTTTGTAATCATGAAATAATATCAGAAGCTAAAAAAGTAATAAAAATACCCATATGTGTTATAGGTGGAATTGATAGATTAAATTTAATGAATATAAAGGAATATAAACCTGATATGATTTCTATGGTTTCAGGAATATTTAAACATGACAGCCCAGGTCGAGAAATAAAAAAAATGATGGAGTTAATTAAAGAGTGAAAAATTCAACTAAACTATTTAAGCAAGCAAAAAAATATATACCTGGAGGTGTTAATTCGCCAGTAAGAGCTTTTTCCTCTGTTGGCAAAACACCATTTTTTATAAAAGAGGCAAAGGGTCAGTATTTAACGGATGAAGATAATAACAAATATATAGACTTTATAGGTTCTTGGGGAGCTCAGATTTTAGGACATTCTGATAAAAGAATTATTAAAGAAATAACTAGAGTTATTCATTCAGGTATTACCTATGGTGCTCCATGTAAAAATGAAGTGATGCTAGCCAAAGAAATTACTAAAATATATCCATCAATAGAAAAGGTTAGAATGGTTAATTCTGGCACAGAAGCTACGATGAGTGCTATTAGATTAGCTCGTGGTTTCACAAAAAAAGATAAAGTTATAAAATTTAACGGCTGTTACCATGGACATGGAGATTCTTTTTTAATAAAAGCAGGTTCTGGTGCTTCAACATTCGGTACACCAAATTCCTTAGGAGTTACCAAAGCCAATGCAAAAGATACTATTTCTTTACCCTACAATGATATTAAACAAGTTCAGAAAGCTATCAAAAGTAAAAATATAGCATGCATAATAATTGAGCCTATTGCTGGTAACATGAATTTTATTAGGGCGAATAAAGTATTTCTTAAAAAATTAAGAATTTTATGTAATCAAAATAATATTATCTTAATATTTGATGAAGTTATGACAGGTTTTCGTGTAGCAAAAGGTGGAGCCCAAAGTTTATATGGTATTAAACCTGATCTTACAACATTAGGAAAAGTTCTGGGAGGTGGTTTACCTGTTGGAGCTTTTGGTGGAAGGAAAGATATAATGGATAACTTAGCTCCTCTTGGTGGAGTTTATCAAGCTGGTACACTTTCAGGGAATCCATTAGCTATGGCAGCAGGATTAAAAACTCTAGAAATAATTTCTAAGCCTAAATATTTTAAGGAATTAAGTAAAAAAACAGAATATTTTATTTCTAAAATAAATAAGGTTGCTCAAAAATACCAAGCTGATATATCAGCAGATAGCCAGGGTGGAATGTTTGGGATTTATTTTACAAAAAAAGAAGTTACTAATTATAATGATATTTTAAATACTAATGAAAATAATTTTATAAGCTTTTTTCAATATATGTTAAAGAATGGAATATTTTTTGCTCCATCAATGTTTGAGGCTGGATTTATATCCTCTAGTCATACAAAAAAAGATATAGATTATACTATAATAATATTTGAAAAATGGTTAAAAGAAATATACTTATCTATTAACTAATATGATCTGAATATCTGCAACGTTTGTCCCAGATGGTCCAGTTTTATAAAGCGACGCAATAGAATCTAGAAAAGTATAAGAATCATTATTATCTAAGTACTCATGGATATCTAAATTAGATTTTGAAAGAGCTTGTATCGATGCATCATCAATAATTCCACCTGCTGCATCTGTGGGACCATCAATACCATCTGTGCCTATTGATAATAATAGCCAATCTAGAGAAGATGGTATTTTGTCAGCATTAGCTAAAAAAGATAGTGCTAACTCTTGATTTCTTCCACCCTTCCCAGATCCTTTCATATCAACAACAGTTTCCCCACCAGATATAATAGCTAACTTTTCAGTAGGGTATTTGCTAGAAATTTCTATAAGTTTATTTATTAATGAAATTGCTTCAAATTTTGCCTCACCAATAAAATCTTCATCAATGATAATAGGTTTATAACCTAATTTTTTTGATGAAACAGATAATTGTTTTCTGAATAATTTATTACTACAAATAATATTATTTGTTGAATTATCTATTTTACTAGGCGACTCTTCCACAAACTTAGCAACACCTTTTTTTAAATATTCCATTATTGATTTAGGACAAATTTCAAGTAAATGATACTTAGAAAGTATATCGTATGCATTTTGATATGTAGTTTTATCTTCAACAGTAGGACCAGAAGCTATGGTACTAATATCATCATTAATTACATCAGATATTATCAAAGAATGGCAACTCGAAGGTAAAGCATGCTGCGCAAGTCTTCCCCCTTTAATACTCGACATATGCTTTCTAACAGCATTCATTTCATTTATAGAAGCTCCAGACTTAAGTAATAAATCTGTTAACTGTATCTTATCGTTAAGTAATACTGATGGTGCTGGTTTAGCTAATAAAGATGAGCCACCCCCGCTTATTAAAAATAATACTAAGTCATCCTTTTTTGAAGAAGAAAGATAGCTCAGCACTTTCTCTCCAGCTTGTATACTTTTATTATCTGGAACTGGATGCGATGAAAAATGTAAATCAACCTTATAAGGTATTTTAAAATCAGAATTTGTTGATACCACAACTGGATCAGAAATTATTTCAATACCAGGCATCTCTTTTTTTATAAAATCCAAACAACCCTTCATCATAGTTGTAGAAGCTTTGCCAAAAGCAATTAGATACACTCTTTTATGGTTATCAAATAAATCTGAATTACTTTTTAAATAAGCATAGACAGTATCCGCTGGATCTAACTTATTAAGACAAGATTTATATATGTTTCCAACATCTTCACGAAGTGACATTTCTAATCACTCAAACAACTTTATTTGGTAAATCAGTTCCTGCAAAAAAAGCTAAAGTATTCTCAATAGCTGTATTTCCCATTGCTAATCTAGTTTCAATAGTTGCACTACCTAAGTGCGGGAATGATACTACGTTCTCCATTGTTTTGAGTTCATTAGGAAGATTCGGTTCTGTTTCAAAAACATCTAAGCCTGCTCCTGCAATTTCTTTATTAACCAAAGCTTGAACTAATGCTTTTTCATCAATTATATCGCCACGTGCTGTATTAATAACAAAAGCAGTTTTTTTCATTAACTTAAACCTTTCTTCATTCATAAGGTGAAGCGTTTCTTTTGTAGCTGGGCAATTGATTGAAACAAAATCACTTTCTCTACATATATCCTCAATAGTGTCTAATTTAGTTGCACTAAATTTTTTTGTTACATCTGAAGGAATATCATACGGATCCCAATATAGTATATCCATATCAAAACCAAAGTGTGCTCTTTTAGCTACGGCTTGGCCAATTCTACCAAAACCTATAATTCCAAGTTTCTTACCTGTTACTTTAGTGCCAAGTAAATGCGTTGGTCTCCAACCTGTCCAGTTTTCAGCTCTAAGCTCTCTTTCTCCTTCACCAACTCTTCTAGCTGCCATAAGCAATAAAGACATTGCAATGTCAGCAGTACAGTCTGTTAGGACACTAGGCGTATTAGATACTGTAATGCCTAGCTCTTTAGCTTTAGCGATATCAATATGATTGAAACCAACACCAAAATTACCAATCATTTTGGCTCTTCTATTTTCAACTGACAAAATATCAGCTGTAATTTTGTCTGTAACAGTCGGCATAAGAACATCGCAGTTTTGTAAAGCTGTTTTTAGCTCATCTGCAGTAAAAGGCTTATCAGATTCATTTAAAGTAACATCAAATAATTCTTTGAGTCTGTCTTCATTTTCTTTTGGCCATTTTCTAGTAACAATTGCAACTGGTTTAGTCATAACTATGCTCCTGATGGGTTGTCAAGCCAGTATTTAGATGCTGCTGCTATACCGCTTCCTAGTTCTACCTTGATTCCATTAGACATCATTGCCATTTCAGATCCAGCAATTGCACTGCATAGCATGAGTTCATTTAAATCACCTAAATGTCCAATTCTAAATACTTTTCCTGCTACCTTTGCAAGCCCTGCTCCAAGCGCTAGGTTATAAGTGTTAAATGCAGTACTTATAACTGGCACAGCATCTGCACCTTCAGGTACAACAACTTCATTCATTTTTTCTCGATTTTGTGCTTCATCAAGCATTTCTTCATGTGTCATTTTCTTCTGTTTTAAGTTTATTAAATCCAAATGGTCCTATTTTAGTTTCAGATCTTTTCTTCATAACAACACCAGCAAGAGACTCCATAATTTTAAGGATGTCTTCTGCCTTAGCAC
>ERZ651776.6096-NODE-6096-length-10083-cov-4.207675_pt1 | contig 10083 bp, 1 predicted proteins | sample MGYA00514761_ERZ651776 | MGnify/ENA metagenome assembly ERZ651776 | reverse complement strand
CTGCGATGGCGCGGGATGGGGGCTGCCTGCTCGTTCGGAAGCCCAGACTTTGCGGATGCGATGGCTGTTTAGGGGTTAATAATGCGAGGAAGTGCACCATACGGACGATATCCGAGGTGGATTACCAGGAGAAGATGGAGGTGACGCGAGTTGAGCAGAAGGCTGTCGCGGAGACAATATTTGACCTCAAGGGCGAGAGTCAGGAGCGGGGGAAGAGGGGGAAGATGTCGATGTTCGAGGTCACCATGAACACGGATGGTGACCCGATGGGATCGGTGTCATCACGATTGGGGAAGAACGTACCTTCAAGGTCAAACTTTTGGCGTTGGAGGCGGAGAAAACTGATACGTTGAAAACAATCATGGTCGAGCGCAGCGACGTGAAGTTGTGTGCGCAGCACAAGAAGCTAGGGGATGTGAATTGAGTGATCGTTAACGATGCCAATAGGGTGAAATTAACGGCAAATCTTGGATAGAGTCGCGTTTTCCCCCTCGTAATGTTCGTTTTGCAAAACCTCGTCATCTTCAGCTAATTAACGATTTAAACGTAGCGCCGTGCTTTTTTTGCTCCGAATTTCAGAGGGGGGGGGTAGCAATGACTGTTAGGTGCACGCCCTAAAATTTTCGCTTAATTTTCGGTTAAATAACCTGTCGCTCTGCCCCAAAAAGAGTATGGAATTGAGTGACTAGGAAGAAAATCGGGCTTTTTTGGCAACGTCATGACTTAGAATGAGGGGTACGAAATTGTGGAATCAAATGTGGCTTTGATCTTGAGATCATGGCATACGGACATTCGTGTATGGGTTTGCCATCATTCCCCAATCTGCTCGATTTTGATGGTATCTTCAAAATCCTGTAAGGATTCCCAACCAGACAATCTGTTTAACAACCTAAGCCTACTTGAAGTGGGTGCCAAGTGATTAAACGCCGCCCTTAACAAAGATATTGATTCAGAGTACTGGGATAAGGTCTAAATCAATGCAATAGTTTAGACATTACAACAGCTCAGCCATAATTCACGAAAAGGAAGACAGCGTCATTAAATTCCACAATATTACGTCGTTCCAATTTACTTAAGCTTGCCGCCAGCAGCTTTGCTTAAGCTCCTGCAGTCATGCCAACCATACTATTTCTCCTGTTGGCAAGAACTTTCGGCCTATTTTCAGCCTCGTCATCTCCCTGTCCTCTGTCCTCTTTTCTGATAATCACCAAATTTGTATTCAGACTCAACTTGGCCTGAATAATCTGGCTCTCTTTGCGTCTCCGGATATCCTCAGCTGTGTCTAATCCCAAGCCCTCAAAGATACTCTTTCTCCGGCTCATTTTTTCCAGCGAGTCATGTTCGGCTCTATTCAATTTTTCTTCGAGTGAATTGTCCCCAGGGATCATGTGAGGGGGAATGTTTGCCATACTAGCCTCTGTGAACCATTCTGGCCTATTTGTGAGAAGATCTGACCACACATTTTCCAGCCAGGTCATAATTTCATCCCCAAACGACCTCCAGGTGACTTCATGAGTTGTGGTGAGGATCTTGTACTTTGTCTCATTGGTCCCACTACAAAACCTTCTTTTCTGAAATTGACTGCTTGTGGTGAGTGCGTAGAAAGTTGTCCTATACTTCGGCACGCAAAAGTAAATCAGCCCAGAATAGCTTCCTACAAACAACGAGCTAAGTCCAAAAGCGATGTAGCGATAATGCTCCAAGGAAAAGACACTTTCGGAAGGCTTATCTGTCCAAGCAAAATTGAACCTCAAGTAAATAATAAGGTGGAGAGATACCTGGTTCAGTGCCAAGATTGACGTGAACATAAACCCTCCAACTTCGTAAGGGTGCCTCAAGTGTATCATCCCGGTGAAGTCCGCAATTAAGAATGTAACCGATCGCATCAAGGTGCTCACGATGTAATGGATGGGATTTTCCAAGGGAAGAAAGTAAAGGAAGTCCCCTCTAACGACTTTGAAGAGGAAGAAAAAGCTCAACCAAGATGATAAATACATCCAAACAATTTTTGGTCCACCCATATAGCTCAAGAGAGATATGATAACGCCCTTTCCTAACAATTGAGCAAAACTTAGGAAGAGCATGCAGACCTGGGAGAAGATGTGGGGCCATCCAGTCAATGGGACGAAACCATAAAAAATTTTCCCTGTCCTCCTGTCCTCCGGGTTGGTGTCCTTGATGTATGTCATGTAGCTAATATTGAATGAAGTCACTATCCCGCTGATTAGCAGACTGAGGATCAACACAAAGTCGAACTCTTGTGTATTCAGAACTGCTTGCACCTGAATTAAAGTACAAGGAATGCTCTCCGCAACAATCTCAGCGCACTGGTACATCATAAGCTCGGAGATTGGAGGCATTGTTTCGTGTCCGTCCATGTGGTCTGGAGCTGTCAAGACCTTGAACCAGTTGGTGAAAGGTTTTGTCAAGGTCACCGTGTAAAGCATTTCTCTTAGCATGATCAATTTGTTCTTTCTGTGCGCAAGATATGCTACAATACATTGCAGGGTGAGTCCTAAAGCGATGAAAAAAATCATCATTTCCGCCTCCGCTTCATTTCCAATGCTAAAGTAGTATGCGATTGTGTAACAGTCAGTGGAAATGTCCAGTATGCTGCTCAGCATGGTCGTCAAAGCAATAACGTACTTCATCAGGGTGATTCTGTAGCGAATTTTCTTCCCGACGACCCTGAAAAAGGGCAAAATCCAAGGGCACTCTCCTCTTAATTGAATCATGCTAACGTTTGCATCCTCCCAGGCGTTGATCGCTCCTTCCTCATTCGCACTTATACCCAGGAAACTATTAAAGCTATCACCCAGTGTTATTCCGTCTTTGGGCAGCAACATACTCAGCTTATCCTTCCTTGAGTTGGTTGCGATCCACTCGTGCTTGCGTTCTCCTTGCAACGTTGTGATGAGCATATTCTCGAAAAATGAATATTTTTTTTTCATGTGTTGCATGCTCGTGAAACGATTCAGAAACTCGACCGCAAGCTCTTTGATAGCGGCACTGTTTTTTCCTCTTTCATTCATCAAGATTCGCATTTTATTGCCCATAAGCATTAGTCCCAGCTGTTTTCCGTCAATCTCGTCTAAATCCTTCAGTTCCCGTTTACATAAGAACGATTCTTGTATCCTTTCAACCATCCTGAACTCGTGCCTATCTGAAATTATCGTCTTAAGGTTCTTGTTTGTTGCAAGGTATGGGAGGTTGAACAGCACGTCGACCTTGACTTCATCTTTTGCTACTTCTACAATATCAATTATAGCCTTGCTCTTTTCATCGAGAAAGGTTTTCCTCGCGCCAAGTGACGTTTGTGGGGCGATCCTACTCTGCCACCCCAAAATCCTATTGCTGCTCACAGATGACATTCTGCTAAATCTATTCATTTTTGTCCCCGACATACTTGATGCGCCGTCATTGACACCTCTCTTGCTTACATTGCTGGTACTCTTGTTGCTGTATGTACCTTGGCTCTTCCTGTGGCTCCACCAAGCAGACAATAATGTGCTCCCAGAATTGTTTGTCTTCCTTCCTTTCATGTGCGAGGTGCTGCTAGCAGGAAAGCACGTAAGAAGATACCTCTTTCTCTGGAAAGATATTTTCTTAGCTGCCGCTGATGGACCCTTTCTATCCTGGCTTACTATTTGGTCAGCCCTACCGGTCACCTCAGGCACGTTGCTGGCGTGGACTTTCCCCTCCTTGTCAAGTCCTGCCTTGCCGTCTACTTTGGACTCCTGCATACCCTTCGATTTCCGCAAGATTGTGCTCTTCATGATGCTGTTGCTCCGTTGACCAATAGAAACCTCGTATACCATCCTACGAAGTGTCTCCCTCTTGATTCTAGACGAAGAATTTGTCAGTTCAATAATTTGCACCACTTGGCTGTGGTCACCTCGATCTTCATCCTGCAGATCGTCGCGTTCGATCAAACATCGCTCCAGCTCCCGGTCACTCGTCAAGGCTCTACTATTAATATTCCACAGAAAAGCGAATGACTCGTCTGCGGAGCTCCTGACCGTCGTGCTCAGTCTGCACCAATTCTCTCCGTTGATCATTGCCTGATGGCCAAGGATGACAGGATTTTCAGTTTCGACAGTGGACTTTTTGATATTTTTCATCTTGAAAAGCGTTCTGACTCGTTTCCCTTCTTCCACATCACGCAATTCACTTTCCAAATAAAGCGCATTATCTTCTTTTGCCATACGGCCCAGCAGCACCATCCTCTTGTGATGATCGTACTCGAAGTCTCGTCGGAAGACCGTCCTGAGCCTGCACAAAATCGACAAAAAGTGTATCTCGATCGCAGAATAAGCAAAATGAGGGATGTTACCGCACAAATCGATACGCAGACTGTAGCCGACCCTTGTCTGGGGAAATGGTACCTGTGATTCTGTCTCCTGGGTTGCTTTTTTCACGCTCTCAAGATGAAAAAGCGAGTTCAAAAAGCCCTTTACGTACAAGTGATCGCTCAGTTCAATGCCTTCCCATGTATCCACATTCGTGGCGCTCAGTAATATTTCCGCGGATCCCACCTTTTTCCAGTTCATCTGGACCAAAAATTCTCGAGGCTGGAACAACTGTCCCACAACCACAACGAAGTGGTAGATCTGGCAGTGCTCATTGATTTTGATAATCTCTCTCTTAAGCACTCTGTTGGGCGCCTTCTCGAAGCCGTAATACTGCTCACCCCTACTCATTACTAGGAACAAATAGGCCGAAACTTCCTCTATAGACGCGTCGATGATCGTTTCACTCTTGGAGACCCCCACTTTCTCCCCTTCGATCTTGGCAACTTCCATGCTAACGTTAGGGTCTGGGGACACCAAGGGCCTAAACCGCGCTTTGTTAACAAACGTCACATCATTCTTCGCTAGTTCCATGTTGAAATCCTCCTCCTTGGTATAATTTTGAGCCTTTTCCCTTAGAACTTCAAGAAACTTTTGTCTATGGATACTGTCAATCTCATCACTCCGGCTGAAACTTGTACACAAATTGCTTACCACATCCAAATTCTTGGCTCGATTGAAGTTCCTATAGAAAAAACGATTCAATAGCTTCGTATTCCAGCCGATCTCCTGATGATGTACGTAGGTGTCAACGTTCTGCACCCATTTTACAATGCATGTGTCCTTGCTCTCATGGCCAAGCTCGCTGACGACATTCTTCAGAATCACGTACCCAGTAGTTTTGCCACAGATCTTGCCTCCCTTTTTAAATCCATCTTCGCCTTCGATCGAACCGGGGAGCTCCTCTAACAGTCGTCGAACATCTGTAATCGGAGTCCACACGTACACAAGTTGTTCTTCTTCGTTGTCTTTGATCCAAGTGTTGCTGCTAAAGTAATGTCTCGCCAGAAATTTGTTTTCATTCTTCACACTGTAGACTATTTGTTCAGTGCTTGTTCGTTTTTTCAGCACCTCCTTCCTATTTTTTTGCAAATCTTTGGTGTTAGACAGCCGCTCGTGCCCACAAAAGTCCCAAATCCAAGCAAGCACATTCTCTGCACTTGTGTCAATCGTCGATACGTTGCACAGCCACTGAAGATCCTTGCTTAGACTTGCAGTTACTAAGGTGTTTACGCGCGTTTCTTTATTCCAAATAATTTGCTTCTCGAGGTGTTTCACGTGTGCAAGACGGTCAATGTGTGCGTCTGCCGGGGTCATAAAAGGAATACGAGAGACAAAGTTCTCTCTCAAATCTCTGTCAACCAAATAACCATTGCGCTCAAAATTATTCTTGGGGTCGTTGAAATAGCTAGTCACCAAATTCATCGACAGCTTCTGTAATAAGCCGGGCGATAAGTTATCGGCAACCAAATTACCCTTCAGCTCAAAGGAGTTGACTATGGATAATTCACAGATGTTTTCCGTGATAGCCCTCAAAACATAAATTCCCCGGAGATTCACATTTCGCATCTTCTTCGATACTTCTCCGGCACCCGCACTGCTGGTCGGAGAAAATATGCTCCTACCCTTTTTTTGTACCGCTAGCCCTATTGAGTTTGAATCACTGGAGAGCCTTGAGGAGTGCATGCTATTACCGCCAATTTCTCGAAGGACGTGCCCTTCTCTCTCAAAGTGAGTGTGCTTGAAGTCTGGGTCTGTGTCCAAGTTTGATACATCCATCACTCTTTTCTGACTAGCTTTGGATATCTTCTTCCTACCTGAACTGTTTCTTTTTATCTGATTCTCTCCCTCCGAAATATTAAAAGGTTCGACAGCCAAAACGTAGGCCCGGTTATCAGCATCATCAAGATTGTACTCACTTTTGCTATTGGGCATTATGATTTCGCACCAGACACGTTTGCTCGCGACGAGAACATTGCTGTAACCACCCACCTTGAGCTGTTCAGTGAACACGACGGCCCTACAAGGAATGCGTGCCCCGTCATTATTGAGCTCAACTAGTCCCTTCAAAGATCTCACGGTGTTGCCTTGGTGACTCTGGCGCTTCTGGTGATGCTTCAACTTCGCATTGCTGTTGACGTTCCACAAATAAGCCAAAACTTCCTCCTTCCTAGCGTGGATAAGCCCTACCACCTTGATAGATTCAAGGAGTTGATTTTTATCGTTCTTGCGTATTGCAGTGTACTTCTTCATCGTACTGTAGCTGTCGTCGTTCGCTTGGATGCGGGACCAGCGGATGGTAGAACCCAGGTTGGTGGGCCTGCTGATAGAGGTTGACAGAATAGTTTGCTCTCTTTGCTGTTGTAGATTGAAGCTGGATTTATCAGGGTTCAAATAGCCATTCTCCTTTTCGTGGGAATGATTCAAAGTCGCGTTCGTCGACTTCGAGTCCACATATTTAAAGCTAAACCTTGGTAAACCTGAACTTGAAATGGCCTCTTCGATGATCTCTTTTTCTTTCAACGCCAGAGGTTCAACCTCGCTCATCAAGTCGATAAAGTTATTTCTGTACATAGCATCAATCTCTGCGTCACGTTGAAAATACTGGCGAGTGTCTAGCACAATATCGTCGAGAAGGACCACCAAATAATTTGACACTATTTTCAATGGCATTGTTGCCTTAAGATCATAGCTCGCGAAGCAGTTTACCGCGCTTTGCGAATACTCTAACCTATCAATGATGGTGACCAACACTTTACTAGCGTGCGTTACTCTGTTGAGAGTGCTGGCCCCGAGAAATTCTTCTGGAATTCCATTATTCTCGTTCAAATCACTGAAATCAGGGTTCCCCTCGGTGATTCCCAAGGGCACCTCAATAAAAATGTAGCAGTCTGGAGAGAGCCTCTTCCATAGCTTTCGCGAGTAAAAATCGCGAGGGTTTAGCGGAAAATTCATCCTTTGGCAGGAGTAGACTAAGTGGTGATGTGGGTTGACTCGTTGAATTATTCCATAGGGGTAGCGGGTGTTGTCATCACCATTTCTCTTAATGTGCCTAATGGCACTGTGGGAAGATTCTGTATCAAATAGGTGGGCGATGACATCCTCAGGGGAAGCGTGCACAATGCCGTCGCATTTTGCCCAATAAGTCAGCTTGGTGGATTCTTCACTATTGTTTAAGCTTAGCTTGGTTGGAAGTCGTGTAGTCTTTCTAGATGAGTCACCTTGAGTGACGGCATTTATTTGCTCAGATAGAAGTGGTGGCAACAAAGCGGCGCGCTTAGGACAGATTATATTAGGATCAATGCTCTCCTGCAGTTTAATACTGTTGATCTCAGTGAACTCGTGACAAATTTGGATGAGATTGTCCTCACAAGGGGAATATCTCTCGGGCAAAGAATTTGGGGAAAGGTTGCTCTTAATGAACTGAGTTCTAATGAGAGCATCAAAGGCAATATCTTCGGTGTACTCCATGGCTCGAGGTGTTGGACGAACAACTGAAACAACTGAAAGGGCTAGGTATGTGTTGGACGAACAGCCGAAAACTAAAGGGTGAAGTAGGGGAGATAGGGGGCGGTTTGTACTGGTTTGGCGCCCTGTAGTGGCGTGCGCGAAGGTGCTGAGTGGGGTTGTGGCAATTTTTTTGAGTAAAATAAAGACTAAAGAAGTTGAGACTGCCAGATCAGTTTACTGTTGTCCGAATGTTGGGTTGTTGTTTGCTGCCGGTAGGCTTAAGTATTAGATGGGTATTTACCCATCCAACTTTTTTTAAATTTTCACGAAACACGAAACATAGGAAATGTCTAAGGTTTTCGCCCAATTTACCCACCCAACTTTTTTTACTTCCCTATTTATCCATCACCCTCTCTCTCCTTCCCCGGCACCCCCCAGCGACGCCATGCAGCTCGAACATCAATCCTTTCGTTCACGGACAGCATCACAGCAAGCCGCTTCAACGAGAATAGCGCTCGGCGTCGTTGGTTGTGTCACCGAGGTTGTGTGCGGTTATTTTGTTGTGACCCTAAATAGCGGGGGGGGGGTTGGAAGTGTTGGTCGGGATTGCAGTAAGACATAGCGATGCAGTAACCGAAAGACACTATTTGTCATCAAATTCCCTCACTTTATTCTTCAATTCACGTGATTCATAAATGACATGATTCTTCTTGACAACTTACTAACTCCCCCCACAAAAATGCTTGTTGCCCAATGTTGGTGCTGTCGGGGCCGGAACAGTTGGAACTGTAGTAGCCGTCGGGACCGGAACAGTTGAAACTGCAGGAGCTGCGGCACCGTCTGGGCGACAATCGACGTTCATAGGCGCAGGCGTAGGGGCAGACATGCTTCCGTAACAAGTCGAAACGGCACGGGGATTTAACGAAAATGAATAGGGTCGGCCTCAGAAAAAAAATGTTGGGGGGGGGTGGGTGGGTCAACATTTTTTTTTAATGGGTGCGTACCCATTGAGATTTTGGGAACCCATCTAATGCTTAGGCCTAGGTAAGTGGTCGGAAAGTGTTGTCAGAGGCAAAATTGATAGAAATTGATAGTAAGAATAGTAAGAATGAAACGAAAGAAATAAAGCGAAAATATGCCGATATTTGCATACTTCGTAATTTTCCCATTTATCGACTTTTTATTCCAGCACTGGCTGTTTCTTTACAGGGACCCGAATAGGTCCTGTTGACATCATCCGTTCTGCAGTCGTCGGGATCAGGGTTGGGGATTTTTTTGGCGCCTCTGGAGTCACTGGTTCTTCTCTCGTTGGTTTCGCTTCTGAAGTTGACATTGACACTACTGGGTCGGCTTTCGGCATATTCGTTTTTGACTCGCTCGGGATGTCGATTTTTTCGTCTTTTTTTTTGTCAAGAGGCAAAGCTGCCTCCTCTAACTCGATCTCCCCCATGAGAGCTGCAAGGTCGCCATCAAGCTCCTCCTCAGTGACTCCGTCAGCTAAATTCAAATCACCTGCAACACCGAGAGCTTCTCCAATTGCAGCAGACTCGTCCATCTCTTCCTTCACGTCGTCTAGTATTTCTGCAACATCCGAAGCATCAAGATCGCCCCTTGCCAGCTTGAATGCCTTGTTGGCAATACTATAAACCTCGGCCAGTTTGACGTTGTTACGGAGAGATCGGAACGAGTTCAACATTGATTCTACATTGTGAAGCGACTGGGCCACCTTCAACGCTTCCAATTCGTAGCTTTTCGCTCTCCTCATGTGCGTGACGGCAAGTTTCTCATTATTCGCCTTCATGGCAACACGAGCAGTGTTTCTGCACTGTAATGCCTTTGCCTCGAGCATCTGAATTCGAGACATTGAATTATTCACGGCTTCAACGAGCCTGATATCCGCCAACATTTCCTCGTTGTCCGAACTGATTTTGTCCTCAGTGAGAGGTGTTGGGAAGCCATAAATGATAAGCGACTTTGTTACCCGAAACTTGTCATCCAAATATGGGAGCAGTTTGACTACAAAATCTAGCTCCCGAGGGTTTAGCGAAATTGACGCCTGGGAAGTTGGCAGGATTGAAGCACGATTGGTGGTCAAGGAATGGGTTACAAAGTTTGCGAAAGTGAATTTCGACGTGCTGAATTCATCTTCGCTTGAATTGTTGCTGCTACTGCTGTCGCTGCAGTGGAAGAGGGCTACCTGGTTGTTAAAATTCGTGCTCGTCTCACCGAACCGCGCACAGTATTGGGTAATGAAGTTGTTGTTGTTGTTGTTGTTGTTGTTGTT
>ERZ651776.6092-NODE-6092-length-10087-cov-4.046154_pt1 | contig 10087 bp, 7 predicted proteins | sample MGYA00514761_ERZ651776 | MGnify/ENA metagenome assembly ERZ651776 | reverse complement strand
AAAAACAATTGTGTGAAGGGGGGGGGGGCTGTATCGTTCTCACTTTTTGACATGTTGGACAGCAACAATACAGAGGACGCATACGTTATGCCCAGCGATGTCTTGAATGCCTTGTCCGCTTCAAAAGAAAATGGTGAAGTTGCTGAACTGCGCTGTCGAGCGTTTGACATGGTGGACAAGGTTGATGCACTTGACTTGGTGGGAAATGTCAATCCGGCAGACTTTGCGAGCGTGGTGCTAACGTTTTTTCGAGAGGCGACAGTTAATGAAGACTGGGGAGATTGCATACTTAAACTTTTCCACTCAATTCTGGTGACAGGAGGTGGAACTGTTGGGCTATCACAGGCTCTTGCACTACTGTGTGTCGTGTTGGATCGATTTCTCTCAAATGGTGACGAAAGTGGTGACTGCTACTGCGATGACCGTGACGACGCTGTACTCTCTCAATTGGTGGTGCATATGGTCGGTTGCGAAGCTCTCACGTCAGTTTTATTTAGGGCAAATTCATTCGAAGCTGACGCTGTGGTACTCAGAGTTTTTGAAATCATTTCGATAAACGACAAGGCGAGGGCGCTAGCAACTGTTGATTTGAAGGGAGGATGGTTCGTCAAGTTTGTTAACAAAGGTCTTAGTTTCGATCCTCTGCAAATTGTTCACTTTTCAGGGCCAGTCCTGAGAGCTGTCTGTCGAGAATCAACTTCCACTGCGACTGGGACTGGGACTGCGACTGGGACTGCGACTGGGACTGGGACTGCGACTGCGACTGCGACTGCGGGAGGTAAGCAGCAAGCTCGGAATAGGGATGAATAGAAAAACATTCGCCGTCGTCTGCACAACTGTTGCATGGCTGAGCGGTTAGCTCAAATCGAATCGAATCAACTCCACTCAACGAACCTGTCGCTTGTCGAATCTCACACCACCTTCACTCTCTGCACGCACAGGTGGACCTGCAGAAAAATTACAGCGGACTTGTGCGAAAACGATTGTTGGTTTGGTGGGGGGGCTAAAAGAGGAGTGGATAGTTGAGGGGGTTGAAGGGATTGGGGAGGCGGGAAGATGCTATGAAACCATCAAGCTCGAAAATTTTGCAAATGGAAGGTGGAGAATTTTGAAGGGAGATACATTGTCCAAGAAAGTTCCCGAAGTCATGCTAACCAAATTGCAGAAAGAGACAATCGACAGTATCAATGAAGAGTAAATAATTAGAGTGCAAATAAGTGAATGCGTTTGTGCATGTTACACATTCAACCAAAAGTAATCTTGCTTTAGAAATGTAAAACAGACAATAAACACACACCCTAGTGGCTTTTTCAAAAGCCTCTTTTCCCCTAAAAAGAGCACAACTCTCTAACTAGCCCCTTACTATTACCAACAACTATTTAACCAAAACAAGGTTGTGTTGTGGTTCAAAGAAACTTTCTGGCTGCTTAGTGAGAATTGTGTCTTATTAAAATAGAAAGTTCTTAGAGGTCTCATAGTTCAGGATAAAGCTCATCTCGTTTGTGGGGTTTTTGACAACTGCGATTTTTGCCAATAACGATTTTTGATTTTTGGATTTCGTTTATTTAAATACATTTTTGTAACACAATTTACTTTTATCAATTTATTATAATATATATTATAATCATTTTGAATAAATCAGTTTCAAATATTTTTTTATAATATATATAATAAATTAATCTCTAAAATAATTAAAATTTTATAACTTATATTTAGATATGATTACTTATTAATTTTTTATTACTTATAAAAAATCAATATTTTGTAAATGTATTAATTTGTATATAATTATTATAATAAAAGAAATTGTATATATTTAACGCAAACCTGACTATTAAAAGCAGCCAGTTTTTTGGGCAAAAAATAGCGTTGGCACAGATTATCTAAACAGGGGAGTGTGCTTATTGTCTATGTTACATTTTTAGAGCTAAGCTAAAACAATTTTGAGGTCAGCCGAGATCCAAACCACAAAAGTGTGTAACTTTGTGATTAAAGAAAAATGAAGAGAAAGGTTCCGCCAAAATTGGCGATATTTAATTTTGTGCCTTTAAATTATAAAAATTGTCAAGTTTGGCCGCGTGGTGTGGTGTGGTGCGGTGTACAATGCTCAATAACATTATGTACTTTCCCGCGTTTTTGCATACCGTATGTACAGTCAAAAAATTTTCATTCACAGTTCCTCCCTCTATTGTTTCCTCACTCTCTCTCTTGTCAAGACCCTTTTCAAAAACCCTTCTAACCTAATATTCTGTTTCCAACCCTTTTAGATATCCTTCCGACATGCGACTCGACTCGACTCCACTCCTATATACTCCCCTCCACTCCTATCCACTCCTATCCACTCCACTCCAATCGAATCGTTCACCTGCTGGGAAATTCTTCCGGTTCACCCTTTTCGTTGAAGACAAGAGGGCGGTATTCTCCCTCCTTCTCCAGTAAGGCGCTATTCTCGAAACGTTTGATCATGGCGGCCTTGCCCTGTATTCTGGCCCACTTGATGGCACAAACCTTGTCACTGTTGAAGTTCTTCCAGCTTTTGGTATTGTATTGTCGGTAGAAGGGTCCGATGGCGCTGCTATTGATAAAGTTTACGAAGCAATAGCCCCGGTTGCACTTATTCTTGAAGTCAATTGGGAGGTAGAAGAAGTCAATCTTGTCGCCATGCCCTCCTGCCCTGATTTCGTCTAAGAACATGCTCTGAGTGTACTTATTCGGAATATTCCTCACCATCAGGGACGTTCTGGTGTCCTTGCCGCTTTCGACGTCGTCGATGTCGAGAGCGAGGGCGGGGTCCTCTGGGGCTCGGGCCGCCTGGCGTTGCTTTAAGTTCTTCTGTTTCTGGAGAAATTGGACCTGTTGGTTCTGTTGTTGAGCTTGTTGCTGTTGCTGCTGCCAGGAGGGGGCAGCGTACATTCCCCCGACCCCGTAGCCTCCTACACCTGCTACCCAGCCGTTGTTGACCATAGCCCCAGGCTGTTGATGTTGATGTTGAGCGTGAGGGCTCCACGGGTACCGTTGCTGTTGTTGGGGCGGCGGGTAGTGGTGTTGCTGCTGAAATTGGTGAGGGACATACTGCGGGAACTGGCTATTATCTACGACGGAAGGTGGAATTTGCTGCTGCTGCTGGGGATTCGGTTGCAAGGGACCCCCGTATCCTTCACCAAACTGCTGCTGCATGTGCTGCTGCGGTTGGAACTGGGAAGGATGCCGCCTCTGCTGAGTGTGTGAGGGCGCAGATGCTGCATATAAAGTCTGCTGGGGCGACGTCGACGCCGATGCCGATGCCGACTGTCTCCCACCAACTCCAGTTCCAGTTCCAGTTCCAGTTCCAGTTCCATTACCGTTTCCAGTTCCATTTCCAATTCCTGCATCTCCCTCCCTGGCAACGCTACTACCATGGCGCCACTCACTGATGAGATCAAGCAACTTCTTCCCTAATTTTCGCTGGCTCTTGTTGCGAGGACAAAATTCGACCACAACACCTGGGCCGAAGGGATTGGCGTTGTTCAATTCAAGATGCGCCTGTTTCGCATCCTGGGAATCGTAGAAAAGGACCATGAAGCTGTTGCTGTTGTCACCTTCGCCACCATCTTCGTCTTCCTCGACGGCGAGTGAGACAGATGCAGCTTGTTCATGCACGGCTTTCACGTCTCCGTAGGAGCTCATCCTCTCCAACACCACAGTCTCATCGACATCATCGCTCAAATTACGGACAATGAGGGCATGCTCCTCGACGGAGCTAGAGTTGTGCAGAGGTGTGCAATAGTTAAGGAAGCAAGGGGTCTCACTCTTGCCCAACAATGGGTACAGGGAAGGAACCATGGAGTTGGCAGCGTCCCGGGCAGCTCGTAGGTCACAGTAGGTAAAAAAAACCAACCCCTTGGTGGTCAAAAAATCCGTCCGAAAGGACACAAGAGCTCCAAACTTTTCAGCAGCACTCCTGATATCACCACTGCTGACAGTCTTGACACCAGACAATACTAATCCTGGTCCCCCACAGCAGCCATTTAAAAATTTCTTGTCCGTGCTGTCCCTGACAAACGGTTTTAGCTCCTGCGCGACGGGGCAATGCTTGAGCGCCTCAGCCCATGCACATGCTGGGGGACCGCTGATCGCTGTTGTGCCCACTTTCACCGGCCCTCCCTCTTTCACTGGGGAGTCAGAATTGGAGGTGATGTCAGTCTCTCCCTCCAAGCTACGAATGCTTACTTGCCGTTCGTTGGCACCAGCGGTAGCGCTACTGTTGCTGCTCCCACCATCACTCTTTTTTTCCTCATTAGACATTTTTGGAACGGTCTTATTTGGGATGGGCTTCTTCACATTACTCTTCGCAACATCACCCCAGCCATTAAGAAGTGGGTGGCTCATCATGCCAGTGTCCTCGTTCACAATCGTACCAATAAGGGGACCCCCCGATGGATTGGTTCCCCCAGGGCCTTCTCCGTAGCCTAAACCCCCTCCTCCACCGTCAAAAAAGATGTTACTTGGAGTGCGCGTGTCACCCAACAACCTCGTACTGTTGTGTCTGTTCTGCCGACTGAAGCTGCTTCCACCCCCATTACTCCCAAAATTAAACCCTCCTCCTCCCGTCCGGCTACCGTTCATGGCCGTATCGCTCATATTCCGGAATTGGCCACTATGTCTCTCCAAGTCCAAGTTATTGAGCTGGGATGACAGGTTGCTGCTGCCTAAGGTGGGGTCGTCATCGTGGGTAAAGGAAGTCGGAATAGTGCCTAGAGTGTGTCGGTTCTGAAGCACATTTGCCACTGGGGTAAAAAAGAGGACGGGTGTTAGTTCTTGCGCTTGCACCCCGACCCTTGCACCGACGCTTCGTCCGATGGAAGCGTGCGCTGAAGCAGTCGTGGGAAGGACTTTTACTTCGGCCTACTCACCTCCCCCAAGGGCACCCCCCCCTCCACCACCATTGTTGTTTTCAACCTCATTGGCCATCCTATATTTACGAACATTGGCAAACTCCATGAAGCTATCGTCCATGCTCTCCACCAGTCCCTCCCCAATAACAGCAGCAAGGTCAGCAAAAGACGTTGTCCGGTGCCCTGAGTTGAGAGCAGGGTTCTCTGCTGCTTCGTTGAAACCGGGAGGCATTTTACCCTTGAGGGACATCACAGAGACCACAGAAGAGCGTTCAAAGGTCCTGGATACGACTCAAGACCAGGCCACTCAGTAGAAGTAGAGTGAACTATACGCCGGGTGTCGGGTTTGCTCCTAGTAGCAGAGAGGTATCTGGGGACAGAAAACTACGCGCAAGGTCTACCAGGGAAGTTAATATCCACACTGATTACAATTTTTTTTTAAATTCGCCTTTCTAGTCTTTGTTCCCAATTTGACGAGCGTAGTGTTCAGTGGTAGTCTTCAACCAGTACTAAAAAGATAATTGCCAAAATTTAGTTAAGTTTAATCAGGATCAGCGACCGCATCCTTTTCACAAGTGGTCGAAGTAGTTAAAACTTACTAGATTTTATGCATTTGGCTCATCCTCAAGGCCTTTACTGATAGATTTAACTTGGTCCTTACCTGTCGGGGGTGTGAGATTACTGCCGGTTTCTGAGCAGAAACACGTTTCGAATTCAACGAGCGCGTAGGGCAGCGTTTCCCTCCGATGATTATGTTCAAACTTTAAGCTTTGGACAAAACTGGCGAACAACAAAGAGTCCTCCCAACTCCTTCCTCTCCCGCTAGTCTCTAAATGCTCATTATTAGCTTAACAAATTCTAGCGCGAACCATATTGCATCCCTTCCCGGGAAAAAAACACTATATCCCCTATTCTTCTTTGCCATCCTCTCCCCCCTCCCCCTCCCCCTCCCCCTTCCCCCCTGACCCGTTTCTTACAGGAAAATCATTGTCGAAGCTTTGCTCTGTCCTCCCATCTCTAAGTTGGGTGTATAGGGTGTCGAATACTCGCCCCTCAAGCCCCCTCTTAGCCCCCTCCTCGATGGTAGTTTTCAGAAACTTCATGGTGGTTCTCAGTGCAATGGCTGCAGTTTCGAGATCGTTGTCGTCAGCAATCTTGACCCTAACAAGCCTTCGTATACTATTTGCACCGTTGACGAGGTAGTTGACTTCCCTATCTGTCAACTTCCCCGCGAACGGGGAGTTCTCGAGTGTCCATTCTGGCCTCTGGAATGTGGCCTGCTCTCTTGCATTAGTGTTAGCATCGAACGGAAGAATCCAGCGGCTCAGGGCCCCCTTGGTACACCCGCATTGTTTTGCTTTCTGTTCTATTTGCTCCATGAACAATAAACCTGCCTCCGCGGCGCCCAAGGTGTAGTGTAAGTCTTCCTCGCATTCGACACCCCTTCTGAGGACTAGCTCCACCTCAAAGAGCTGTTTTCCGAGCCAGTTCCACCCCCTCTCCTTCTCCAAACTCGTGGACCTGTGCCTAGCCTCAAGACTTGTCTCGCGGCGACGGTTTCTCCGTTCTTCCATCTCTGCCCGGCGTTTTGCTTGGTGCTCCTCCAGCTTGGCCTTCCTTTCAGCCTTACTGACTTGGTGTATCCTCTCGATAGAGGGGCTTCTCGAACAGCTGCTTCCGCTCGTTCCGGTAGAATTTCGGTTGAAGCTTCTGCCCCTTCTGTTGTTGTTACTGTTACTGCGTACGGCGGCGGGGCTCTCGTCCCGGTCCTTTCGCCTGCCAAAAGTGGTGCTTGGTGCCTCCTCGTCGATGGGTTCCTTGCTCAAACTTCGGTTTCCACAGCTCTCCTTGCTCAAGCTCCTGTTTCTTCTCCCGCGCTCCCCGCCTCTTCCGACACTACCTCGGCGCCTCGGCTGCTCTTCAACCAGGACGTCACCACTATAATAACCTCCATTGCCGTCATTGTCGGTTGGCGGCCTCTGACGTTTGCTGGCCTCCTTCAGTTTATTTTGGTCACGCCGTTGGACTTTTTTCTCCTTTGAAGAGCGCTGTTTGTCCCTACTACGAGGCTTGTCCCTGCTGCGCGGCTTGTCTCTGCTCCGCGGCTTATCCCTGCTGTGTGGTTTGGTAGTTTGAACCACATCGCTCTTCTTTTCGTTCGCGTTGTTATTGTTCTCGCCGTCATTACTATTTTTGCTGTGGCGGCGTTTACGTTTCTCAGCGCTTTCTTTCCTGTCTTTTTTCGACCTGTGAGGCTGCTGCTGCTGCTGCTGCTGCTGTTGTTGTTGATACTGGTATTGTTGGTGCTGTTGCTGCGGTTGATGTTGAGGCTGGTACTGGTGGTGTTGAGGCTGGTATCGTTGCTGTGACTCGTACTGTTGCTGCTGCGAAAAATGTTGTGGCGGCTGTTGATACTGGTACTGTTGATGTTGTTGTTGGTGTTGATGTTGATGAGAAAGGGGATAATGTTGCTGTTGCTGTTGCTGTTGCTGTTGCTGTTGCTGTTGCTGTTGCTGATGCTGATGCTGATGCTGATAATGCTGCTGCTGCTGTTGATAATGGTAATTCTGCTGCTGCCAACCATAATCACCCTGAAATTTGCGGTGTTGCTGATATTGCTCGTACTCCTGGTTATAGCCTCGATTTTGAAGCTGATTCGAGTTTAAGATACTCAGTTCTTGCTTGAGCTGTTCGACTTCTCTTTCCAGCTGCAAGTTCTGCAGAGCCACTTGAGCTCTAATTGTTCTCATTTCTCGCACAGAATCGCCGTCTAAAAACGGATCGGCATAGCTCGTGCCTATCATACTCATTGTTGGCGACCCTTTGCTGTCGACTGCCAGGCCCTCATCCTCATCAATATCTCGCAAAACATTTATTTCAAGTCGGTTCTTTTCCTCCAGGACGCTATCATTTTCGTCTCCCGTTAAGCCTCCTACAGTTACGACATCATCTTCATCTCCAACAGCATCATCTACTAGTCGCCTTTCCCCCGTCTCTCCTGTCTCTCCCGCCTTGCTTTCTTCCTTTTTGGGGCTCATTTTTGTCTTCTTGACACCCAAATTTTCGCCACCAACACCAATATCGTGATCAAACTCATCATCATTATCCCGATCTCTCCCTCCCAAGCTCAAAGAACCATTAATCGCGTCGATATTATCAGGAATACCCTCTTTGATTCCGGTCAGCCACGCATCAGATGCCAGGTTATTATTGATGTTGGCCTGCCCCATGCCTGCATGGATGCTTGCCTCCCCCAAACTCATCTCGTCCAATGAGTCTTCTCCTACATTCCTCAATAACTTATCTTCGTCATCGTCATCATCATCATCCTCGTCATCGCTATTGGGAACATCCAGCACATCATCATCATTTCCGTTCTCATCATTTTTTTGCTTGCTGTAGTTTAGAGCATCACCACACTCCCCTTCATTCAGATTTTTTTTCGCCTGGAGAGCCAATGCACTTAGTTTCTGCCTTTCCTCCACCGCCATAGCTATGGCTGCTTTGGAGCCCCCACTACCCATGTTGGTGTGGAATTTCAATGAGAATCAGGAAATTGGTTAAAATTGGATGGAAAGGATTTTTGGCGTTTTCGCGCGTTCCGCGGCTAAACCTGGTGTCGAGAGATGGCTGGAAACATAATCTGACGGTTCTTCAGTTTGTATTTGCAGGTTGCGTGAATCAAAAAATTCTTTCATCTTGTCCGGGCCCGGGGCCAGGCCGCTGGGCACGTGCTGGGGGTTGCAACTTTGGTTTTATCTCTGACTATCCCTCAAACAATATTAAATCGTGATCAAATCTCGTATTTGTTCGTGTAAAGCCATATCTGCACTATTAACATCCAAAAAAAGCTTGAATTGCTTAAATATCCCCTTACAAAATGGCTAATGAAGAGGATATTAGGATTTGCAAGGGAATACTCGTGTTCATCTTCCTCCTCGTCTTCAGCATAGTATTGGGGCTCAGTTTTGCTCTTGTTAGCCCCACTGAGGTTGCTCTTAGGTATAATCCCAACACCAAGAAGGTGAGTGCACAAGTCAAGGGGGGATAAGATGAGCAAATCTGGGAAATTGCTCGTATACTTACTATCTCTCCCCACCCCTCCCTAACCCCTGTTTCCCCCCTCCACTCCCCCCCCCCCCCCCCCCCTTTCCCCCATCTCTTACAGCTCGATAAGAGTAAGGTGTGGTCTAACGGGAGACATATGGTCCTGCCAGGGAATTACTTCTACTTGTACCCAACCTCACTCCAGAACTTGCTTTATCAGGATGACACTGCGATCGCGTGCTGGACCAAGGACAAGCAGGAGCTAACGATTCACATGACACTGCAGCTTCGTATAGTCAAGGACGAGATTACAGATACCTTTGATAAATATGGGTGCAAGTGGCCTGGTAACTGCTTGGAAACTTGTATGCCGATTTGGGACAAGATGATCACCACGACAATTAAACAAACCACGAAGGATTTCAATACAGTCAGCTATTTTCAGGAGCGCGCTGTCGTCTCCTCTGCGATCGAAGCGGCAGTTTCAACAACACTCGAGGCAGAGGGGGTGTCAGTCGAGTCCTTGTACCTCGGTCAAATGTTTATTCCGTACAGGTTTGAAGAGGCTGTAACAACGAAGGTGGTCACACAACAACAAGCTGCAACCGTTCTGATGGAGCGAAATGTGACCTTAGTAGGGGCCTCCACGCACGTAATAAACGCGAATGCGCAGGCTGATTCTGATGTCATTATTGGAACTTCCACTGCAGCTGCATTCAATTTAACGGAATCAGCTAAAGCCACGGGGTTGAGGGTTGTGCAGCAGTCGGGCGCCAGAGGGTTGGCATCTCTTGCGGACACGCTTGATTTGGATGTCAACGAGACATTGGCTTACAAGTACGCAAAGCAGCTGGCGGAAGTGGGAGAGAAGAAGAAATTAGTCATTGGTTACGAGGATGCAGTCATGAAAACGACTGACTGACGCTGACACGGGTGCTTGTGCTTGTGATACAAATGACTATAATGATACTGATAGTGCTCAGGAAAAGGCCCACAAATTAACAAAAGTTTTAGCAAATGCAGCACAAGTTAAGCGACAGGTTATTTCACTACATGTATTGTCCAATTCGCCATTTCTGGACGTAACCGCTACTTAAACCACAGTAAAGATAGCCACAGGGAGCAAAGTTTTGATCCTCCCCCCCTCCCCCTCCCCCTCCCCCTCC
>ERZ651776.6089-NODE-6089-length-10091-cov-5.156081_pt1 | contig 10091 bp, 6 predicted proteins | sample MGYA00514761_ERZ651776 | MGnify/ENA metagenome assembly ERZ651776 | reverse complement strand
CCGCCCCCCCCGAAACGCCCCCTCGCCACGTCCGCGCCCTTCAAAATCTTCGGCCTGTTCGCCTCCTCGTCGTCCAGTACGATGTTGACGGCCTTGAGCAGCGCCCCCCCCCTCGGGGTCCTCATGACGTCCTCCTCCGGCTTCACGATCTTCCGGAGCAGCATGTCCTCCATGTTCACCCTGAGGTGCTTTATGAGGGTCGCGACGCGCGGGGAGCACCGGAATTTTAGCCACGTGTCGACCGCCACGACGCCGTACTGCTGGTACACTTCCAGCTTCCCCCCGAATAACAGAAGCATAAGAGGGCTGACGGGCGTGGCATCCCGGACGTAAATCTTCGTCGTCTTGACCATTTCGTGGTATATGAGATAGCGCGACTCGATGCTCTTCTCCTTCCAAATGACGCTGCAGGGATGGACGCTTAGATCCCCCTTCTGACTTCTGAAGGAGCATTCCCCGACTTCTTTCTTTTGGCTCCCGTCGACCAGCTCGTTGGGACTCACAAACACATTCGGGTAAAGACCCGCACAGATCACCCCCTTAACCAAGCTGAGATTGTCACTGTTGGCGTCCATTTCTTTTCCCACGAAGCCGATGTCGCGCAGCAAGCCGAGGAACTGAGACTTCATCTTCTCGATATTGTTGAGCGTGGTGAAACTGAGAAAATTTTCGTGAAGAAAGACGCGCTCGGCGGACCTGTCGCGCCTTATCTTCTTCCACTCGAAGTAAGCGTTCAGCGTAGTGAGATGGTCGCTCTTGCTGGTCGGCAGCATGAAGTTCTTCTTGGCCTCGTCGGCTTCTTGGCGCTTGTCGAACGGGGACATGAAAGGGTTCCGATTGGCGAGGCAGGCGGCGATGACCAGGCACGGGTCCAAACACTGGAATAAACATCCGTATATCAGCATCTTTCCCACGCGCGCTTCTACGGGCAGCGTGGCGAGGTGAAATCCGAGTGCAGTTAAAAACGACCGCTCGCCGCTGCTCGGGCTCTCCCCATCTTTGGCCTTGGACCTTCCCTCGACAAGCTCCCGCTCCACGGCGCTTAGCCCCTGCAGCATGTTGAGGCTGTTGTGAATGGATACTGTCGAGGGAGGATTTACGGCTTTCTTTAGGAAGTCTTCCGGATCCCCCAGGTCCAGCAACAGTATTTGGAGCACAAGATCATCGAGCCGTACCCTCAACATCTCGGGCAGCTGATAGTCATCCATGACGCTGTCGTGGGTCCAGCTAGAGAACAGATGAAAAGCGATGCCCTCCCTGACTCTCCCCGCCCTCCCTCTCCTCTGCTTGGCACTGCTCTTTGCCACCCATGTCTCAACCAACGTCATCATCTGGTTCTGCTCGTCCTCCCTGTTCTCCTTGACCTTTCCGGCATCAACGACGTAAACTACGTCCTCGATTGTGATACTAGTTTCGGCAATATTTGTAGAGATGACGATCTTACGAACGCCCTCTGGCGGTACGTTAAATATAGCCACCTGCTCTGCCGTGCTCAATGTGCTGTGTAGCGGATAGACACGGACCTTATTTCGGTCGTTAAGAGTGGCAACATTCTGGATCGCCTCGACGGTTTTGGTAATCTCCATGAGACCAGGCAAAAAAACTAGGATGGCTCCGTCTTCCATGTTATCATTGATATACTCTAATAGCAGAGCGATCAAATCATAATTTATGACGGATTCATCCATCATGTGGAGATTCTTGACCACTTGCTGGGAAGACTTGGGAAACCTCTTCTTGACTTCGTGTAGCTCGGCGGAGGGATTCTTCGCGACGCAATCGTGACGTGCAGGAAGTATGTACTCCGTGAACTCCAAGACATCTTCTAAGCGGTACTCGGTGACCGGGTGGGCACGGCCCGGAATTTCAACAGTCGGGACACCACCAAAATAATTGCTGAAGGTCTCAGCATTGAGCGTGGCGCTCATCAAGACCAACTTCAGTCCCTTCCGCCTCAGCAGCAGATCCTTCAGAATAATGAGCACAAAGTCTGTGTTGAGATCCCTCTCGTGCACCTCGTCGACAAAGACGTGGCTCACAGCAGCTAGGTCGGGGTCGCACTGAAGGCGGCGCAACAAGACTCCAGTCGTACAGAACAATATTCGGGTTGATTTCGATCGCTTCGACTCCAAGCGGATGGAGTACCCACTCGTCTCGCCGACTCGCTCACATCTCTCCTGCGCGATCCTTTCTGAAACACCGATGGCCGAAATTCGCCGGGGCTGCGTGCAAATTATGTTGCACTCAGCACCCCTGTTCTGATCGATGATGTCGTCGAGAACTAGCTGCGGCACCTGGGTGGTTTTTCCACAACCTGTATCCCCGCTAATCACGGTAATTTGGTTATCGGCGATGGTGGAGACAATCTCATCCTTCATGATATACGCGGGGAGGTTCTTCCTGATTTGGTAGGTGGCAAAGAACTTCTCGTTATTGTTGTATTGGTTTTTTGGTTTGTGGGGTGGCGGCTGTCGCATGTTGCGGTACTTTATTTGCAGCTGCTGCTTCATCTGTGTCGAAATCCTGTTCATCTCTCTGATGTCGTCCTCGCTCAACGTCGGCTCCTCGACTTGCGTCACTTCATTTTTCTTCTCGGTTAATTCTCCCGTTGTCTTTTCCTTTTCTTTTTCATCCTCTGTCTCGAGACCTATCTCAATCTGAGGGGCTCGGGCCTCCGGAGCGACAAGCCAGGGCTGCTGCTGGGCGGCCATGACGTCTTTCATGATGTTCGCGAGACTGCGATTCGGGACAAAATTTGGTTGAGGAATGTGTGTGTGGGGTGATGCTGTCTCCGTGTTGCTTGACTCCGGGTTGGTAGAAGCGTTCGCCTTCGATTTCTCTTTTTGCGCAGAGTAAAAAGAAGAGAGCGAGTCGATAAAATTTTGCGTTTGTGTCGGCACAGCGGAGTTGTGCTTCTTCTTCTTGCTGTTTTTGTTTTTATTCTTGTCATCGTCAGTGATTGAAACCTGCACCAAAGAGAACAAATTAGAGCCGAGAAAGAAAGAAAGACGGCACGGTGAATTGATTTCGAGGTGGCAGCGAGCGAGCGAGCACAGCAACAAACCAAGCACTAACCTCTTTCACCTTTTCTACAACAGCCTCCTCCGCGACATCGACAACTTCTTCAATTTCTTCAATTTCTTCAACAGCGTCGTCCTTCTGGCTTTTCTCCTCTATCTCCTCCTCATAGCCGTACTCCCTCAAAACCCTATTGCGCTCATTGTCATGCAACATCCTTGCCTCCTCGTTGCTCTTACCCGCATTTAACGCCTTCAACATCACCATTCTCGCGAGTCTATCTGCCTCCTTCAGATGGGCCGCTTCCATGTGCTCCGCCGCTCTCCTGTCCCCCAGCTTCGCCTGGAAACTTTTGAACTCCCGGAGCTGCTCCTCTTCTGATTTCACGACTTTAGTTGTACTGTCGGTCGCTTTGGCGTCGGAGTAATTGCTGACTCGGGCAAAACTCTTCTGAGCCGCCTTCAGTTTCTGCCTCGCTCGCTTCCCAATTTTTTCCCCAGCGTCCATCCTCTCCTGGATGTCCTCCACGTCCACTAACCCTTTTTCAGTGTCTTCGCGGCGCTTGAGCGCTTTCATCTCTTTCTGCTGCTGCTGTTCTGAGAACCTCTGCTTGAAGTCGTCCAGGTGCTCTTCCAAAAATGTGTTCACGATAAAGATGCTCGGGGCCCCGACATTCTGCATCGCTTCCTTGTTTATTGCAGCGTTGATTTTTCGAAGCAAACTCGGCGCTAAGCTAGGCTGGTAGAAAAAAAACTTTGCGGGGAGCAATAGCGGATACGCAGGAGGGAGAAGTACGTGCAAGTTCGACTTGATAATGTACCGATATTTTGAGACGAGAGCGAAATCTTTGTCGAAGATCGCCTCCAGCGCCATGACTTCTTCCTCCCGCTCCATGCCCGCGAACTCGACATCCGCCTCGTTGGAATTGTGGGCCTCGTCGTCAAAAATATCCCCGCGAACATTAGAAATGAGAATTTCGAGTGCAGCATCATCCCGTTCGGGGGGCACTTTTGACTTGGGCGGGGCAGAATTTGCGCATGCGTTAGATGCTTCCGAATGCGTAAACCCGAGTCGGATGAACTGAAAAACGCGCTGCTCGTTCTTAAAGTCAGGGATCGGTGCGAGGCTAAACGGGACTGTGTCTGGACGAGCAACGATTTTCTGGGGTGCATCGGACCCACGAGGTGCATCGGACCCACGAGGTGCATCGGACCCACGAGGTGGCACTATTTTTGATTTCGCCTTTTCTGTCTTGTTCTCCTTGAAGCCATTGAGCAGCTCCTTCTCATTCAGGTGTAAGCACAAGTAGTCAAGGGCAGCGGCAAGCGCGTCCGGATCCAGGATTGCCGACGAAGACGACGATTCAGCTTTTTCTTTTTTGCTCTTAAAAGTCGAGCTCAGGTTGATTGCTTTAGTGGCAGCTTTGGCAGTGAAGGAGAGTCGCTTGGTTAGGTGGAGGAAGAGAGGGTCGGAGTCGTAGTTAGCTTTTATGTCGAGGGTGTTGTCAAGATGGACCCGCTCTGAATTTGGATTATGTTTTTTGTTCGCATCGGTTGGTGGGGGTGGGGGGGGTTCGTCAACATCAGAATTATCGTCGTAATCACTTTCGTACTCTTCATAATTCCCACCGCCACCACCAGACCCAAAACCTCCACCGCCCCCGCCCCCGTCCCCGCCCCCGCCGTCAGCAAGTGCTGCATCATAAGATTGTGCTCCACCAGCAGCATCGTGGCAAAATACGGGGGCCCTCAGCGAGTATGTTTCTGTCTCACCCATGACCTTCTTAATCTTCTCAGCGAAATCTTCATCATTGCTCTCATTGTTTTCAGCCATTGAGTTCGGCCCAATCACTCCCAGCTCCTCGAGCAGATGGTAGCAAACCTGCTGACTATTTTCTGTCATCGTTACGTTGTCATACTTCGTCAGGTCCTTGCCCTCCAGAAAATGCTTTTCCATAGGGGCACCAGTAACAGGATCAATTGCACTCTCATTCTTGCTAGGCAAGGAGAGACCAGTGGATGATTTCTTCGTATCAACTCTGTCGGATATCTTTTGGATAGTGGAAGCGAAATTACCATGGGCAGTCTTGAATGATTTCTGCTGGTTTGGTGCCTTCTTTTCTGGCTCGCCACGGCCACCACGACGGTCGCCTCGCCCTCCACGTCCACCCCGGCCACCGCGCTTATTTGGAGGGACCCAGTTGGAAAAACGTGAGCGTGCGTTGGTGTTGTTGTTTGCTGCAGCTTCTTGCGTGCGACGATTATTGCACCTTCCCATGATGGTAGATGGTAGGCCAGGTTAAATGGGGGCTGCTCGTCGCAAAAGAAATCCTGATTAGGCTGGAGGAGGAAAGGATAGCGGAGTGGGCTACTTTTCTCAATTCTGTGTTGCTGATCGATTGTGAAAAACTCACTCTTGAAAAGTGCGAAAAAAAGACCAAAAATGGACGGTGAAGGACGAAACAAAGCCAAAACTTGTTCCTAACCAAAATTTTGGACGTACCTCCTGTAGCCTGTGGAGAGGAGAGCAAAAATCTACCAGAATAATCGTACCATCATCAGGTGACAATGCCGGAAAAAGTCACCTTCTCGTTTCTTCTTCGCTCTCGATTCAAGGCATTTACGCTCAGCGAAGCGTCTGGATCACTCGGAGACCTCGGTACTCTGCTCCCACTTTTAATTGCTCTAACTCAGACCGGCAGCATTACTCTACCAAGTGCCCTGTTTTTTGCGGGCGTGACTAATGTGATGACTGGCATCTATTTGGATGTTCCGATGTGTGTACAGCCGATGAAATCCATCGCTGCGATTGCAATCGCGAACGATATGAGCAAGGGGGAGGTCAGTGCAAGCGGAGTTTTGGTGGGGCTTATCATGTTTATTTTGGCTGTAACAAATGCCATCGAAGTAATAAACACATTGATACCACGAAATGTGGTGAGTGGCCTTCAAGTGGGCATTGGCCTTAAGCTTCTCATTTCTGGTATAACATCCATATCCTCCTTGACTTGGGCTGGCGACGTCGATTGCAAGCTGACAGGAATTTTGTGCGCCATACTCTGTGCGTTGCTCATGCGGGAACCTACTAAGGGGAAACCTCCCGCTGCACTCACGCTCTTTGTGGTTGGTTTGGTACTTGCTGTCATTAAAATATCTACCAACGCTGAGTCGGAGAAATTTAAATTTTTCGGTAGTCCAGTAGCATACTGGGCCATGGGGGATGTGATGGCTAATGACTGGCAAGTTGGCTTTTTCCAGCTTGCCTTGCCCCAAGTTCCTCTCACTACTTTGAACTCCGTTGTGTCTGTTTGTGTTTTGGCGAACGACTTATACCCTGACAAGATGGTAAAGGGTAGGCCTGGAGCTCTTCGGGACGAGCGATGTGTGATCAGCAGAAAAGAGGTCGCCGGTAGTGTTGGATTTGTCAACGCAGTATTTTGCCTTTTTGGGGCCATGCCAACTTGTCATGGAGCAGGTGGGCTTGCCGCACAGCATAAATTTGGAGCGAGGGGTGGAAGTAGCGTTATATTCTTGGGGACGGTGAAAATATTTGTGGCAATATTTCTTGGTTCTTTCAGCATAATTTTGTTTGAAGCGATCCCCAAAGCGGTTTTGGGGGTAATGCTGGTAGTCGCTGGAGGAGAGTTGGGGTTAGTTGGTACAAGGTTTGCAAAAAAGGAGGTCGACGTTGGCATTTTCGTGATGTTAGTAACCGCTGGAGCGATTGTGGCTTTGGGAAAGACGGATATAGGTGTTTTGGTCGGGCTCTGCGTCAATTTGCTGTACGGTAACGGGTTGGACGAATACAAAAAAGCATGGCAAAATCGAGGAGCGGTGGTGAATCAGCAGGATAGAATAAAGACTGCAATTAATGATGAGGCCAAGGAAGAAGAATCTAGATTAGAGACGAGGAAATCGGACGAGACGGCGATAGGAAACGCTCGTAGTGATGCTGGCACAAAAGTATAGGGGTAGCTTTTCACCCACTTTTGATCTGCCCAACTCGATTTTTTCGATGAGAAATACCCTGGGTAACTACAAATTTTTCGTAACTACTACTTCATTCACTATCTCTACTAAATATCGTAACTACTTCTTCATTCACTGTCTCTACTAAAGGGAAATTCGTATTCTTCCTCGCTCGATTCTTCGAGACGCCGTTTGCGCTCTCTACAGTCTCGGAAAATGTGGCATGATGGTGAACCAAGGTGATTGTTGATAGCGCCGCCGTTCTCTGTCCGTCGAAACCGGAGCAACTTTGCACCGCAGCACATCCGCTTAACCTCTTCGAATTTCATCTTTGCTTCATTGTTATCTTCACCTTCCAGGAAAGTAACATCAATCTCATCTATTGCAAAGCCACTTGAAGTCGCGGCATCTATAATCTCACAGCTTGTGACACAGTCACGCTCTACGTAGCTAGTGAGGAATTCTCCATCATCTGTTAGCCAGTCATCAACAGTGTCGAACAGATCGGATAGAACTTTCCCCACACTTGACGGATAAATAACGTCGGCAGCAACAATCCGTCGGAAGTGGCGATTTGGAGGGAAAGGCAGACCCATTATTCTCGCTCCGCGACCCCAAAGGAGCTTCTGAAATTTAAATCCAATTATGGAAATTTCTTCTCCAACTTCCCCAGATAATGATGACTTGCAATCAGAGCTTTTCCCAGAAATCCGGTGCCTTGCTGCATTCGCCCTCACATTCTCAAACGAGAGGTCAACAGACTCCTCATCGCCGTCTGTCACATACCAAGTTGAGCCCCCCTTAAATACACCGGACCAAAATTCATCGTTCTGCGAACAGCTGCCATCCATACGCTTCGCCACCACACTTGGAACTAGACCATTGCCCGCGCCAAGTTCAAGCACATCGAATAAAGTTGGTTGTTGTTGTTGTTGTTGTTGTTGTTGTTGTTGTTGTTGGTCATGGCTAAGGTTCGATTCTCTCGAAACAACGCTGCAATATAGTGCCATCAACCTCCCCCCTCCCCAAGTCATCATACCTGTTTTGTCGCCCTCTTCCCCGCCGACAATCCGCCCCCCCCTCACGACAGCTGCAGTTCTGATGATGATAGGCCCCGAGAGGTAGGGAAGCTCAACAGCAGTTTGCTTGTATTCATATTTGAGTGCATCCGAACACAGCCCATCACTAATAGTTGACGATGAAAGGGAGAGCGACATTTCAAATACATTAATTATAACGATACACATAAAATTGAAATGAGAAAAGGCACAATTTTTTTGTTTACACTTTCACCCCCCCTAATTTTTTCTGCGCTTTCTGTGTTCGCCCGCCCCCTTGTTTCCCTGCCTCATAGAGCTTGCACCTACACTCTCCGGCCTGAAAAGTCATTCGCAGCTGGGGTCTTTGATTCTGCTCACTGCCGCCGAAAAGAAAAGACATGCCTCGAACGAAGAAGACAAAGGCTCAACCCGCAGATGGGACGCCCCCCCCTGCCGCGAAGAAGCCAAAACTGAAAAAACCCATGCTTATGGACAGCAATGAGTTCACAGCATCACGCCGACGTACAATCCGTGCAGGACAACGTGAGCTTCAGAGGGAGATAATGGCTGATGGCCAAAAAATTGAGGATGTTGGGGACAGTGCTTTCGACGATCTCCGCGAGGTGAGTCCTCCCATTAGAGAAGCTAGACGCTCAACTCTTATTGCAGCACCGCTGACTCATAACTGATTTGCCCACTGACCTTGTCTTTTCACCCCTCTTTGTTGTTTTTTCACCCCTCATCTGGTTTCATAGAGCAACAACAAATTTTTTGACGAAGGCGTTAGGTTCGTTAGGGAGGCTGTGATTGATCAGGACAACCTGGGAAGGATAAGCGTCCACGCGAGCAAGCAGGCTTCTAAGCTGATTGTGACACAAAACTTCAATGCTCAAAAGTTAATATCTAAGCTGCAGCGAAAGTGCAGGAAGAAGGACGGGAGCATCTGCTGGAAAACCCTTGGGGATGCGGTGGGTCCTTGCTTCAACACTCTTCCTTTTGCCCAGTTCTACAAGGGACCATTTGACGAGCCGCTGAAAGTCAAAGAAAAAAAGATCAAGGCTGCGAGACTGAGGCGTGTTGATGAGGAGGGTGAGGAAGAGGGACCTGAGGAAATTACGCAACAAACAAAGCGAGATGACGGGATATCGGGATTCGAAAACGTTCTGAAATCTGTGCAAAAAGTGCTCCGCCAGAAAACTGACGAAAGCGTTCGGGCAGGCAATAAATCGGGCACAGTGAGTCTTCCAGAATTTGTGATCAATCCTACTTCTTTCACGCAGTCTGTCGAGAACATGCTAGCATTGGCGTTCATGATAAAAAAGGGCGATGCTAGTGTCAAAAACGACTCAGATAGCCTTCCCATTGTCAACGCTACGGCACTTTCAAGCAGCAGTATATCAGCTCGGCAGTCAATCGTCAGCTTCACCATGGCTGATTGGCGAGACATGAGCGAGGCCTTCAAGATTGAGGAATGCGCTGTGCCCTCCAGGAGGGTGAGGATAACAGGAAGGGGCGGGGTATCCCAGAGGGCTACCAATAGTGGCGATGGCGGAGAAAAAGCGACAAAAGAAGAGTGAAAAGAAAGAAAAAGAAAAGTGAAATGTTTTGTTGAATATTAACTGCTCATGCCCATACAATAGAAATGATACTCTTGGTGTGTCTGCAAATTACGATGGAGGTTCTTTCAGTGTATTTTCTATGACTAATCCCTCTGAATCTGTTACATATGAGCATAGCGGCTCTGGACCAAATCCTGACCGCCAGGAAGCGCCCCATGTACATAGTGTCTATCATCGTTGGGATCATTCCCGCGAGGTGCATATTTTGCGACACCAAATCGACTCATTGTTGGTGGTCAAGATAGCGGTAATGTAGTAGTTTTTGAGGTTGACGTTGAATCCGGAATGATCACCGAAGAAGCCTTATTCAATGGAGACGGATTTGGTACACCTCCCCATGTCGACGAATTCTCGAATATTTATCAATAGTAGTAGGCCGTGTTATGCACACAACAGCAAGGATGAACAGGTCAAGAGCCAGAAGGCACCTGCATGTCACAGGGAGC
>ERZ651776.6088-NODE-6088-length-10092-cov-2.902346_pt1 | contig 10092 bp, 7 predicted proteins | sample MGYA00514761_ERZ651776 | MGnify/ENA metagenome assembly ERZ651776 | reverse complement strand
CAAGCAGGCCCGCAGTTAGAGTAGAAAGAAATGGTGGTGAAGACTTTAATGTTGTCGTGGTATTCAAAGTTCAGGTAGGTGCTTTTCGTAAAATCGATCTGAATAAGTATGCCAATAGCTCTAAAGACTTTTCCGAAGAGGAAATGGAAGAATTGAGAAAGTACGTGATAGGCAACTTTAGAAATTATGACGATGCCAACGTATTGAAAAGATATTTAAGAGAAATGGGTGTTGAAGACGCCTGGATAGTTCCTTACAGAGATGGAAAGCGTGTTCCTTTAAAAGAAGTTCTAGACCTTAAGAAAGTGTCTAACTAATTTTTTTAACTTTTAGATAGGGCAGTGCCTTCTTGAAGGCACTGCTTTTTTGTGCCCTCTGTAAACGATTATCCTTTAAATTTATCATATGCAGAAACGTTGGCTATTTGAAGAAGGGCATAATGAAGGAGTACTGAAAGTACTTCAAGAAGAAGTGAAAATTGAAGAAACCTTAGCCAAGTTACTAGCACAAAGAGGCGTTTCAACGTTCGAAGAAGCCAAAGCATTTTTTCGTCCTTCATTAGATCAGTTACACGACCCATTTCTAATGAAGGATATGGATAAGGCAGTGAACAGACTGACCGAAGCCATCGGCAATAATGAGAAAATCATGGTCTATGGCGACTATGACGTAGATGGAACCACTTCCGTAGCCACGTTTTTCGGGTTTCTCAATGAGTTTTATGATCATCTAGGCTACTACATTCCCAATCGTTACAGAGAGGGATACGGTGTTTCTAGTCAAGGCATTCAATATGCCAAAGAGCAAGGGTACAAACTTATAGTAACCCTAGACTGTGGTATTAAGGCTGTGGATCGTGTGAAAGAGGCCAATGAACTCGGTTTAGACGTTATCATTTGCGATCACCATATGCCCGGAGAAGAACTTCCAGCTGCATACGCCGTGCTAGACCCAAAACGATCAGATTGCGAATACCCGTACAAAGAACTTTCAGGTTGTGGCGTTGGGTTTAAGCTGCTACAGGGCTTTTGTATCCAGTCCGGAATTGACCTAGAAAAACTCTACCCATTTTTAGATTTGTTGGCCGTAAGTATCGCCTCAGATATTGTTCCCATAACAGGTGAAAATAGGGTAATGGCCTATTTTGGTTTGCAGAAAGTCAATCAAGACCCAAGGCCAGGCCTTAAAGCATTAATAGAATTATGTAGGGCCCAGAAAGAGCTCACCATTTCAAGTATTGTATTTGGCATAGGCCCTCGAATTAATGCCGCTGGCAGAATGGATGATGCTGGTGCAGCGGTTGATTTGTTACTGTCAAAAACCAAAGAAGATGCTTTTACTTTGGCAGCAACCGTTAATGATAAAAATGACGCAAGGAGAAGCTTTGATAGTGCCAATACCGAAGAGGCGATAGAGATGATCAACTCCAGTGAAGTATTTCAAAACGCCAAATCGACCGTATTATATAAAGAAGATTGGCATAAAGGAGTTATCGGCATAGTGGCCTCTCGCTGTATTGATAAATTTTATAAACCAACCGTTATACTAACAGAGTCTAACGGTATGGTAACAGGTTCCGCAAGGTCTGTCACAGGTTTCGATGTCTACGCTGCCATCTGCGAATGCTCCGATTTACTGGAACAGTATGGCGGGCACATGTACGCCGCCGGCGTTACCATGCCTATAGACAACGTAGACGCATTCAGGACGAAATTCGAAAAGGTAGTTGCCAGAGATATAACGGAAGATCAATTGACACCATGCTTGGAGATTGATAGCCTAGTAAACCTTGAGGAGATAAGCGAAAGGTTTTATAGTATCGTATCTCAGATGGCCCCTTTCGGGCCAGGAAATCCTCAACCCGTACTAGTCACAGAACATGTGTATGCCGAAAATGTGAAAGTTTTGAAAGAACAGCATTTGAAGTTTACAGTAAGGCAAGAAGGTACGAATGTTGCTTACGACGTGATAGGTTTTGGATTTGCGGAATATTCCGACTTAATAGCCAGTGGAATGCGTTTCCATATTGCGTTTTCTGTAGAGGAAAATGATTTTCGCGGAAGAAAATCGCTTCAACTTTTCCTAAAAGACCTCAAGTTTGACTGATTAAATTAATTTTACTGTAATGAAATTATCTGCTGAGCACCTTGTCAAGTCCTACAAAAAGAGAAAAGTAGTCAACGATGTTTCGGTTGAAGTAAAACAGGGCGAAATAGTAGGGCTACTTGGGCCTAACGGTGCAGGCAAAACCACTACATTCTACATGATAGTTGGCTTGGTAAAACCAAACGAAGGCCAGGTACTGCTAGATGGTAAAGACATTACATCCCTGCCTATGTTCAAGAGAGCCCAGGCCGGATTGGGCTATCTGGCACAAGAGCCATCAGTTTTTAGGAAGCTTACCGTGGAGCAGAACATAATGGCCGTGCTAGAAATGACCAAACTCCCTAAACAAGCTCAGAGGGAAAAAATGGAATCCTTGCTGGAAGAGTTCAGCTTAACGCATGTGCGTAAAAACTTAGGTAGAGTTCTTTCTGGTGGAGAAAGAAGGCGAACTGAAATTGCGCGAGCCCTATCAGTAGACCCTAACTTTGTTCTTTTAGATGAACCCTTTGCGGGTGTAGATCCAATTGCGGTAGAAGAAATACAGACTATCGTTGCTAAGCTAAAGGATAGAAATATTGGAATTCTCATTACCGACCACAACGTACAAGAAACGCTATCCATTACCGATCGCGCATACCTTATGTTCGAAGGAAAATTACTAAAGGCTGGCACTGCCGAAGAATTGGCTGCAGACGAACAAGTCAGAAAAGTGTATCTTGGTAAGCACTTTGAACTTAAAAGGAAAATCTAAGCTTTGGCCATTCTGAATTCCATACTCACCTGGGTCATGAAGAAACGCATGCATCAGATTGAGCTATTCATGAAATACCCCCATGATGTGCAGGAAGAGCTATTCAAAAAATTAATCACCACAGGGCGAAATACTGAATTTGGAAGGACTCATGGTTTTTCCGATGTATATACGGAAGAACAATTCAGGCGCCTTATTCCAATCTCTACTTACGAAGACATTAGCCCTTACATAGAGCGCAATATGGCAGGTGAGCAAAATTTGCTCTGGCCATCTGATGTCAAATGGTTTGCCAAGTCATCAGGCACCACAAATGCCAGAAGCAAGTTTATTCCAGTATCCTACGAGGCCCTGGAAGAGTGTCACTTCAAAGGAGGAAAGGACATGCTCTCTCTTTACTGCAATAGTTATCCAGAGACCAAGATGTTCGATGGGAAAGGTCTTACAATAGGAGGTAGCCAGCAGATTAATCAGTTTGATAGTAATAGCGAATCCTTTTACGGAGATGTGTCTGCTGTCATCATGTCTAACCTTCCGTATTGGACTAAGTTCGTAAGAACCCCAACCCTAGACATTGCTTTAATGGAGGAATGGGAGTCAAAGATCGACCTGATGGCCCAACACACCATGGAGGAAAATGTCACCAGTATTTCTGGTGTGCCTACTTGGACAATTATTCTGCTTCAGAAAGTCTTAGAGCTTAAGGGAGCAAGCAATATTCATGAAGTATGGCCAAATCTTGAGGTCTTCTTTCATGGGGCAGTGGCCTTCGGCCCATACAAAAGTATTTTCAAAAGTATTATTCCTTCAGACGAGATGCGGTATATGGAAACCTATAATGCATCGGAAGGTTTCTTTGGTATACAGAACGAAAAAGGTTCTGAGGATATGCTCTTAATGCTTGATTACGGCATTTATTATGAATTCATACCGTTTGCTGAAATTCATAAAGAAGTCCCAAAAACAATTGGTTTAAGTGAGGTGATGGTAGGAGAGCAGTACGCTTTAATCATTTCCACCAATGCCGGTTTATGGCGCTATCAAATAGGAGATACCGTTCAGTTTACCTCAACCAATCCATTTCGATTTAAGATTTCTGGCAGAACAAAACACTTTATTAATGCCTTTGGCGAAGAGGTTGTTGTAGAAAATGCAGAGAGAGCCATAGCCACGGCTTCTGAACAAACGGGTGCTCAGATTAATAACTTCACCGCGGCACCACGATACTTTGGAGAAAATGAAAAGGGCACTCATGAGTGGATTGTAGAGTTTGAAAAGGATCCAGATAATATGGACCAGTTCGTTAAACTACTCGATCAAACCCTCAGAGATATCAACTCAGACTATGATGCGAAACGTTATAGGGATTTAGCGCTTTCTCAGCCGATAGTTCATCAAGCCGCTCCAGGTACTTTTTATCAGTGGATGCGCAAGCGAGGTAAGTTAGGTGGTCAGCATAAGGTTCCTAGGCTCTCAAATTCTAGAGAGTATCTCGATGACATTCTATCACTGATGAGTGCAAGTACAAAGGTTTAGGAAGACACACCTTTTTCATTTCTGGCTAATCAGACTTCGTTTTTTTGGTGTTTTCATCTTTGCTACTTACATATACTTTTCTGACTAATACACTCAATAACTACGAAGATGAGAGAATTATAAAATTGTACTATTTCAATAATAAGGAATTGCTCGTTGAGTCTGTTGTTAATTTTAGGCCAGATAAATGTCGTAGCTTGAGGTACGAGTATTGTGCGGCATAATATTAAAGTAATCTACGTTTTATTTCATTTGAGTGCGTTTCGAGTTTTTTGCGCTCTTTCACGCACCTCAGAAAAGCGTTAAAATGTAGGCTTTAGGTTATTCGAAATACTGGGAAAACCATATTTGTCTTGTCAGGTCAATTTGACAGTTTTTAGACAAAAAAAAGAATCAAAAATTTGTGCCATTATTTTTCCACAATTTTCATTTTTTATCCACACACCGATTAAAAATGGTCATAAGTATCTGATAGTCAATTTTATACATCCTATTTCTTAAGCTTGGTTTTTGTTGATAACTATTCAAGAATCAAAAACGAAGAGAAAAAACGAAAAAATATCCCTACTAGCGACAGAGCGTGTTTTAGGTCATTTGTAGACTACTCCTTGTGTTGGCGCCTAAGCTTTGTTCTATAAGTATTGAAAATTCTAGACTTAGAGACTATGCCTATGTATTGGCCATTGTCGATAACTGGTAAATTCCATGCACCACTTTTTTCGAATTTTCCCATAACCTCTTGCATGTTTTCATTAGAATGAACCGTTTCTGGGGGTTTGCTCATTAATGTTCCAACAATTACATTTTTCTGGGATTCCTCGTCAAACATGATTTCTCGGATATCATCTAATGTGATAATACCTTTCAATGCATTGTTCTCATCTACCACAGGAAATATGTTTCTCTTGGATTTCTTTACCAAACCCACCAAATCATTCAATTCTTTTCCTGGATGTATGGTCAATAAGTCTTTTTCAATCAGCTTACTAATACTCATTAAGCTCAGCAGCTGCTTGTCTTTATCATACGGAATAAGGTCACCAGATTCAATTAACTTGGCCGTATAGAACGAGTGCTTTTGAAAGTAACTATTGGTACTAAGAGCTACCGCTGAAACTAACATAAGTGGAAGAAAAAGAGTATACCCACTAGTAATCTCCGCGATCAAGAATATGGCTGTTAAAGGCGCATGGAGCACGCCACTCATAACGCCACACATACCCACTAAAGTAAAGTTGCTTATCGAAAGTGTCTTCCCAATGTCTAACAGGTTATTAATAGAGGCAAAAACAAACCCGGTAATACCTCCTATGAAAAGTGACGGGGCAAAAATACCACCGTTGCCACCTGCACCAATGGTAAAGCCAGTGGCAAAAGGTTTGAGTAAAAGCACTAAAAAAGCAAAAGTCACGATTACCCAAGGATCAGAAAAATCGGATAAGAATTGGCTATTGCTAAATACAGCGGAGGCTTGGCCATTTAATATCAGCTTGATGGTATTATAACCCTCACCATAAAGTGGATTCAAAAGAAGGATTAAGACACCAAGTGCAAGACCCCCAAGAATAGCTTTTAAAATAGGGTTTTTAATCCTGGATAGGAGCCTTTCGGCAAAAAGTGTGGTATTCGTAAAGTAATAGGCTACTAAGCCACATATGGCACCCAAGACCAAATAGAAGACAAAGTCCGACGTTAAGAACGGGTCGGTCAAGTCAAAGGAAAAGAGCACATCATCTCCAGAGAAAAGCATGGATATTAATGAGCCAAGAACAGAGGCAATTAATAAAGGGATAAAAGCACCTATCGTTACTTCACTCAAAATTACCTCAATGCTAAAAATGACACCCGCTACAGGTGAATTAAAGATTCCAGAAATTGCAGCCGCTGCGCCACAGCCAATCATGAGCGTGCGCTGCCTGTAATTAAGGTGCATCAAACGGCCTATGTTAGATCCAATGGCTGAGCCAGTTACCACAATGGGCGCCTCTAAACCTACAGAGCCTCCAAACCCGACAGTTACAGCGGAAGTGATCATTCGGCTATACATCTTTATCCTGCTTATAATGCTAGACTTTTTGGAGATGTAATAGAGGATCGAAGTAATTCCATGGCCAAGTTGTTCTTTTAAGACATACTTGGCCAGTAAAGCCGTAATGAGGATACCAATAACAGGAAAGAAAACGTAGGCAAAGGAGAAGTTTAAAGAGAGAAGTGTCGATTGAATAAAATGAACTGTTCCCTTGAGTATAACGGCCGCTAGGCCTCCGATAACCCCAGTGAGTCCTGCCAATAGAATGACGAAGTTCTTGACACTTAAATGCCGAATACGCCAGACGAGAAATTTGCTAAGTAACCGCTTGAAAGTCATTGAAGTGTTTTCGCTTTTTCCCAGTATTCATCCATTTCCGCTAGGCTCATGTCAGAAATACTCTTCCCGTCTTTTTTAGACGCTGTTTCTAGGTATTGGAATCTTTTTATGAATTTCAAATTTGTTCTTTCAAGAGCCTCTTCTGGGTCTATATCTATAAATCTAGAATAGTTAACAAGAGAGAAAAGTAAGTCTCCGAATTCGCCAAGCGCTTTTTGTTTATCAATCACCTGTCCAGAAGCTACATTGAATTCGTCCTTGAACTCCTGCATTTCTTCTTCGACTTTTTCCCAGACCTGTTCCTTCTTTTCCCAATCGAAACCGATTCCTCGCGCCTTGTCTTGTATTCTGATAGCCTTTACCAAGGCTGGCATCGAATTGGGTACCCCACCCAATACAGAAACATTTCCCTTTTCCTTTAGCTTAATTTTTTCCCAGTTCGCCTTCACCGCTTCTTCATCATCGGCCAGTACATCTCCGTATATATGTGGGTGTCTATGCACCAATTTGTCACTGATAGCATTCAGTGCATCACCTACATCAAACGCCCCTTTTTCATCAGCTATTTTAGAATAAAAGACCATATGGAGCATTAAATCACCTATTTCTTTCTTTACCTCTTCTAAGTTTTCATTAATAATGGCATCAGAAAGCTCATAAGTCTCTTCTATGGTCAAGTGTCGGATGGTCTCGAGTGTTTGTTTTTTATCCCATGGACAGTTCAACCTTAACTCATCCATAATGGTCAGTAACCTGTCAAAGGCTTGCAGTTTTTCTTTCCGTCTGACGTCTCTTTCTGGCTGAATCATTGGGTATTTGGGTTTTGTCGAAACTTCTAGCGCAAAGGTAGCGTTATGAAGCCAAGTATATTTAAATTTGTCTCAAATTAGTCTGTCATGACCACACTCATATTGACATTAGTTTTAATTGGTTTATTCTTCGTAGGAATGTCTGTCAGACTTATTCTGCTCAAGAATGGAGAATTTAAAGGTACATGTGCCTCACAAAGCCCTTTTCTAAACAAAGAAGGTGTTCGTTGTGGTTTCTGCGGAAAAGACGTCCAAGCGGGGGAGTCTTGTGGAAACCCAGATAATGAAGTGGACAAAGTGTTGGCCAAGTTTAAATAGCCCTTCCTATTTCCTTTTTACATCTGAGATTATTGACGAGTTTTTGCACTTGTTTTGCTACTTTTGCCTTTGAATCAACCAAAACAAAGTGACGTTAATCAAGTCTATTTCAGGAATTCGTGGAACCATAGGAGGCAGCGTAAATCAAGCCTTAACACCCATTGACGCAGTTAAATTTGCAGCAGCCTTTGGTACTTGGGTCAAGGAAAAATCAGGTAAGTCCAAAATAATTATTGGCAGAGACGCACGTCCATCGGGCGAAATGATCTCAAACCTTGTCTCCTCAACTTTAATAGGGTTAGGTATTGACGTGATTGATTTGGGCCTTTCAACTACCCCTACAGTAGAATTTGCTGTACCACTTGAAGAAGCCGGTGGTGGAATTATTCTTACCGCAAGTCACAACCCTGTTCAGTGGAATGCCTTAAAGCTTCTGAATGAAAAAGGAGAGTTTATAAGTGGTGACGACGGTAAAGAAGTTTTGGAAATTGCTGAAAGCGATGCTTTCAGTTTTGCCGAAGTGAAAGACCTAGGCAAAATATCTCAAGACGATACCTATATAGCCAAGCACATTCAATCTGTTTTAGACTTAGCATTAGTTGATGTTTATGCTATTAAAGAAGCACACTTCAAGGTGATCATTGATTGCGTAAACTCGACAGGTGGTATTTCTCTCCCTCCATTGTTGAAAGCCTTGGGCGTAGAAGTAGAAGAAATGTTTTGTGAGCCTAATGGGCAATTTCCGCACAATCCAGAGCCGTTGCCTGAACATTTAGGCCAAATTTCCTCGGCTATGGAAAACCGACAATATGATTTAGGCATCGTAGTAGATCCTGATGTTGATCGTTTAGCTTTTCTATCAGAAGATGGAACTCCTTTTGGAGAAGAATATACACTTGTTGCGGTAGCAGATTATGTGCTTTCACAAACCAAAGGAAATACCGTATCAAACCTATCCTCAACAAGAGCACTGAGAGACGTTACAGAAAAACATGGTGGCACTTATAACGCTTCCGCTGTAGGCGAAGTCAATGTGGTCACAAAAATGAAAGACACAAATGCAGTGATTGGCGGAGAAGGCAATGGAGGAATTATCTATCCAGAGTCCCACTACGGAAGAGATGCGCTGGTGGGAATTGCATTGTTTCTAACGCATTTAGCCAAGTTTGGTAAGCCAGTTTCTAGACTAAGAGCCTCTTACCCAAGCTACTTTATTTCAAAAAATAAAATCGACCTTTCTCCTGAAATTGATGTGGACAAAGTCCTTTCTATGATGGAAGAGAAGTATAAAGATCAGCCTGTCAATACGATTGACGGGGTTAAAATTGAATTTGAGAAGGAATGGGTACATTTAAGAAAGTCAAATACTGAACCTATTATTAGAATTTATGCTGAGTCTGAATCGTTGAATACAGCAGAACACTTAGCCAAAAAAATCATTTCTGATATCAAAGAAATTGTGTCCAACTAATTTTTTATGACATGAATATCTATTTCGACAATGCTGCTACTACCCCCCTCGATCCAGAAGTGTTTGAGGAAATGAAGCCCTTAATGCTTGATGTTTTTGGTAACCCGTCTTCAACTCATGCCCATGGCAGAGAGGCGCGTACAAAAATTGAATATGCCAGAAGAAAGGTCGCAGATTTGTTGAATACTTCTCCTGCGGAGATATTTTTTACATCAGGTGGTACGGAAGCAGATAATACAGCGCTTACGTGTTGTGTAAACGCTTATGATCTCAAGCATATTATTACCACCGAAATAGAACATAAGGCGGTGCTCGAAACTTCTAGAAAACTAGAAGAAATGGGCCTGGTAAAAGTTAGCTATGTTGACTTAGACAGTGAAGGACACGTCAATTTAAAACACCTACAAACATTGCTTCAGAACAATAGCCGTTCTATGGTGTCGATTATGCACGCCAATAATGAGATTGGTACACTGAATGATATTGGAACCATCGGAGAGATAGCTTCTGATCATGATGCTATTTTTCATTCCGATACGGTGCAGACCATGGGGCATTGCGGCCATGATACACAGAGCCTTAAATGTCACTTCTTAGTAGGTGCAGGGCATAAATTCCATGGCCCTAAAGGTGTTGGTTTTTTAAGAGTTTGTAAGAGTAAAAGAATTGGCCGTTTCGTACACGGTGGTGGCCAAGAGCGTAATCATAGAGGTGGTACAGAGAACCTCTATGG
>ERZ651776.6087-NODE-6087-length-10092-cov-4.634548_pt1 | contig 10092 bp, 11 predicted proteins | sample MGYA00514761_ERZ651776 | MGnify/ENA metagenome assembly ERZ651776 | reverse complement strand
CCGAAAGAAGAGGAAGGTGAGAATGGAATAATGGGGGGGGGAGGGGGGGGAATGGAATGGAATGGTGTTTGTGTGTGTGTGTGTCGGAATATCTAACTGAACCGTGCCGTGCCGCGTTCTTTTTTATGACTCGCTATTCACAGTCTCACTTGCAAGTTTAGTGAGAAACTCTGCAAAGCCAGACAATGCTATTTTTAAGCTTTTCTCGAAGCGGATGGATTCTCTCGTGTTTGACAGCCTCATGAAAAATAGGAGCGCTGTCGTCCATGGAACTGAGGACCTGTGGATGGAGGAAATGATCAAGGCCAGCGCCTTTGGGGTCGGGTTCGACAGCTTACCTGAGAAAAGAGTCACCAAGATGCTGAAAAGTCTGTTCCTGGTTTTTTCGCACACAATGAAAGTTCACCACGAATGGTATTACGCAGCATGCATGGCAAAGGTAAATTAATTTAACCGATGATAAAGAGAAAGATAAAAATGGTAAAAAGAGGTCCAGCCAAATATATAAAACCCAACCTTTTTTCATGTATCCTACGGTAAATTATGACATTTGCTGCATCTGTTCCTGCCACATCTTAACCTCCTCATCAGTCGGCGCACGGCCATTTTTCTCAGTGAACATAGATATTAGCTCCTGCAACACTGCGTCCACATCCATCACTATCTCCTCACCAGATTCGTCGGTAGAAGCTTTCGTGGGAGCGTCGTCTATCTCACCCGACTCGTCAGTAGTTGAGGAGTTGGTGTTCAAGGGAGCGTTCTCCTTGTCCGTCCCATTATTGTCATCGTTGTCATTGTTTTCACGGAATGCTTTCTTTTTCCGATCTTCTTCATCCGTCCCATTATTGTCATCGTTGTCATTGTTTTCACAAATTGCTTTCTTTTTTCGATCCTCTTCATCCGTGGTATCGTCCCTCGGGCGCTTGCTTCCAAGGACACCATCCTCAGAGCCACTGGAAGAGTTGCAACACCGATCGACGAACTTGCAAAATTCGCCATTTTCAACAACCCATCCCAAAAGAGGCTCACTTCTGTAACCGTTAAAACCTTTGAACGATGAGAGAACTACCTCCAATTCCTTCACTGTGAGATTATTCGCCTCCGCAATCTCTGTCACGCTGCAGTTGGAATGGTCGAGTGATAACAAGTCAATGTTCATCTCCAGGCTGGCAAAAGTCGACCTGGCATCATCAAACAAAGAAGCTTGCATACTTTCACCGGGGGGAAGGATTTGACGGCACAATTAATTTTATCGGCGGGAGGGAATAAAGGCTCAAATTAACCGGAGCCAATAGGGGGTTGTTGTTAAATGACGACAGGGGTGTCTAATCGAGTCGATAAGTGCGAGATTGGTAAAACAAAAACGTAAAGAAAAACTCACAAACGAGCAGAACGATATATATTTGCGACGATCGTTCCCTCTTATTTTATCTTTCAAAAAAAATCTCAATCATTGCTTTGATCCCCCCAAAAAATGTTGAACTTAACTGTGGACAACTTGACAACCTCTCAACTTCTAGTAAGTTTCTACACAAGTTGGGTGCCGAACGTGTGGCACGAAATTTTATTTTTGAATTTCGCTATATCGATACATTTTTTAATACAATTTACTTTCATAAAAATAAAAAAAGTAAATATTTGAATAAACTTGAATAAAATAAGTTTAAATTATTTTTATAATAAAAATAATATTTCTAAATTAATTTTTTTTAATTTTATAACTATATTTAGATTGAATTGTTTATATGTTTTTATTATTAAAAAATAATTATTTATTTTGTTGTTTTAAATATTTAAAATATTGTTTTTATATTTATAAATATATATTAGTGAAATTGAACTGCACAGAACCTAGATATAAAAAAAAAATGATTTTTTTAGGGGTTTTGTGTCAAACACGTGCTACTTGGTTGATCCTCTGTGTGAGTTTATCCTCTGTGTGAGTGAGGCACCATTGTGGCACGCGAGGCCAAGTCGATCGGTCGTCATCCAGCAGGTTTGTCAGACGATGCAGAGGCTGATCACGCCACTTGGTGTCAGCGAGAGTATTGCAATGGTTTTCAAAAATACCGCAAACATACCACAAACAACAATGAAATACTCTTGCTAATGATGATGACGAAACGCTTGTGACAGAATGGAACAAAGAGGCTAAGATATCGTAGACTGCATCTTAATGCCAAAACATTGGGTTTATCATTTAGCATTGTTCATATTCCCTCGTGCTGCGCAAACCTGCTTATACTTGGAGTGCAAAAGGTCGATAAAGCGTTCGTCCTTAATCAAAGATAGGAGTGTTAGCTGGAGTCCTTTCCTATCTAGAATAACTTCAGGATTGTTTTGCCGATTCGTTTGTGGAGGGGTATTATTCCTCTGGCTATTGTTGTTGTTGTTGTTGTTGTTGTTGTTGTTGTTGTTGCTGATAACAGGATTGTTGTTGCTCTGCCATGCGTGCTTTCCTCCACCACTCGCCCCATTGCCACCACCACCACCACCACCACCACCACCACCGCCGCCGCCGCCGCCGCCGCCGCCACTGAGACCAAGCATTCCCATCAAGGCTCCAGTAGCTGCTTCATCAACACCTTCCCTCTTGCTGCTCTCCACCTCCTCAAGTTCGTGGACTCGCTTCTGGTTTTTCACCAGGTCCTCCAGGCATTTGAAGGTGACTCCGCGCTCCGCCTCGCTGTGAAACCAAATACCGCGGACCTTATCTGCATCATCAGGGGAGCCTGTTTTGAAAATAAGATAGGGACCGTTAACAGAGAGTTGGAATTTGTTCCCTACGTGAACAATGTAATTTTTCGGGTCACTTCTGTTGAGAATAATCATGCGAAATCGCTCATTTCCCTCGCTTCGTTTGACAAGAAAAAGCCCCCCCTCGACCCCAACTTTTGACCAAGCCTTCTCCCCCTTGGCGTTGGTGATCATCTCATACAGCACTGTGAAATTGGACGAGGAAACAATGTCGAGGATGGAAGGATCCAATCTTCGCAGTGTTTTCAACGACGCCTGGGCCTTGATTTTTGCTACAGCATCTGGGTCCATGCTGCTTGTAGCGGGAAGCTCTTGAGAGCTGAGCAATCTGGGAGTAGGTTGTTTGTGCTGTAAATTTCGTGAAAGCTTGAATACTCCTTTATTTCGGTTTTAAAATAAAGGTAGTTTGAGAGGCGGCAACTTTTAAAATCCTAAATTCACCGGGAAAGAGGGGAAAGTAAATCCCCCGAAATCCAGACGAGGATTCTGCTTTACACTGCTAGAACCGCCACACGCAAACCAAAGAGCAATAACCCCCCCCCTTGGCCAAGGCTACTGCCCTCCACAGCGTTCTTGCTAAATATGCGCTACCTACCCCTCCCCCTCCCCCTCCTTCCATGTGTTTTGAGCTTCATGGGTTCCCTCAATGCTCCCACGTTTTTAAGCCACCCAGGCCAGCAGACCAACCACATTTCACACCCCGCGCGGATCGCGCACACGTTCGTGCTCTCCGCGAAGGATAACTATCACAAAGGTGACGACGATGAGGAAAACGTTGACATTGACGAAAATGACATTGACGAAAATGAAACCTTTTCAATCTCGAATGATGAGCTGCAATCAGATCTGAAATGGGCCGGCGCGCTGTCATCCTTGCGTTCACGCATCGAAGAGGTAAAAAGCGGAAAGCCCTCGGGCGCGACGGCTCTCTACTCCTTGATGACCGCCTCGCCACCCTCCGAGATGATCAACAATTTCGTCGTCAGCAGCAGTCCCACGGTTATCAATGCTATGACGGACGCGGTGGGTGCGTTGATCGGAAACCTTGGGAGCAACCCTGCTCTGGGTATGTCAGTGAACGTGGAGGCTACGGGCGAGCGGCTGGCAGCGTTGTGTTTCCAATTGCAGATGACTGGTTACATGTTTCGCAATGCAGAGGTGAGACGGTGGGTTTTTGTTTCAGGATTCAAATGTCGATTCTAAGCTCGCTTCAAAGGTCGATTCAAAGGTCGATTCAAACGTCGATTCAAACGTCGATTCAGAGGTCGATTCAAACGTCGACTCAAACGTCGATGCCGATTTAAGAAACCCTTCCCATCATCAAAACCACAGACAAAACTAACATATCAGCTTTATCCCAAACATGAACAAACTAGTATGTGCTGGCCTTGAAGGAGGTGATGAGGATCGGCAGCCACAGCGTGGCCGAGTACAAGAAGGCCTTCGATCGCATCGACAGCGATTCGAACGGCTACATTGACGCGGGCGAGATCGGCGCCTTGCTTAAGGACGTCTACGGGGAGGCGCCTCCCGAGTTCGAGATCTCCACTTTTCTCAAGTTCTTCGACTCCAACCTCGACGGGAAGATTAGCTGGAGCGAGTTCGAGAAGGGGCTGGGAGTCGTGGGGGGCGGAGAGGCATCGTCATCGTCATCGTCATTGCTTCTGGGGGCGGGCGACAACGAGGACGACAACGATAATATCGCGTCGGATTTGAGGCCACAGGTTTCTGGGAAACTCAGGGTTGAATTGGAAGGCGGGAAGGTCGTTGATGTGGATGCACAGGATTACTTGAGGGGGCTGAAGGCGGAGGCCCAGGCTCTCAGAGATGCCATCGGGAGAGAGGGGGGCGGCGGTGGCGGCGATGGGGGGCTCGTCAGTGATGAGAAAGGTGGATTGGGAGGCTATCTGAGCTCATTACCGAAGGAGAATGTCATGGCTCTCACAGAGGGGATCACGGACGATGTGGTGACAAGCATGCAGATGCTGGTAAACTATGTGTTGGAAGGGGGACCGAGCAACGCCGGAAAGGTGGGAAAGGAGGATAGCGTAGAGATGCCGGCGGGAGCATTGCGGCAGCTGGGTTTGTGGCAGCTGGTCCTTGGTTATCGTTTGAGGGAGGAGGAAGCCAAGGGGGAGTACAAGGGGCGCTTAAACTGATTATTATTAAACAAGAACTTTCGATGATGATTGTAGCGAGGAAAACCTAACGGTGGATATAAGCGACGTAATAAGCGACGTAATAAACGGCGTTTTAAGCGACGTTTTAAGCGACGTAATAAACGGCGTTTTAAGCGACGTAATAAACGGCGTTTTAAACGATGCACACATCCGCTAGTTTACATGTTTCTCCCCCGCCCCTCCCCCTTTTCTCTCAAAGTCAAGCATCGCCCACGACGACTTTCATTGGCATGATGACATTCTTCATGTACTCAGGCTGTTCCGAAAAGAAGAATTTGTCCGTCGACTTCAGAGCGGACGAAGACAAGGCCATTTTCGATAGTTGGACAGCCACCTCATTCTGCGAGAGCAGATCTGCAGCCTCCTTCTTTCCCTCTGCCTTCTTTTTCTCGGCTTTGGCAAAGGCGCTCGCCTCGATTAGTTTCGACTCAGCCTGTGCCTTGGCCACCACTATCTCCTTTTCAGCCTGCGCCTCCGCCTCAATCTTTAGCGCCTTTGCTTGCCCGCGGGCGGCAGTCTCAGCCTGCAGCGCTTCAGCGGCTGCCACTGCGCCGCTTGCTAGGGATGCCGTCAGAACCTGGTTTACAGGGTTCGCACTGATAATGTTGATGCTCGTAATCTCGACCCCATAGATCGAGGTGATTCTGTTGGCATGCTTTACTGCATCGCTCATTCCATTGCTGTCGAACATGGGGTTCTCAGCCTTTCGAGCATGCTGAGCAGAGCCGGAAGAGTTGCTAGACACATCCTCAAACTCGGCCACGGTGGCCACAGGTTCTTCCGATCCCTCAACCTCTGTTGGTTGCCCTTCTCGCTGAGCCGCAGCAGCAATGTGAAATGAATCGCTATAATTCACACTTCCAATGAAGGAAGCGAGAGAGGCAATGGCCTGCTTTAGGACGTCTCTCCTGAGCTTGCTGATGTCAGCGGAAACCTCCGTCTCAATACCGCTGCTCGCCATCGTATCTGCACCCATCATTGCAGCGGTGTGCACATCCTTTATCCGCCACACCACGGTCGAGCTCACGCTCATTATTATGTTATCAGCAGAAGCAGCCTGGATTTTTTCGAGCTCATCTGTTTGAATCTTTAAGGTTATGAACTTCTCGAATTTCCACTTCTTATGACTCAGGAGATGGGTGCGACCTCCCTGCAAAATCTCTTGCTTTCCATTGTTCTGCGTAATTGCGGCGTACCCTTCGTCAACGGTCAAGATGGTGAACGGTCCCACGCTGATACAATGATTCTCCAGATTCAGCTGATGGTGGTACTTCATTGTGTCTGAGTTCCACGAGTGGAGACCGGGGGGCAGTAAAACGGGCTGCCCACGGTCCGTGGCGTAGCCGAGCTGATCCGGATCCGAACGAATAAAGTAAACGTAGAAGCAATTAGTTGCAATTTTCCTACTGTATTCCTATACCTCAACAAAAAATTCCAGACGTGGCGAAGCCACTTCACTCACCTTCCCTTGCTCGATCGTTACAATAGTCCTGGGGCCGTGGACAACGGTTGACTGAACACTTACGTTTTTCCCAACCTTCTTCACGAAGAAGGAATTTATGTTGTGCAGTCCTGGTTTCGCAAACAAGTAGTTGTTGTTGTTGTCCAAGAATAAGCCAACCTCTCCGGCCGCAATAAACGTTTCAATATGGGATGCCTTGTATGCACATGCGCCAACAACTGGACAGCAATAGACACCATACTTGAACCGTTGCCACATGTTGTTGGCATGCGTTGAGGAAGCATCCAGATCCATCGGGTCATCAAAGATGTCGTTGAAATCAACCTTTCGGTATTTTGTCACCAACAGGCCGTTCTCTTGCAATACGCGATACGCCTGCGAGTTGAGAGGTATAGAAATGTGTAAGCACAATCGCGCTTAAAATTTTGCACCGTTGAATCTTGGGGGTTCCTAAAAATGTGGGATTAACGAAGTCAACTTACAGGAGTATTTTCTTGATGCAGGAGCTCAGCATTATGGCCGACATCGTCAATTATAGATGATCGTTCATCCATGCCTTGATCTCTAGGCGCATTGATCAGGGATTTATTGCTGTGTTGGGGAACGATGGTGTTTGAGAAGTGCGACATCGGAGGGTGTGAGTTTTCGATTATAACTGGATGATTTTTTGATTACTCGAGAAATCCAGAACTCACAGTTCCATGATATACACGGGATGGGTTTTTATCCTTAAAGAAAACGTTTTTATCGTCTTAGAGAGAATTTGAGTTGTGTGGGATCAGGTCGTGCAGGTCCAAAGCAGGATCCGAACAGGACCAAAATTTTTTTGTATGAATTCCTAACTCATCAGTAAATAATAAGAACTTGTGCCTGAAATGCCCACATAAGGGACTTATGATATCATTCGACCTCCTGGAAAAATAAATAAAATGAAACCTCTACTCCTCCTTCTCCTCACTCTTCTTACTCCCTCCGAATCCAGCCAGAATTTTCGTCTTGCTCTCCATGCACAGGCTGCCCCCACTCCAGAATTGATCGTCGGTAGCGTACTAACGACGAATGGTCTAGCTGCCGCCTATAAGAACATTAACCCTCAGGGAACCCCACCTCGGATATTCTACCCATTCAATTACAACAACCTGAAGGGGGGGGGCTGCTATGACTTGGTCATCATTGAGGGCTATTTCCAGATGATCACTTCATTTATCCACGAGGTTCGTAGAGGATGCCCAAATGTGGTGGTGCTATTTTGGTCACTTGACCCTGATTTTGTCCCGAGAGAGACATTGATGAGCTTTGACTTTGACGGCATTTTAACAAACAGCGAAGAGTTGAAGTCTTTCCTGGAGACTTTCATCCCAACGAGGTACTTGCCCTTAGCTGCCGACACCGAGAAATTTTCCCCACACAGCGCTATTGATGATGAGAACGACAAAAAGCGCGAGGTGGTATTTGTTGGGTCTGCTGGGGCTATCTTGGCTGGTTCCAAGGTCTATCTAACTGAGGTGTTAAGGTCCACAGTCCTCGCCATTGACAAAATCAATTCGCAGACAGGATCGGAACTAGAGCTCGTAATATATGGCAAGGCCTGGGAGAAGCTTCCGGAATTCTCGGAGTACCACAGGGGGGTACTGCCCATTGATTCATTGCCCGCTGTTTATGCCCAAGCGCTCGCAGTCATCGGCAATACAATGGACTCGCAGAGGGAAGCGGGGATGATCAATAACAGGGTGTACGAAGTACTGTCAAGTGGAACGCCTTTGATTAGCGATTGGTTCGAGGCCTTGGAAAATTTATTTGGGAATTTGATCAAGTGAGTGCCAGAGCCTATGTCGACGATGGATGCAATGCAGGCCTTCGTGCAACGAACTGACAGCGACAGCGGCAGCGACAGCGACAGCGATGGCAAGAGCGAACGTCACACCCCCTCTAATGAACGCGATTCTCTTGGATATTCATAGATATGTAGACTTATCAGGGAATTTACAAGAACAAGTCGAACGGAATTTGAGGGGCATTGTCGAAATGAAAACCAAGGAGCGCAAAGACTTCGCCAGCAGAGCACACAACAATGTCAAAGAGCACCACAATTACGAAAATCGGATGACCTTGTTTTTAGAATTTTACAACGAGATTGTTTCGAGTCGGGAGAATACCGAAAGCAAAGGAAGATTTGGGATGCAGAAGATGCTGGTGCTGTGGGGCGCTTCCTTCCCTGGAGAGGAGCAAAACGCTTTCACAATGATGCTCGAGGAGATGAGGCTAACTTACGATATTACGCACCTGCACTTGCACTCTATGGACGTTCGCGATGACACTTGGTGGTCACCATACGACATAGTGCTCGTTGTCGATATATTTTTTGGCTCTGCCGATGCTCTGCTAAGAAAAGAAGAGAACGAATGGCCCAGAAAATGGACCACCGGTCGGCAAACGCAACAGATCCGAATGATTTACCACACCCATCCACCTCCCAAGGACTTGACGAAAGAAATCGTAAACAAATACGACGTTATCTTCACGACAAATTCTTACGACGAAGAAGAGTTTGCCGCCTTGTGCACACGGCTCGATGCCGGGACATGGGTTCAGAAAGCCTATGGCGTCGGGGTCGTCGAAGTACTTGGAGGAGGGGATGCTGAGGTCGAAAAGTTCATTGTCGACGAATCGGTCGGGACCGTAATTTTTGAAAAGGTGATTATTGTGGAGAAAGCTGAGGAGGCAGCAAGACACGGGGAAGCGACTTATTTCGTTTTGGGCGAGGAGGGAATCAACACAAAACAAATCAAGTACCTCCGCGAATTCGAGCTGATGCTGCTCCTCCCTCGGGCCAAGCAAATCATTTTGAAAACATCCAGTATCGATGCCTCGTACATTGTCCATGTGCTGGGATTCATGGAGGTCGTTTTGAATGAGATCATCGAGGACGAATTTGCCGGGGAGACGAGGCTGGGAGTCACCAGGGCGGAGTACATCCGCGGTGATCGAGGGGGACTCCAGGAATTTGGCGATGCGTTTGCTCTAGGCATCACGAGGGCACTCTGCATTGGAAAAGCTAGGGCAGCAGTGAAACTTGATTTAAATAGCAGAGAGATTGAGGAGGGTAAACCCATCCAAATCGGCGTCACTACTTCCGAGTTTCTGGTCGGTCGCGATGGATGCTGGTGCCTCTGGGCCGACGAAGTCTTGGTACAGTGCATCAACTTTGAGGGAATTTCGATCGCGGCTACTTTTGTCGGAAGAGCGAAGGACGTCAAATTGAGGGTTACATTGCTTGGAAACATTTACCAAGACCAGGTCAAGGGATCCACCGCCACAGACCAGGCCACGATAAAGGTCCTCAAGAAGAGGGAAGAAATAGCAGGGTCATGTCAAGCAGAAGGATCATGTCAAGTAGAAGAGGAAGAAGGAGGAGGGTTAGGAGGAAAAGGAGAAGAAGAATGGATTAATAGTACTTTCGTTATTGCTATGGAGATAGAAATTAAACAAAAAAGCATATAGGTTTCACCCGACGCGGCGCCGACCTTGTAGTTGAGACTATTTCCGCCCATGCGCGAGAAGCTGTTAGGGTTCACCGGAACATTGGGTTAGCATAAGCGCTGCCCATAATGTTCTTTCGCCATTGTGATCTCCTTCATCAATAAGATTATGAGAAAATGCTCACAAACGACAAAACAGCTATACCCAGAATTA
>ERZ651776.6085-NODE-6085-length-10095-cov-2.269415_pt1 | contig 10095 bp, 10 predicted proteins | sample MGYA00514761_ERZ651776 | MGnify/ENA metagenome assembly ERZ651776 | reverse complement strand
TTTGATTACTTATTAGGACGATAGCAAAGTCTAAAAGGTTGCTATACTCATGAAATAGCCAAAATCATTACAGTCGTTAAAAGTTGTCCCTTTTAAATTCGTTAAGGAAGAAAGAAATAACTTTAGAGGTTCACGGTTATTAAAAGATTAAAATTAAATTATGAATACTATTGTAAGTAAATACTTTATAGAGAAATATCAATCTCCTATTAAATTTGTGCAATTATTAAAAGCAAACAATCCCAATTTAGGGCAAAGGTAATCATAACTAGCTCTTGATAAAATGTTAGATAGTAAGCCATTATATACCCATCAAGAGAGATAGATTTGAAAACTTCATTAAAAAGTCTAGGCGAATTAAAACTTGAATTTGAAATAAAACAAAACGGTGCCTAACTATTTATATATTTCCATCCTCACGATTTGCAGGGGCTAAAATGAGTGCATCCCTCTAGCCCCGCAAAATCACAGATTTTGCCAGATTTAGTGATAAAATTACTAGCAAAATCTGCGATTTTGCTCTAGGGATTGGCTATATTTAATGTCGTATCACCTGTGGCACTTCGTATATTCAAACGTTATATGTCATTTATAAAACAAAAATGAATGAAAAAAGATAGGCGTCAATTTCTAAAAAACACTTCCTTGATGGCATTAACTGCCCTAACTTTACCTAATATGGTAAAAGCTGAATTGAATTCAAAAAGTGTAAGCCAGCCTCCTGTAAGTTGCGACCCAACAACCCTAGATTATTATGGACAAGGGCCTTTTTATTCGACTAATGCCCCTACAATTTTAAACAATCAACTTGCTTTGGCAAATGAACCCGGAACTAGGTTGACCATAAGTGGTTGGGTGCACAACCTCGATTGTACTGAATATATTGCAGGGGCTATTCTTGATATTTGGCATGCAGACGATGCTGGCACATACGATAATACAGGATTCAATCTCAGAGGCAAAACCACTAGTAACAATCAAGGTTTTTATTTGTTCGAAACTATATATCCTGGCAAATATTTAAATGGAAACAGCTATCGCCCCGCTCATATCCATTTTAAAATCACCCCTCCTGGATACCCGCTTCTGACTACTCAACTTTATTTCCAAGGTGATTCAGATATCCCTAGTGACGCTGCAGCCTCTATTTCAAGTGGAACCTTTGATTCATCCAATCGAATTGTACCGGTAACCACCAACAGTTTGGGGCAAAAAGAAGCTACTTGGGACATTGTTATAGATGGCAATGGTACTCCTGTTGGAATTGAAGAAATGCGTTCAACGCTGGGTATGATTTATAAAATACATCCAAACCCATTTACAGATTTTATTCAAATTAATTATGGTGTTTTTCAGCAAGCCAAAGTTAGCATCGAGGTGTTTGACATTCAAGGTCGCTTGGTGGCTGTTTTGGAAGAGTTACACCTTAAACCGGAGAAATTTACAGCCGAATGGAGACCTGATTCGAATATTAATCCTGGGCATTACTTTGTAGCACTAAAAATTAATGATGTCCAAGTTCATTATTTGAAAGTTATAAAAGAGTCTTAACTGTTGAGAATAAAGATGAAGCTATCAGATTTTATTGTGTTCTAAACTCTTGTTATATACTATCTTTCGTAACTGAATCTGATGTAAATTCAATTTCGGTCAAATCTTCTGTAACAGCAGAATCTTCCTCTTTCTCCACCCCATCCATATCTTTTTCAAATGCTGCAAAGTCGGCACTAATTGCATCTAATCCAGTTTTTGGATCTTCCATAGCTTCTTCAGCACTTTTTTCATGCTTTTCTTCTATCACCTCAGTATCTGTATTATCCTCAAAGTAATAAAACAAAAACACAATCAGTCCTCCAATAAAAATAAGGGCATTAATCCATTTCTTTTTCTTTGTCATAATTAAAATTTAAAGCATTGATTCTGGGTCATCTTCATTAAATTCTAAGTCAATTTCAATATCAGCAGTAGTATCAAGAGGCATATCTGCATTCTCATAAGTTCCTTCTAGCTCCTTGACTGTATTTTCACCTTGAACATGATCTTCCTTTGTTGCTTCTCCTGCATCAAAAACTCCCATAAAATACATAACCCCAAACATGGCAATAAGAAATACCAGTAAACCTATTAACTTCTTTTTCATAGTTTTCTTTTTAAGTATTACTACAATAATAAGAAATTTATTGCACACGGTTCAATTTCTAGAATGAATAGAAGATGCAAAATGCATTGAAATTTGTACATTTGCAGTCCTTAAAAATTTAGAATGTACAGAACACATACGAACGGAGAATTAAGAATTGAAAATGCAAACCAAGAAGTTACCTTATGCGGGTGGGTCCAAAGATCAAAAGATTTAGGAGGAATGGCATTTGTAGATTTAAGAGATCGATATGGCATAACGCAATTAGCATTCAATAACGATGTTAGCGCTGAGCTTTGTGAACAAGCAAAAAAATTGGGACGTGAGTTTGTCATTCAAGCTAAAGGAATAGTTACTGAAAGAAGTAGCAAGAACAAAAACATTCCAACTGGAGAGATTGAAATTAATGTTTCTGAATTAACTGTTTTAAAGGAAGCTAAACTTCCTCCATTTACAATTGAAGATGAAACAGATGGCGGTGAAGAATTGAGAATGAAATACCGTTTCTTGGATTTGAGAAGAAACCCATTGAAAAACAACATGATTTTACGTCATAAAATGGGACTGGAAACCAGAAAGTATTTAGATACATTAGATTTTATTGAAATTGAAACACCTTACTTAATTAAATCTACTCCCGAAGGAGCAAGAGATTTTGTTGTGCCGAGTAGAATGAATCCAGGGCAGTTTTATGCGTTACCGCAATCTCCACAAACCTTTAAGCAACTTTTAATGGTTAGTGGCTATGATCGTTATTATCAGATCGTAAAGTGTTTTAGAGACGAAGATTTAAGAGCGGATAGGCAGCCGGAGTTTACGCAAATAGATTGCGAAATGGCTTTTGTTGACCAAGAAGATATACTAAATACTTTTGAAGGGTTAATCAAAAACTTATTTCAAGAATTGAAAGGGGTCTCATTTTCGGATAACTTCCCAAGAATGACTTATGCCGAAGCAATGGAAACATATGGTTCTGACAAACCAGATATTCGTTTCGGAATGGAATTAAAAAACCTAAATTCGGTAACGCAAAACAAGGGATTTGCAATATTCGATTCGGCAGAGCTTGTCGTAGGAATTTGCGCTGAAGGATGTGCTAACTATTCAAGAAAACAATTGGACAAATTAACGGACTGGGTTCGTCGTCCGCAAATTGGAGCAAAAGGATTGGTTTATGTTAAATGCAATGAAGACGGCTCTTTCAAATCATCGGTAGATAAATTCTACTCACAAGAAGATTTGAAAGCTTGGGCAGATACATGTGGTGCAACAGCTGGAGATTTACTACTTGTGTTAAGTGGTGATAAAAGTAAGGTTCAGACGCAAATGAGCGAGCTACGTTTATACATGGGAGACAATCTTGAGTTAAGAGACCCTAATGTATTTAAGCCTCTTTGGGTAATGGACTTTCCATTGCTAGAATGGGATGAATCTTCTGAAAGGTTTCATGCAATGCATCACCCATTTACATCTCCAAAGAAAGAAGATTTCGATAAATTAGATTCTGCTCCTGGAGAAGTTAGAGCAAATGCTTATGATTTAGCTATCAATGGAGTTGAAGTAGGCGGTGGATCCATTCGTATACATGATAAAGCCATTCAAGCTAGAATGTTTGACTTATTAGGTTTTACCAAAGAAGAAGCTGAAGCTCAATTTGGATTCTTGATGAATGCATTTGAATATGGAGCACCCCCGTATGGTGGTTTAGCTTATGGATTCGATAGACTTTGCTCATTATTTGGGGGACAAGAAAGTATTCGTGATTTTATTGCCTTCCCTAAAAACAATAGTGGTAGAGACATGATGATAGACGCACCTTCTCCAATAGATTCTGTTCAATTGAAAGAATTGAGTTTAGATGTAAATATTATGGAGAAAATTTAACCTCCGTAACCTGCTGTTAATCAAGACCTAAATTCATACATCGTATTCTTAAGAAAAAAATATTTCATTTTATTTTTTTAGTCGAAAAGAAAGTTAGAATTTCGCGCCCCGAAAATGAATAGTACATGAAGAAATTACATCTTAAAAGAAAGGTTTTGAGACACTTACTTAAAACAAGTGACAAAATTACCAAGCAAACTAAAGTGGCGAAAAAAGTAGCTTAAGCTATGTTCGCTTTTTTCTTCTTACTTACTTGCACCATCCCTAATGACAGCAAACCCAAGAACACTATTAGCAGTGTTTGCGTAGCCCATACCAAGGCTCCAAAACCAATATGACTAGACACTCTTTCCGGCGTTGCCTCGAGTCCTTGTTGAGCTAAAAAGAATGTTAGCACTGCTCCAACCATTATAGGATAAGTACCTATTCCGCCTTGAACAATAATAAACCCAATTGTTCCTGCTATAAAAGCAGACAATATCCCATCCGCTGACATAAGACTAGTTTCGTCCCAAGCATAAAATGTAATCCAAAACATTGAGATATAACATGTCCAAATTATTATGGTATGTAATAAATAACCCCACCTATCTTTCATCGTGAATATGGTTTTTACCCCATCAACAAATCCGTTCAAAAATCCCAAAAACTTCTTTTTAAACTTAGGTTTCTTAATGTACAAATACAAGAATCCTAAAAACCCCGCGCCAATCAAACCAAATATTATGTATTTAATCCATGGTGTTGATGGTGTTGCAGTTTCTGATGTAGAATCAATTCCTTCTGCCAACTTCAATAAATCATCCATGTTGTCGAAATTGATTAATACTGCAATACCTGCCACAATCCCTAAACATAAGACATCAATAACTCTTTCCGCTACTATCGTTCCAAACCCTTTATCAAATGGGACGCCATCCGTACCTTTTAAAACTGCTGCTCTCGAAGCTTCGCCCATTCTAGGAACCACCATATTAGCAACATAGCCTATCATAATCGCATTATAAGAGTTTTTGAGGGAAGGTTCAAAGCCCATAGGCCTTAGCATATACTTCCAACGGTATGCTCTACTTACATGACTAATTAATCCAATTAATAAAGAAATAAAAAGAATGAAATAATTAGCTTCCTTAAAAACATCAATAAAAGCAACTTTTGCTTTCTCATCGAAACTGGTCCAAAAGTACCAGCAGATATACAACCCAATTAACACGGGTAATAAAATTTTAAGAGTATTAAAGATTTTCTTTTTCAAGCTTATACTTTTGACTTTATAAAACTCTTACCTTTCAATTTTATTGTTTTCAGGATTTGGAAAAACAATAGTAGGCTTAAAAGATTTCGCTTCTTCAAAATCCATTGTTGCATATGAGATTATAATAACGACATCTCCTACAGCCACCCTTCTAGCAGCTGGGCCATTCAAACAAACATTTCCTGAGCCACGAATTCCTTTAATTATGTAGGTTTCAATTCGCTCCCCATTATTAATATTAACAATCTGAACTTTCTCTCCTTCAATCATGTTTGCAGCATCCAACAAATCCTCATCAATTGTAATACTCCCAATATAATTAAGGTCTGCTTCGGTTACCGTTACACGGTGAATTTTAGATTTGAATACTTCTATATGCATTTCGAGTGCGAAATTAGTTATTTATTTCAATAACCCTGTAATCCTTGTGCTCCATTATTATACTATTTCCATATTATCAATTAACCGAATTTCTCCGATAGAAGTGGCTGTAAAAGCTCTAATTTTTTGGGGCTCGGATACTTCTGTAATAGGAGATAAAGATTCCGCATCACAAATTTCAAAATATTCTGGTTCGCTTTCCTTTTGTAAAATCCCAAAACACTCAGCTTGCAAATCTTGCAAACCCATTTTTCCAAAGTTATTCTTGCAATGGTTCAGGGCTTTTTGCAAAACTAAAGCATTTTTTAATTCAGTATTGGAAAGTCTCTTGTTTCTTGAACTCATAGCCAACCCATTCTCTTCTCTCACAATATCACATCCAAGAACTTCAATTTCCATATTCAACACCTTCGCCATTTTCTGGATAACCAAAAATTGCTGAAAATCCTTTAATCCAAAAAAAGCTTTATCAGGCTGAACAATATCAAACAAAAGTTTTACCACACGCATTACTCCGTCAAAGTGACCTGGTCTATGCTCTCCTTCCAAAACATTGATAATATTCCCCAGATCTAAGGAAACTTTTTTTTCATTTTTATAAACCTCATCCACATCGTTTGGTAGAAATAAAACATCACAACCAGCCGATTTTAATAATTCAATATCTTGAAAATAATCTTTAGGGTAGTTTTCAAAATCTGAAACCGCGTTAAATTGTGTAGGATTCACAAAAATACTACACACAACAATGTCACAGCGTTTTTTTGACTCTCTAATTAAGGATAAGTGTCCTTCATGCAATGAGCCCATTGTTGGAGCGAAACCAACTACAAGTTTTTCCTCAATTGAACTAAGATGTTCTTTTAGTGCTCTTTGCGTCTTAAATATCTTCATCATAGGACAAAAATGGTAAACAAAACTAGTGTAAATGTTGGAAATAATGGATTTTTTTATATATTTTTGTACCCGCAAGAAAATTTAGACCAAAGTTTATGCAAAAGACCAGAGTACTTTATATAACCCAAGAAATCACTCCCTTTCTTCCTGAAAGCGAAGTTTCTTCAACAGTAAGAACTTTAGCACAGGGTGTACACGAACGAGACAAAGAAATCAGAATATTTATGCCTCGTTTTGGTGTAATTAATGAAAGAAGACATCAGTTGCATGAAGTTATTAGATTATCAGGAATGAATCTTATCGTTAATGATGTAGATCACCCTCTTATTATAAAGGTTGCTTCTGTTCCGCAGGCAAGAATGCAAGTCTATTTTATAGACAATGAAGAGTTCTTTAAGCGAAAAAGAACTTATACGGATGAAGATGAAAAATTCTTTAAAGACAACGATGAAAGAGCAATCTTCTTTTGCAGAGGTGTTGTTGAAACAGTAAAGAAATTAGGGTGGACTCCTGACATTGTTCATTGCCACGGTTGGATGACAGGGTTTTTACCATTATATCTTAAAAAAATGTATGCAGATGACCCACATTTTTCAAATGCAAAAATTATTTACACGCCATACGCAAATGAGTTTAGTGGAAATTTAGATTCAAAGTTAATTGATAAACTAAACTTTGATAAAATCGCAAACGAAGACGTAGATTTTTTGAAAACTCCAAATGCATTAAACCTAAATAAAACTGGCGCACAATGGGCGGACGCAATTAGTATTGGAAGTGAAGCAATAAATTCGGAGCTAAGTAGTTATATAAATGATTCAGGAAAGCCTGTTTTGGATTATCAAACCGAAGAAACTTTGGTTGATGCACATCAAGATTTTTATGAAAAAGTACTTAGTGAGAATGAAGTGTTGGCAGATTAATAAATTCAGTAAAATAATTAGCTTAATAAGTAAGCGGAAAGCAATTAATCTTTCCGCTATCTTTTTTTTAGGACTAATCGTATTAACGGGATGTAAAAAGAAGGAAGATGGAATAGGGCTAAATGTCCAGCCTCAAGGCGATCAATTAAATGTTGAATTAATTGATACTACATCTATCATTACATATTCTATAAAAGAGGATTCTATAAAATCAGATGAATTAGATGGTCCTAGTATGTTAGGAACATACATTGATCCCTATTTTGGAAAGATGGACGCGTCCATTGTTTCTCAAATTAGACTGGAAGCTTCAGTCGATTTTACTTTAGCAAGTGGTTCATTAGACAGTTTAGTTATAGACTCTGTGGTTATGTATTTAGCCCTGCAAGGGTCATTTGGGAACCTTGATGCGCAGACTTTTGAAGTGTATCAGATTGATGAAGATATCGACATTGACTCTACCTACTATACAAATAAATCAATGACTACAACGGGGGGAAACTTAGCTGTTAGTGGGGCTATTACTCCTAATCCTGTGTCTGTAGGTTATGTTGGAGGATCATTGACTGAATACGCCATTCTAAATATACCATTAAGCATTAATGAGTTTGGATGGAAAATGTTTAATGAATCAGGAAATACATCTCTTTCTGGAAATGATGGGACAGGAGAGTTTTTAGATTGGTACAAGGGATTGGTGATTAAAGCAAATAATCCTATGCAAGGAGTTAACGATGGGGGAATAATTTATGCTGACATGGTAAATGACTTTTCAAAAGTAACCATATATTATAGGGATACTTCTGGAACATCTTCGGAACATGATACATTGAGCTTTGATTTTAATTTCAATGCTAATTGTGCTCATTACAATTCGGTAGACATCGATTATTCTAATACGTTTGTTGACGCACAAATTAATGACTCAACTTTCGGAATGGATGTGTTTTACCTTCAAGCATTAGGAGGAACAAAAGCAAAAATTCATTTCCCAAATCTTACAGATTTTATTGACAGTGGAAAAGTGGTTGTGAATAAAGCTGAACTAGTACTTCCCGTTCAATACAATTCGTTAGACAATTTTACCCCATCGGAATATTTGTTCTTAACCCGTGCAGATGAAAATGGAAATACTTCCTTCTTACCTGATATAAATGAATCAAGTCATGGGGGACAATTAGATCTTACCGCAAACAATTACACCTTTAACATTACTAGATACGTAAATAAAATTTTTGCTGGAGAGTTTCAGAATGACGGTCTAACCTTAGTTGTTGGTGGTTCTGGAATAACCGCCAATAGAGTTATTCTAAACGGGGCAAACTCTCTTAATAAAGATAAACCGAAGTTAGTTTTAACCTATACAAAATATTAAGGCATGTGTGGAATAGTTGCATATATTGGTGAAAAAGAAGCTTTCCCAATAGTCTTAAAAGGACTTAAAAGACTAGAGTATAGAGGATATGATAGTTCAGGGATAGCTATCAATAATAACCACAACTTAAACCTTTTAAAAAAACAAGGTAAAGTTGCAGAATTAGAAAAGCACGCTGAGGGAGTTGACACGAGTGGAAATATTGGAATTGGCCACACTAGATGGGCAACTCATGGGGAACCTAATGATGTAAATGCACATCCTCACCAATCTGGTAACGGAAAATTTGCTTTGGTTCACAATGGAATTATTGAAAATTACGCCATCCTTAAAAAAGAATTAATTTCTAGAGGGCACGAATTTAAAAGCGAAACAGATACTGAAGTGCTTATGCACTTAATTGAGGATATTATTGAGAAAGAAAACGTTGACTTATTTGAAGGCGTTCGGCAGGCATTGCACGAAGTACATGGAGCATATGCAATTGTTGTTATTTCTAAAGAAAATAACCGAGAGTTGATTGCCGCTAGAAAAAGTAGCCCGTTGGTGGTTGGTATTGGAAAAGGTGAGTTTTACATTGCATCTGACGCTACACCGATTGTGGAGTACACAAAAAACGTAGTGTACTTAGAAGATGGAGAAATTGCCCGCTTGAGTTTAGATTCAGGTCTTAAAATAAAAACAACAGGTAACGTTGAGAAAACTCCCTATATCCAAGAGCTAGAATTACAATTAGAAGCTCTTGAAAAAGGCGGTTACGAGCATTTTATGCTTAAAGAAATATTCGAACAACCACGCTCAATTATGGATTGTATGCGTGGAAGACTCAACCTCAAAGATAGTTCTGTTGCCCTCGGAGGAATAAAAGATTACGAAGAAAAAATCGTTAACGCTAAACGTCTAATCATTGTTGCTTGTGGAACCTCATGGCATGCTGGTATTGTTGGGGAATATTTACTAGAAGAACTAGCTAGGATTCCTGTAGAAGTTGAATACGCTTCTGAATTTAGATACAGAAACCCTATCATCAATGAGGGTGATGTTGTGATTTGTATTTCACAATCAGGAGAGACAGCCGATACTATGGCTGCAATAAGCTTAGCTAAAGAAAGAGGAGCGACAATTCTTGGTATTTGTAATGTTGTTGGGAGTTCAATCTCTCGATTAACAGACTGTGGTTCTTACACACATGCAGGACCAGAAATAGGAGTCGCATCAACCAAAGCATTTACAGCTCAGG
>ERZ651776.6084-NODE-6084-length-10095-cov-3.595927_pt1 | contig 10095 bp, 8 predicted proteins | sample MGYA00514761_ERZ651776 | MGnify/ENA metagenome assembly ERZ651776 | reverse complement strand
TTTGCGCAAAAGGGTAAAACAAAAGTATTAATAATTGCCACTGGGGGATATTTCCTTAATTTTGCCAAAAACTAAAATTTTGGGAAGTAAAAACAAATTAAAACGATTTAGAGAGAACGATACTTTCTCTAATGTTGTACAACCCTCTAGGGCAGAGGCCGAATCTGACGGGCTGCTTTTAAAGGGAAATTGGAACAAATATTTTTTTAAAAATGACAATCCCATTGTCTTAGAATTGGGTTGTGGTAAAGGAGAATATACTGTCAATCTTGCCAAAATGTATCCTAATAAAAACTTTTTGGGTGTAGATATTAAGGGTGCTCGTTTTTGGAGAGGTGCAAAAACCGCTTTGGAAGAAGAGATGAAAAATGTTGGATTTATGCGAACTCAAATAGAGTTAATAGATCTTATTTTTGCTGAAAATGAAGTAGATGAGATTTGGATTTTATTTGCTGATCCGCAGATGGAAAAGCCCCGAAAACGGCTCACAAGTAGGCTGTTTTTAGATCGGTACAAACATATTTTAAAGCCTGAAGGAACACTTAATTTGAAGTCTGATAGTACAGACCTTTATGAATATACGCGCGATGAGTCCATTCCTGAGTTCAATCAAGAGCGAACAGGGTGTCAATTTGAAAAGGTTTTTGACACAGATAGATTGTACGAACACGGAATAAACGCACTTGATGAAACGATGCAAAAGGTGCTAAACATCCGCACCTACTATGAGCAAATGTGGCTCGAACAGGGCAAGTCGATCAAGTATTTACGATACGATTTCAAAAAGTCTTAGCCTCTCTTTAGCCTATTTCTTGTGCTATTGTAATCTAGGAAATAGGTGAGGCGAATAGAAATGTTATTCTGCATTGGCGACTGAAGCGTCCTGTCTAAGTTTTGGAAATATGATTCTCCCACAGTTTTGCCAGCATTTGCGATGACATTTCGGTAAAGCAATACCAGTTCGCTTGCTGGGGCAAACCACCACGAATACTTCAGGTCAATATTAAAGGTGTTGAAGTTGAGGTCATTTACACCGCCAAGATCAAAAGGGGTCAATTCGCCACTATTTTCCAGAAAGTAGAAAGAGAGATAATCAACATCGGTATAGGAATGGCGCAATGCCAAAGTGAGAGAAGAAGTGGGTGTAAATACAAATTGAGCGTTGATTATATTTTCAACGGAGAATGTATTCCTACGGCCAAAGAAAATAGAGTTTTCGAGGGTGTCAGGCACAAAGCCAAAATCATTTCGAGTATCGGTCACGATGCTTTCGATTACGGCAAAGAAATGGTCGCCAAATCGAAACCGCGGAGCCACTCTGATGGAATAGAAATAACGGTCAAAATCTGATTGATAACCACCTCTCACTCCTGCATCAAGGGCAATAGTTTTCCTATAATCAGTAGAGATAAATGAGGACGCTTCGGCCAAGGGAGGTAGTTTAAACTGACGCCCAAATTCGCGAGCTTCAAAGTAATCATAGCTATCTATCGGTCGAACAGTTATATCCGCACCTGAAGCAAAAAAGCTTCTTGTTAATCCAAATACCCGGTAGAAAAACTCAAGTATTCATAACGATATGGCCTTTGTAGAAAGCGATATGAAGTCCAAACCTCGTGTTCTACTCGGTTGAATTTTCCTTTTGGCTGAATGCTTCTATATTCCAAAGAGGCGTATTGCACTTGTTCATTATTACGCTGCTGAAAACCCAGATCATTAATATCAAAATTATCGGTAGCTATCCACTGACCAATTTCCCATCTCCAAAGTCCATCCACATCCTGCAACTCCCACCATCCGCTGTAACCATCGTCAATGGTGTTGTTTTCAAAAATTGCACTCTGTTTTCCTGCAACGTTTAGAGAGTATTTCCCTGATTTTGAAATGAAAGAACCTAAAAGCGCGGCAACATTAGCATCATGAGCAGCACCTTTTCTCATCGTGTTTGTGTTGACCAGGCTTATGGATGAGTTTCGATTGAAACGCTGATCAAGCACCAGCACATTGTAATTAGTCAAAGGCTCGGTGAGCAATTTAGTTTCTACACCATTTTCAATTTTAATGCTGAAATTATCATCCGTTATGGCATTCATGACTCCAATGCCTAAGTTGTTTTTAGTTCTACCAGAAACCTTGACTGCATTAAGCAGGCGCGTATATTCTTGTTTGATAGACACGCTGTCGTTGGAATTCAGGTCTTGCCCACGAATGTTTTTGGGCTCGCCACCAATTCTTCGAGTATATAATAAGTCTCCTATAGTAAAGAGCTCTGTTCCTTCTGTGAAAAACTGACGATTTTCATCGAAGCGATTTTCGAAAGGGGATAGATTTAGAAACTGTTGATCAAAAGCTACTTGACCAAAGTCAGGAATAAGTGTCATGTCCAGCGTAAAGCTTTCATTGATGCCATATTTAAGATCCAATCCAGCATTGATGTCATAATTTGAAGTACCATCAAAATCATCAGCATAGGCGGATAAATAAGGCATTGCTGATAGACGCACAGGAGGGTCGATGTTGGTCATTCCTGTAAGAAGGCCACATTGGTATTCAAAACGATATCCCGAGCTTTTATCCAGAAAATTCCAGGTGGATGTTTCCCGATTTCTGCGAACGTTGCGCATGAAGTTTATGCCCCAGTCTTTGACGGGTGTTTCGGGAAATCGAAGGGCGATGCACGGTATTTCCGCTTCAACCGTCCATCCCCAATCGGTAATTTGTACGGCACTTTTCCAAACAGAATTCAAGCTGAAATCGTCACCATTGACCGTTGTTTTTGCATCAGCTTGTGTCCCAGCAGCTGTTATCCAAAAATTGAAATCGCTTAATCCATCATTATATGGATTGATGAAAAACCCGAACCAGTCATTGTTTTCATTGTAAGAATCGCGTTGGGTTAGTTGGGTTAAAATACTATCTAGTGATTGATCGAAAAGCTTCGCTGAAATATAAATGGCATTGTCATCATACAACACACGCACTTCAGTCTGCATGTTCTTATTTACAGGTCCACCATTTTGAGGCTCAAACATCACCAAGTCTTTCGCTATTGGCGCGGCCTCCCAAACAGCATCGCTCAAGTCGCCATCAATTTTGGGTCGCTCACTTGACCGAGTCGCTGGAATAGTTTTGCGCATAACATCTTCTTGCCCTGAGGCGATAACCGAATGGATCAGTATTAAGAAAAGTGGCAATGCCCGGAACGACTTCATGGCGCGAAAGTAGTTTGAACATCATTAGATTTTTTGATAGATAAAGTGAAACGTGCATTCGGTGACAGTCAGCGCATTTTACATTTGTATTTATGGAAAAGGATTTTTTCGATCAAGTCTACCAAGTTGTGCGCTTAATTCCTCGCGGACGCGTTACTAACTATGGAGCCATTGGAAAATATCTGGGCGCACCGCGTTCTGCTCGAATGGTCGGTTGGGCAATGAATAACGCGCATGATCAAACTCCCTCAGTTCCTGCTCATAGAGTAGTGAATAGTCAAGGTTTACTCACTGGAAAAATGCATTTTAAACCCCCTTTTGAAATGGAAGAATTGCTTGTATTAGAGGGTGTGGAAGTGCAGAAAGATCAGGTGAAGGAATTTCGAAAGTTGTTCTGGGATCCAACGATTGAACTCAGTTTGGATTAGGCGTTTGCCAATTGAGCCACGTGATTTATATCAATATTGAACACACAGCCATCTTGATATCCACGGTTTCCTAGTTTGCTCGTGGGTCTTTTATTGCAATCTGCCTCAACGATTTGAGATCCTGCTGATGCTTGCCAAGGCGAGAACCCAATTTGAGGTGTTGTGGCCAACCAAATAGATATCACTGGTTTTTTTAATGCGGTTGCAATGTGCATCAAACCAGTGTCATGTGTAATCACCTTTTCGGATTGTGCTAAAATGCTCGCTGATTGATGCAGACTGAACGCTCCGCAAGAATTGAAAACACGCTTTCCACAGGCCTTTACAACTTCATCACCAACGGCCCTATCTTCTGGCCCGCCCAACAAAACCACTGGCTTGTCAATGGCCTTGCAAATGGCGATGATCTTATCTGTCGGAAGAATTTTTCCTTTCATTTTGCCTCCGATGGCATAGCATACATATCCATTTCGGACAGCTTCAGGAAGCGTATTCAAGTCTACGTTTGACTTTTCAGGAATGAAATAATCCAAACCCTTGCCATCATTTTCAATTCCTAATCCTTGCACCGCGGCAAAACTTCGCTCCACCACATGCCCAATTGGGAGTAATTCTTTCTTGGTATTCACGTAAATCCACTTTGCCAAATTTCGCTTATCCAGTGTGAACGATAATGATTTGCATGCTCGCTTCACTTGCCTTGAGCGCAGATTGCTGTGAAGGTCAATCACATAATCATACGTGTTGTCTTTTAATAACTCAGCAACTTCACTCACGTGCTTATCAATAGAGATGACCTTAGTTAAGTATGGATTAGCCTCAAGAATAGCAGCGTTGACCGTTTTGGTGATAAAATCGATTTCTACCTCACCTTCAAGTTGTGTCTTTAGCGCACGGATTATGGGCGTAGTAAGCACCAGATCTCCTATTGAGCTAAAACGTACGATGAGTATTTTGGTGAGGTTCATTGGAAAGCGAAGGTCTCGAATTTGCACGAATGTAGCTGAGCAAAATCAAAAAGCGGCATTTGCTGGCAACAGCTTTCACATTACATTTGAATCATGCTGATTGACAGTCACACCCATATCTATCTTCCCGAGTTTGATGATGATTTCTCTGAGATGATCGAACAGGCACGAAATGCAGGCGTTCGTTATTTCTTGATGCCCAATGTGGATGTAGAAAGCATTCCACAAATGCATCGCGCTCAAGACCGTCTTCCTGATCATGCTTTCCCCATGATGGGCCTGCATCCTTGTTCCGTTAAAGATGATTTTGAAACACAACTGGAAGTCATCAAGCGGCACCTTTTTCAGCCGGTTCGAAAATATTGGGCGGTGGGAGAAATTGGTATTGACCTCTATTGGGACAAATCAACCTTAGACATCCAAGTTAAAGCCTTTGAAATGCAAATTGAATGGGCGAAAGCGCTTAAGCTTCCCATTGTAATTCATGTGCGGGATGCTTTTGATGAAATATTTGAAGTGCTCGATCGCGTGCATGATGAACATTTACGAGGTGTCTTTCACTGTTTCACAGGCACCAAAGAACAAGCCCAAAAAATCATTGATTACGGCACGTTTAAAATGGGCATTGGCGGTGTAGTTACTTTCAAAAACGGGAAGATTGATCAATATATTTCTGAGATTGACTTATCGCACTTCGTTCTTGAAACGGACGCACCTTATCTCGCTCCTGTGCCTTATCGAGGTAAAAGAAATGAACCTGCATACACGGCTTTGGTGGCACAAAAAATGGCCGATTGCTATCATAAAAATGTGGATGAAATAATCCAAGTGACTACACAAAACTGCATTGACCTTTTCAAACTTAACATACCCACGCATGAAGAAGACGCTACTGCTTTTACTGACTTTATGGACGATTGATGCTTCGGCCCAAGACTCTCTAAAAGCTGATATAGATCCTACATTAACTTTTGGAGCTTATGCCGATGGCTATTATTCATGGTACTCCAATGGCGATGATGTTGCTCAACAACAGCATGATTGCATTGGCGCTTACCATAACAATTTTGGATTAAACATTGCTCAAGTAACAGGGGCCTACACTTCAGATAGAGTGAGAGGAGTGGCTACGTTTCACTTTGGAGATATTCCAGCGATTACATGGGCCAATAACTATCGGTTTATCCAAGAAGCGAATGCGGGGGTTCGATTAGCCGAACGTTTATGGTTAGATGTTGGCTTTTTCAAAACGCACGTGGGAACAGAAAGCTTTTTGCCAAAAGACAATCTGATGAGTATCATTTCACTCGGAACGTTCTACGGCCCTTTCTATCAGAGTGGTGCACGACTTTCTTACGACACTAAAAACGATTGGCATTTTGAGGCGCACGCCATCAACGGTTACAATTTGCACATTGATAACAATGAATTCAAAACGTTTGGTTTACTTGTTTCTAAGAAATGGAGTGATAAGGTGTATACAAGTTATTCTGGAATGGCAGGCCAGGAGAACGTTGGCTTGTTGGATGATGGATATTTGGTTTATCAGAATGTCTACACGAATCTCACATTCAAAAAAGTGGATGTTCAATTGGGGGTAGATATCGCCTTTGCCAATGAATGGAAGCGCAACTTAGACTGGCTACCTGAGCCACTAGTTGCTGGATTGGCAACGGTGAAGTATCATGTGAATAATGAGTTTGCAATTGGCTTAAGAGGAGAAATATTTAGTGACGAGCAATCGATCAATAGTAGAAGAATAAACCCAGTTGTTGCCACTGACGGTAGCTCAAGGGCTGCTTTGACATCGAGAGCGAATGGTGGAATGACTATTTATGGAGGAACGATTAGCCTCGAGTACAAACCGAGCGAAAAGGGATTTTTTAGAATAGAAAGCAGAATGCTCTATGACCCTAATTCACCTTTAGCGAATTACCCAGAGGGTTTTTCATCTAGAGAAGCTGGAGTTAACCCAATGTTGACGGGTAGAACACAAGTAATGGCGACAGTTGGGGTTTATTTCGATAAAACTTTCAACTTCGCACGGTGACCTCAATATTGATAATATATACAGGAGGAACCATTGGCATGATAGAGTCGGAAGACCGTCAAACGTTGGTTCCGTTCAATCTGAAGCATGTGTTAGAACAAGTTCCAGAATTGAAAAAGCTCGATGCTAAACTGAGTTCAGTATCGTTTGAACAGCCTTTAGACAGTTCTGACATAGAGCCTGAACATTGGATGGCCATTGCTGAAATTGTTAAGCAGAATTACGAAGAATACGATGGTTTCGTGATCTTACACGGTTCTGATACACTGGCATATACGGCATCGGCTTTGAGCTTCATGTTTGAAGGGTTAAAGAAGCCAGTGATATTGACAGGGTCTCAATTGCCCATTGGCATGATTAGAACAGATGCTCGTGAAAACTTGATCACAGCGGTGGAGTTTGCCACGTTACGCATGCATGATGAGCCTGTGTTGCAAGAGGTAGCCATCTATTTTGAAGACATGCTTTACAGAGGGAATCGCACTAAGAAGTTTAGCACTGAGGCTTTTGACGCGTTCATCTCACCGAATTATCCTAAGTTAGCGAAAGCGGGAGTCAATTTGAACTTTGATTTCAATGAGCTTTTCCGCTGTGAGCGAGAAGAGTTTTCGGTACAAGATGGGTTTGATAATCGCATAGCCGTTTTGACCCTTTTTCCAGGAATCACCGAGCAGTTGGTGACGGCTGTATTGACCAATGAAAACCTCAGAGGAATAATCATTTTGACATTTGGATCAGGAAATGCTCCTCGTCACCAATGGTTGATGACAGCCATTGAAAGCGCGGTGAAAAGAGGTGTTGTCATTGTCAATGTCACACAATGTGCGAAAGGAAACGTGGAACAAGGGAAGTATGAAACAAGTGTTGGTTTGTTGAGTGCAGGTGTTGTAAGTTGTGGAGATATGACTTTAGAAGCTACTGTAACCAAACTGATGTTTTTGTTGGGACAAAGTGATGATTCTGAGTGGGTAAGAGATAGAATTGCAACGAATCTTAAAGGCGAACTTTCTGTAAGTTAATATGGCAAAGCGAAAAGGATATACACCGAAGAAGAAAGAACCAGAACAGGTTGAGGCTCCAGAAACGCCAATTGAAAAGGTAGAGGAAGCTCCGAAGAAAAATTATTTACCTTATTTCCTAGTGTTTGCTTTTGGCTTCTTGCTTTATGCCAACACCATTTCGTTTGAGTATGCCTTAGATGACAAGCTCTATATCACGGCTAATGAATTCACCAAAAAGGGATTCAGCGGCATCAAAGACATTTGGACCAACGACTTGATGGTCGGATTTTTTGGGTCAAAGAAAAACTTGGTTGAAGGAGGTCGTTATCGACCACTTGCTCTTACAACACACGCCATTGAGTGGCAATTATTTGAAAAAAGCCCAGGATTATCTCACTTTATCAATGTAGTTCTTTATGGGCTGATCGGTGTGTTGCTGCTTTCAGTATTGAGGCGCATTTTCGGATGGAAAGAGAAGAAATGGTGGTGGAGTTTAGCCTTTTTAACGGTCCTGATTTATCTCGCTCACCCGCTTCACACGGAGGTTACCGCTAATATTAAAAGTCGCGATGAGATCATGAGTTTACTGTTCGCATTGCTCGCGTTTAGATCTGTGCTTATCTATATAGACAACCGCTCAAACAAGGAGCTTTTGCTGTCGGGAGTTTGGTTCATTCTGAGCCTTTTCTCAAAGGAATCTTCAGTGACATTTTTAGGAGTGATTCCGCTCACCTTGATCTTTTTCCCAAAGGGAAATCTGAAGGAATCTTTGACCGCAATGGCACCAATAGCCTTTTTTACACTGGTTTATTTAGGTATTCGCTTGGTTGTTTTTGCTGATCAAGGAGCGAGCCTTGATGTGGCTCAGGAGCTTATGAACAAACCCTATTTGCAGGCGACAGATAGTGAGCGTATGGCAAGTATTTTCTTCACAATGGGCATTTACTTGAAGTTGATGGTGTGGCCTCACCCGTTGACGCATGATTATTATCCTTTTCACCCATTCAGAACATTCGCTGAGCTAGAAGCAGGGGCGAGACCTTATGTTGATTGGTCAGATCCTTGGTCTATGGTATCACTTGTGCTTTACGCGCTGATTTTTGGTTATGGATTATTTACGCTCTATCAAAGAATCAAAGGAAGAACGGCTAGTATTATTGGTTATGGCTTACTGATCTATTTTGGCACATTCATCTTGTTCAGCAACCTCTTTTTTGACATTGGAGCGTTTATGAATGAGCGCTTTCTGTTTATTCCATCACTAGGATATGCACTAATCTTTGCGTATTTGTTTACTGGAGTCATTGAAAAGAAATTGGGTAATAAGGTCAGTTCATTTTTATTGATCGCGATGCTTGTTGGATTTTCAGGAAAAACCATTGCGAGAAATTTTGCATGGGAGAATGATCGGTCACTGGCTGAAGCGGATGTCGATACTTCTGATGGATCAGCAAAGGTGAAAATGACGATGGGAAGTGAATTGCTGGAAAAGGCGAAAGAAACTGCCAATCCACAACAAAAAGCTAAGATTTTAAAAGAAGGGGAACAGTATTGCCTGCAGTCATTGAAAATATACCCAGGATATTTTCCTCCCCTCGACATCATTGGGAACATCTATTTTGAGATGGGAAATTACCCTTATAGTGTACATTACTTCATTCAAGCAGCTCAAAAGAAGAGCAATGATGCAAGGATTGTTACCAATTTGGAAGTTGTCGCCAATACGGCTGCTGAAAAAGGTGATCCACAATCGGCCATTAAAGGATATGAGGCCTTAATTGCTATTAAGCGAGGAAAGGAGCGTTCGCGGATTTATTCAAGTTTAGGCGAGGTTTACGGTAAAAATTTGAATGACTTGGCCAACTCCAAGAAGTATTTAGCGAAAGCTTTAGAAGTTGATCCGCAAAATGCTGCGGCTTATCAGAAAATAGGGATTGTATATGCCATGATGAGTCGAGCAGATTCAGCCATTATTAATTTCAGTAAGGCATTAGAAATTGAACCTGAGAACGCAAGAGTGTTGCTGAATCTAGGCATACTCTACAATCAACTGGGAGATATTCAGCGGGGAAACAATTATATACAGCAAGCTGTGGCTATTGACCCTTCCGTTAGCCCTGGTGGAAATTAACCAATGAATCATTACTTTTGCAGCCCTTATTTTAAGGTATTTAGGAGAGGTGGCAGAGTGGTCGAATGCGCACGCTTGGAAAGCGTGTTTACGGAAACGTAACGAGGGTTCGAATCCCTCTCTCTCCGCCATTTAAACAAAGGGTTTCAGGATAATTAATTCTTGAGACCCTTTTTTAGTTAAAGGCATTTGCATACTATTTGCATACAAAGTATGCTCAAAACATTGGCTTTACAATTGTTGGTTTACTAGGATTGGGCCGACATACAACTGGAAGTTGCTCTGTTGGCTCAGCAAATTCAGAT
>ERZ651776.6083-NODE-6083-length-10097-cov-3.534930_pt1 | contig 10097 bp, 8 predicted proteins | sample MGYA00514761_ERZ651776 | MGnify/ENA metagenome assembly ERZ651776 | reverse complement strand
GGGATTCTAGATAATTATGAAGCACAAACTACTGCTAACTATACAGCACCAAGTAATAATGATGCAGATGAGAATGGTGCAGATGATGCCTATGATAATACAGGTGCTCTAGATCCAGTAGCTACAACAGCTGGAACGGCAGATTATTTAAATTTAAATTCTGATGGTGATTGTTTGCCAGATACCGTTGAGGCATATGATGTGGATCAAGATGGAGATTCAGATGATGATACTCCTGATTATAAACTTCAGTCTAATAATTTTTCCTCTGATGATGAATTATATTCTGTCCCTGTTCTTGTAACCAAGGATCTAAGCGATATGCTTAATGATCAGCTTTCAATGCGCTCATTGAGTCCTCAAAAAGAGGCATTATGTAAATACATTATTGGCACTATTGAAGATGACGGTTATATGCGTCGAGAATTAAAAGATATTATTGATGATCTTGCCTTTAGCTTGGGAATTATTGTGGAGGAATCCGAGCTAATGCAGGCATTAGAAATAATTCAATCTATGGATCCTCCTGGGGTTGGTGCAAGAAATTTAAGAGAGTGCTTATTAATTCAAATAAGTCAAAAATCACCCAATGAAATTAATAAGTTATCAAAGCGTATCGTTTCAGAATTTTTTGAGGAATTATCAAAAAGGCATTTTACCAAAATGACTACTGCTCTTGGGATTGAGGAGAGAAAATTAAAAGAAGCTATTGAAGAGATTAGCCGATTAAGTCCAAAGCCAGGAAATAATGCAACACTAAGTGCACAGAATTCTCAAACAATAGTCCCAGACTATACTATTCAGATCATTGATAACAAACTCGAATTACAACTAAATGGAAGAAATGCTCCAGAGTTAAATATTTCACGCGAGTATAAAGAGATGCTCAGTCATTACAAGAAGTCAAAAACATTTAATTCTGAAAAAGAAAAAGAAGCGTTTGCTTTTGTAAAGCAAAAGCTTGAAGCTGCAAAATGGTTTGTGGATGCCATAAAGCAGAGACAGCAAACTTTAATTCTCACCATGTCATCAATAATGAGATTTCAGGAAGAGTATTTTCTAACGGGAGATGAAAAAAATTTAAAGCCAATGATTCTTAAGGATATAGCAGAAAATATAGATATGGATATTTCAACAGTTTCCCGAGTGGCTAGTAATAAATACGTTCAAACTCCTTACGGAACTAAATTGATTAAAGAATTCTTCTCAGAGTCAATGAAAAATGATCAAGGAGAAGATGTATCGACAAGAGAAATAAAAAAAATATTACAAAATGTTATTGGTGAGGAAGACAAAAAAAAGCCTTTAACAGATGATAAATTGTCTTTGGTTTTAAAAGAAAAAGGCTATCCAATAGCCAGAAGAACAATTGCAAAGTATCGCGAGCAGTTAAATATTCCAGTAGCAAGGTTGCGAAAAACCCTTTGAATTTATCGAACGCTCATTCCCAACGATCATTCTACAATTTTAAAATGGTTACTTCGATAGTTTCCATTATTTTCGTAAAAAGGTTTAAAAAATTATGAAAAGATTTATTCTTATTTTTCTTCTTGGTGCATTTCTTGCTCCAATTGAGTCAGAAGCTACTCATATTTTAGGTGGAGACATTCAATATAAGTACGTTGGAGACTCGACAGGTATCCCAGGTCAATATAGGATTAAAGTAGTTATATACAGGGAACAAACCGGGGTTGGATTGGGAACTACGGCGAATGTGACTGTGCAGTCTACACAATGTAGTTTCAATACTAATGTTACATGCACACTGTCTCAACCAGAATTTAGCGCAGCAAGTTTAGGAGCATATGATTGTATTCCTCAAGGTGCATCTGGATCATATTTCAGTCCAATGGTAAATATTTATATCGGTTATGTTACTCTGACTCAGGTATGTAACGATTATAAAATGTATTGGCAATCTTGTTGCAGGCCCGGAGGGATAACAGCTATTACAAATTCTGGTGGAGTTGGCTTCTACTTTGAAGCTGAATTGAATAATACGCAAGGCTACAATTCTTCTCCAACTTTTGTATCTATTCCAATAAGTTATATCTGTACGGGAGGATATATAAATTATCTTCAGAATGCATATGAGAAAGACAATGATTCAATTCAATATGAATTAGTTCCAGCAAGAGAATTTGCTTTTGCTGCTGGCGGGGGTAATTCAGTGCCTTACTCAGCAGGGTATACTTTTACAAACCCAATTAATACATCTCCATTGAGTCCCTTTGCTTTAGATCCTCAATCTGGAAATATAACTTTTATGGCCACCACGCAGGAAACTTCTGTTATTGCTTTAAGGGTTAATGAGTATCGTTTTGACAGTACTTATGGATTTTGGGAAAAAGTAGGATCGTCGAATAGAGAGATACAAGTTTCAGTTGCTTCGGCGTGCAATGCAATTGTCAATGCAGGAGTTAAATTAGATCAAAATGCGCCAGGAGTATCACTCCGAGCTGATGGCAAGCAGCAGGTAGATTATAACTGCTTGGATTCAAACGTGATGCTTTACTTTACGCTTTCCGTTGAATGTGTTTCTATCTCACCTGATGGCTCTGACTTTCGATTAACTGCCCCTAATGGCCAACCAATTCCTATTGATCAACTCGTTCCTTTTTGTAACGTAAATGGAGAAACAGACTCTATTCGTGTTAAGCTTTTTGCACCTCTTTCAATGAATGGAGAATACTTTTTGTATTCAAAAATTGGTAATGATGGAAATACTCTGCTAAATAAGTGTGGTAAAGACATGAATGAGTTTGATACCATTGTTTTATTAGTAAATGATTGCGTTAATCTAGATTTAAAGTTGACAAATGTCACAATTGACGAGGATGAGCGACCGCATATTTATTGGGATATTGATCCATCGACCTTCCCTTCATATTTATTTAATAATTTCCGGATTTGGAGATCTGACGATAATGGAGCAACATACAACCAGATAACATCGCTATCAGATTCTACAATTCGTGATTGGGAGGATAATACTATTGGTGGGGCGAGTGTTGACGCACAAAGTCATAGATATTATGTAGAAACAATAATTAATGGCTTACCTCAACCTCCTTCAAACGTTGTACATAGTATTTGGCTTCGAGGAGACCTTACGGATCCAATGAGCATGCCTGTAGTTTGGAACAGCTATAATGGATGGGTTAATCCAGAATACACAGTTCAGTTTGGTAAAGGCATACCCGGAGTCCCTGGAGAATATACCTGGCAGGATTACAAGGTCACATCGGATACCGCATTAGTTGTTGCAAGTCCATATGGTAACGACCCTGGTCAGTTTTCTATCCGAACAAGAACTCATGTAACAGACTCGAATAGTGCATACTATTTACAGGATACGGCTTATTCAAATTGGATTGAATATGGGACTCCTGTTCCACCCATTCCCCCACTAGACAGTATAGTAATTCCAAATGTACTAACTGCTAATAATGATGGAGTTAATGATGACTTTGTAATTCAAGGGCTAATGAGTTATCAGACTAGGCGAGAATTGACCATTATGAATAGATTTGGACGTATTGTCTATAAAAACTTAGCATATGATAATGCAAATCCATGGAAAGGGACAGACAAGAGTGGTACTAAATTATCTGATGGTGTTTATTACTATGTCCTTAGAGTAGCGGATAATGCAAATGCTTTTGAAAATGATTATACTGGTGATGTTACATTACTGACTCAATAGTCATCTATTAATATTTTTTTAATCAAGGCCGCTCTGTAAATTCAGGGCGGCCTTGATCGTTAGATAAATGGAAAACGCAGACCGACTAAGAAAAATAAAAATCATCTTAAAGACACTACCGGATAAACCTGGAGTTTACAAACATTTAGATGCTGAGGGTCAAATTTTATACGTTGGTAAGGCAAAAAATTTAAAAAAGCGTGTCAGTAGTTATTTTTCAAAAAAGCATACTGAAGAAAGGCTCCGAATGTTAGCAAGAAGAATAGCAAACATTGAAATAATAATAACGAATACAGAGTTTGATGCTCTTTTACTGGAAAATACCTTAATAAAGAAATTTCAGCCATGGTATAACATAAATCTAAAAGATGGGAAAACTTATCCATGGATATGTATAAAAAAGGAAAGGTTCCCAAGGGTTTTTAGCACCAGAAATAGGATTAACGATGGTTCTGAGTATTTTGGTCCATACCCCTCATCAAGAATGCTAAAAACTTTATTAGAATTAATACGACAACTTTATAGTTTCAGAACCTGTTCATTATCTCTCACTCAAACTTCTATTGACTCAGGTAAGCATAAGGTTTGCTTGGAGTATCATATGGGAAACTGCAAGGGCCCATGCGAAGATAAACAAACCGAAAATTCATATAATGAAGATATTAAATCAGTTCGAAGTTTGCTCAAAGGAGAATTAAAAGCGATGAGAAAAAATCTTTATGAAGATATGATGCTCTATTCTGAAAAAAGTCAATTTGAGTTAGCACATCAGTTTAAAGAAAAACTAGAACATTTAGAAAAATATCAATCAAAAAGCACAGTTTTAAATCCAGCACTTGGAGAGATAGATTTATACTCTGTCATTGATGACGCTGAATATGGGTATGTTAATTTTATGATGATCAGGGAAGGCTCATTAGTTCACTCATTTACGCTTGAGTTAAAGAAGAAAATGCAAGAGAGTCCAGAACAATTATTAGAATTGGCAATTCCTGAAATTAGAATTATGTTCGAATCGAATGTTAAGCTCATTCTTCTTTCGCATACCATTGAATATGAGCTGCCTGGAGTGAAATTTCAGATACCAATTCGAGGAGACAAATTTTCTGCCATTCAAATGAGTATGCGAAATGCCAAAGCCTACCGAATAGAGCGGTTAAAAAATATCCAAATTGTAGATCCAGATAGACATGTAAATCGTATAATGGCTCAAATGAAACAGGATTTAAGAATGCCCACAGAGCCTCGTCATATAGAGTGCTTTGATAATTCGAATATTCAAGGAGAGTTTCCGGTAAGTGCCTGTGTTGTTTTTAGAGACGGAAAGCCGTCAAGAAATGAATACCGTCATTTTAATGTGAAAACAGTTATTGGAGCTGACGATTATGCATCAATGGAAGAGGTTGTTTTCAGAAGATATAGTCGAATACTAGATGAAAATTCGTCTCTTCCCAATTTGATAGTTATAGATGGGGGTAAAGGGCAATTGAGTTCGGCTGTTAAGGCATTAAATGATTTAGGGTTAAGTAGCAAAATATCAATAGTTGGAATCGCAAAACGCTTGGAAGAAATATATTTCCCTAATGACTCTATTCCTTTGTACATCGATAAGCGATCCGAGTCATTGAAAATATTGCAGCAAGCAAGAAATGAGGCCCATAGGTTTGGTATTACTTTTCACAGAAAAAAGAGAAGCAAATCAAGTATTAAGTCAAAATTAGATTCGCTTAAAGGGATAGGTCCATCTACTCAGAAGATTTTGTTAAGCTCTTTTAAGTCACTGGCCAGATTGAAAAAATCCGACTTTAAATCAATTCAATCCCTTATTGGCGATGCAAAAGCTAAATTAATCTGGTCGTGGATTCAGGAAGAAGCCGGTAAATGAAATATTAAGCAGGGTAAATTACTTAATTTGACCATCTTCAAGGTTAATAATTCTTCTTGCTCGTTCAATAACTCGCTGATCATGTGTTGAAAAAATAAACGTAGTGCCTTCTTTGATATTAAGTTCAGCCATTATGTCTAGGAGTGTTTCTGTAGACTTAGAGTCCAAGTTCGCCGTGGGCTCATCAGCTAAAACAAAACGAGGTCGGCTTGCAAGAGCTCTTGCAACAGCTACTCTCTGCTGCTGTCCACCAGATAGTTGATTGGGTCTGCTATTGGCTTTATCCTCAAGCCCCACAGCTTTGAGAAGCTCCATACCTCTTTCATTACGCACTTTTTTTTCTACCCCCTGGAGTTCTAAAATGAAAGTTGTGTTTTCTAATGCGGTGAGTACAGGAATAAGATTATATGCTTGAAATACAAATCCAATATTTCTTAAGCGAAAGTCTATTAATACTTTATCTCCCATTGAAGTAATGTCCGTATTATCAATCCATATTTTTCCAGAGTTTGGTTTATCTAAACCGCCAATCGCATTCAACAATGTTGTTTTACCGCATCCCGAAGGCCCTACAATAGATGTAAACTCTCCTGCTTTAAAGTCACTGCTAATATTATTTATTGCATGCACATTTCCTGCTTGGGACGAATATATTTTATTTAAATTTTCTAGACGAATAAGTGACATATCAAATAATATTTAAAGAATCCTCATGCTCTCAATTGGATTTAGTTTTAGTGCTTTTACAGCTGGATATATTGAGGATAAGAAGGATAAAATCAAAACTAGTCCTACAATAGGCAAATAATATTCTGGAACAACGGAAGGGTAGACGGTAGCCTCCAGACCCATTTGTTCAAAACCTTGTTCAACTGACTTAAGGGTGATGCCAGTTTTAGAAGTTACTAAAAGAGAAATATGTCCTAAAAAAAGCCCAAAAGGGAGTCCCACAAAGCTCAATAAAATGGTTTCTGAGACAATTAGTTTAAATATTTTTTTCTTATTCATTCCAATAGCCATCAACATACCCAACTCTCTTGTCCTCTCTAAAATAGCCATGAGCATGGTATTCAAAATCCCAAAAGACATAGCAAGTAAAATGATCATCATGAAAAGAAGTAAGCTTTGAGCCAGTATAGCATCAGCTACCCCTAAATCAGGACTAACCTCTTTCCATGTCCGAAATACTATTGATTGAGATTCGGATTTTTTATTTTTCAAAAAGCTTGACTCAAGAGCATTGTTTACTTTTTCAATCTCATAAGGGTTTCTCACCCTGTAATTGATTTCATGAGCTATTATTTGACTCTCATTAGATAACTCAATTGAATCTATCAATCCCATTTGAAAAGAAATAGTTTTTGAAGGAACATAGATTATGGATTCTTCAATCATGCTTGATGCCCCATCATAGATTCCAACTAGCCAAAACAAGGCACTTCGCACATCTCCGTTTATGTCTTGGAAAGTCAAAACAACCCTATCATCGATATCAATTTCAAGTTTTCGGGCCAAAGCTTCACCCAAAACAACTTCATCTCCAACTTGTCCTTTTAAAAATTCCCCACTCGAAATATTTTGTACTGATTTGAAGACTTTTTTTTCGTTGTTTGGGTTAACACCATATGCGATGATAGGAGCAGATCCAGAGCCTGCTTGTATCATTGAATTACAAATGACTCTTGATGAAAACGTTGTTATATTGGAATCTGCAACTAGCCTATTTGAGAGTGCTTCAAGGTTATTAATGGTTGAAAACACTTCTGGTTTTTCAAGAAAATCTTTAACTGCTCACTACCATCCAATTTCATTTAAGCAAGGGGGTGGTGGAGTTGAGACTAGTGTTGGCTCAGACAGTTACAACAAAAGCATCATTACAACCATGTCAAAAATGAGAAAATTTGATAATCTCCCTATTTACACTTTCAACCGTTGGGAAACGACAAAAAGCTCATTAAAAGGATTAATTAAATATTTTACGGGATTTAAAAATTCTGAAAATTCGCTGATGCAAAGAGATGCTTACGATTTTAAAAAATCAAGATAATTATTTTTTTTTAGTTTTTTTATAAATTGATTAAATGGTAGCGGGAAGTGGGATCGAACCACTGACCTCAGGCTTATGAGTCCTGCGAGCTAGTAGACCAATACGGCTCCCTGCATACCTTTTCTTATCACACGATATCGGTTGTCACAACCCTGTCACACAACAGGAGAAACAATGGCAACTATTAGAAAAAGACTAAACAAATACCAAGTACAAGTTCGAACTCAAGGACAATACCTATCCAAATCATTTAACAATCTACAAGATGCTAAAAGATGGAGTGTGTTTAATGAAAACAAAATATTACTAGGTACAGAACTACAAGCCTTAAGTAAGAAACTATTGCTTAAAGATTTAATCAATAAGTACCTTGATGAAATAACACCATTAAAGAAAGGTCATGTTGTTGAGACTCAAAGACTACGTAGGTTACTAAAAGAACCTATGGTAAATCAAAAGGTTTACCAATTAAAAACAAGAGACTTCTTAGAGTTTAAACAAAGAAGAATTAAGGATGGAAATAGAACTTGTGCTTATGATTTAGTATTACTTCATCACATATATAATACTGCTATTAAGCAGTGGTGTTATCCAATACCACACAATCCATTATCTAATATTCAAAAGCCTAGATGCAATCCTCCAAGAGAGCGAAGGTTAAATGATAATGAAGCTAAATATATTCTTAACCATCAGTTTAAAAACAAAAACATGAACAACATCATTGAGCTTGCAATTGAAACTGGCATGAGAAGAAGTGAAATATTGTCTATTACTAATGATGATATTAAGGATAACTGTATTTATTTATCTGATACTAAAAACAATAGTCCTAGAAAAATACCACTAACTAAAAAAGTAAAAGAGATAATAAACAAATCTATTCTTCCCTACTCTATCAGTTCCAATGCTGTAAGGCTTAACTGGCATAGGATGACTAAGAAAGCTGGTATTGTTGATTTACATTTCCATGACTTAAGACATGAAGCAATATCAAGGTTCTTTGAAAAAGGATTATCTATTCCTGAAGTTAGTTTAATCTCTGGTCATAAGGATGTTAGGCAGTTAATGAGGTACACTCATCTAAGAATAAGTAATTTGATAAAGAAATTAGATTAACAAAGAATGTAATTGATTTAATTAATCTTTATTTTTAATATCAAGATTATTATGAGTATTGTTTATTCAATTATATGGTTACTTGGAATTTTATTAACCTTATTTTGGTTAATTGGTTCATTCTTTAAGCCAGCAAAAATGGGTGGAAAAGAAACTTGGGGTACAACAAACTTTAAAGCAAGTATGTTATGGTCTTTGTCATTAGTATTTGTATTTATATTTAAACTAAACTCAATCAACCTATTGATTTTACTTCCATTAGGAATGGTAATTTCTGGGTCAACTTCAACAAAAGCATTAGTCGATTTTTCAATTAAAAATAATTTAAAACCTGATGAAGTTGAAAATATTAATTTACCAGATACATCAGGGTTGCTTCACTCTTTGTTAGCCCATATTTTTATAATGATTGTAATTTATTTTATTAATCATTATTTTTTTTCTTAGGGTACGTATGCTCCATGGGGGGTATAGGGGTATGTATATGTTGCTTACATAAAATTGATAAAATTCAAATATAAACTAGATTATTAACAGGATAAATCTTCCCACATACCATTCATAATACCAATAAGAAAATTTCCTGCATTAGTAGAAGCTCTGGCATTATTTTCATTAATTTTATTTCTTACATAATTACATTTATCTTGTTTGTTTTTTAAAATGTTAATTTCTGCTTGCTGGTATCTTTTTAGACAAAACTCTAAGTTACTCTTTCCTTCATTTATATATGGTTCACATTTGCCAATCACATATGAACTATAAATTGAACGATATAAATTAATATTTATTGGTATATGCATTAAAAAACAGCTAGCTATATTTTCTTCAAGCATTCCTCTATATTCAGTTCCTTTTACATGTTCATCTCCAAGTTTTTCCCATGAAAAAGTAGTGAAAATCTTGTCAGATTCCAAAGAAGTCATAACAAAACCAGAATCTCTACTTGTGTTTCCAACAAATTTATTTATTGGAATATCATAATTCTCTTTTTTATTGTCAATTCCTTCTAAGATTATTTTAAAAATCCTTTTTTCTGTATCAATAATTCTTAAATTTGTTTTGAGATTAGGTTCTTTCCATGATGAATAATAATTACAATCAAATTTTAGAATCTCACTTAAACTCGAGTTAGACCATAAGAAGATTAGAAAAAAAAATGTTATTAATCTTTTCATACACTTATATAATATCGTTAAAAGTTAGGTTTTATAATAGTTATTATTTATAATTAATTTGAATTTAAATATTGATTAGTAAAACTATTATAGCGATAGTTATTAACACAGCACTCACAACAATATAATTCAATCTAATATTAAATTTTTTAAAGACTATTT
>ERZ651776.6079-NODE-6079-length-10102-cov-4.734863_pt1 | contig 10102 bp, 8 predicted proteins | sample MGYA00514761_ERZ651776 | MGnify/ENA metagenome assembly ERZ651776 | reverse complement strand
ACCGCAACCACAACCACACACCACACACCACACACCACACACCACACACCACACACCACACACCACACACCACACACCACACACCACATAACACACCGACCAAACCTCTCACTCGAAATCTCGCTTCCGAGCACTTACCTCCCCATCTTCTGGCCTATTGACACGAATTTGAGAGCTGGCCAGAAGCGAGCAACGCGTTTTGAATCCAGTCGCGAAGCCTCTCGCAGACCTCGCCTTGCTGCCGACCACATTGGGCAGGCTTGTGCTCCCGTCAAAATTACCGTCAAGAAGAATAGCAGTCTTGATTGCCTGCACTGCGGCCGCCGAGGGAGGGTCTGAGTTGATAGAGACGAAACCACGAACACCGGCATTACTTGTGGCATTGTCGGTGCCGTTGATATTCCCACCGTTGATATCGTCGATGTGGCGGGATAGTCCAATAGGCCCTTGAAAAGCCACATGCTTGTACTCGAAGCTGCAAAGCAAATCAATGCCTCTTAATGAGCGCTGGTTTGGATCGGTCAGCAGCATACTAAGTGTGCTTACGATCTTGGCGATTTTGCACGCCTCCTGGGACATATTGGCAGCAATGAGCTCTGAAAACAATCCTGCAGCATTCACTTCATGTGGCCGCCCCTCACTGATTCGTAAGGGCTGGGTGAAAATGCCAATAAGCCCAAAGAGATTTTCCTGATGTCGTCTCGGCTCCGAGGCGCTGTGCGAGTCGGTTAGGGTTAGATTTGAAGGACGAGAGACACGGAGGGAGCGCTTCCAATAATAATATAATAACAAAAACTACATTTTTCTTTGTATCGTCACGTCAAGCCTTCAACTCACCTCTTGGATAATTCTAATGCTTCAGTCGTGCGAGCGTCGAAGTGCGAGCGGAGGACGGTATTCCCGGTCTTCCTGAAAGAGTTCAACAGCAGCGAAGATATTCTCATGTCGACCGCCAAGTCGCTCGTTTCTGCTCCGAATTGAATTAAGCAGACGATGCATTTCTCAAAGCACTCAAGGGCGAGCGCCGCAAGAGGCAAAGTGCTACTGTTCTTCGCGGAATTAGAAGAAGCGGATGTGCGTGATCTCCGGTGGCAGTGGACGATGAACTCGGTGAAGAAGAGAGGGGCCAACTTAAAGCTCGACGAAATGATACCTTCAGGAGCAGTTGATTCGTCGGACAGCAAGTCAAGAGATAATTCCAATAAATACCGTCGGAAAGTGGTATTCCTAACCAGTAAATTCGCTTGGGCGATGGTCTCAACGATGTCACCTGCTTCCTCGCCTGCCTGCGTACCCTGCGTCTCACCAAACTTTGCTCTACAGATCTTTTCGTTCGATGCACCAAACTGGCAAAGAGACTTGTAGATAAAATCAGTGGTTTTCGTGAACGATTGATTTGTTTTCGGCCGCCGTAAGAACGCTCTGACTTGTTTTAACATGTTCAAGTAGGCGGGGGTTGCGCAGATTTCAAAGTCTGTCTTGGCATTGCCGTTTTCAGCACCGGCAATTGCGTCTGCGTCTGCATCTGCATCTGCATCGGCTTCGGTTTCGCCGAAGTTGTCGCCGTCATTATCACCATCTGTGCCGACCTCGTCTTCATCGTTGACCGAGAAATCGATCTGACCGTCCCCCTTCATCTTCATCTTCTTTGCGGTCTTTTTTTTCTTCGCTTTCTTTGGCTTTTTGCTCCCCTTCTTCTTATTCTTCTTCAAAAGAATCAGAGCTATATGCTCAGTAGCAGCGGTGATCAGATTAAATAGGTTCTGAAGAGAGCTCATAGCCCTGAGACGGGAATTCATTTCCAGCTCGTCACGCATGATCACATGTTCTTCGTCATCATCGTCGTCATCGTCGTCATCGTAATCTTTCTCAACGTCCCCAACAATATTGCCATCGCTGTCAAGAGAAAAATCATCTAGCGTAGACACAATCAGCGCTTCACACATATCGATAACTACCAGGCACATAGACAGGGAGTCATCATCGGCTGTCGCAAAGGTATTCCGACGCGAATTTGGGGGATTCTCGAGGCAATTTTTTTTGACAATATCCATGTAATGGTCCAGCTCAGTGTTTGCGACCTTCCCGCAGAGCGATTGGAGCAAACGCCCGATTTGGTTCGTTTTCTTAGCCAATTGGGAGCTAGTTTGAATCAGCTGCCCAAACGGCTCCGTCACCCTCTCCGCGGCCGCTACGAGCGCAGGATGAAATGTGCGATCCTCCTGCGATCTGTCATTAGCTGACGACGAACTCGATTTCCTGCCGCCGCCACCTTTGGTGCTCTCCACCTCAACGTCACTGATGCAGTTACGAATCAGTACCAAGGACGTTTTGAGCCCCGTCCCATCTTCCTCGTCGTCGTCACTGTCGTCATTCTGGCTCGCATACTGGCTCAATACTCCGTCCTTGCGGCGCTTCGCAGCTTCAGGATCCTCAATAGGCTCGAAGTAACGTTCCAGTTGGTTGCACAATATCTCCGTGATGTGTTCTTCAAGGGCATCGTCGTTGGCAGAGAGATGCGACAAAAGAGAAGAATAGATTTCGCTCCTGACTGCCCTCTCCTGAGTAAGAGACCGCTTCAGATAGCCAATGATCTCATCCACCGCGTTTTGCGTCGAGACTCCGTGGCCATAACCGTATTCTGGGCGGGATTTAACAACAACAACAGACAGCAGCATAGTCAGAGAGTTCGCAGCTGCCACTCGACGTGGCGTGTCGGCCGCGAACAGAATCTTTTTGGTGAAGAGCATAGCCTGATCGATGCTCCCTGTGTTGCCAGCTTTCCCAAGAACGCGGCCTAAGCAAGGGATCAAACTTTCTGTGCAAGCCTTGGGATCATACCCTCCACCAGACACGTGGCCAAGCCACTCGATCAGGTCGGAAGCGTAGGATTTGAGATATTGAGGAGACAGAGAGAGAAGCACACGAGAGTGGAGACGGGCGTTCGGGGCGCGACCAGTGCACGTAGCGGTGAGGCGCTTCATCATATTCCGCCTCAATGCCGCATTGGTGTCGTCGTTTCCTTCCCCTAGGTCTTCTTCTCCATCATTGTCCACGTGGTGCGTGTTGAATAGCTTTATCATTATGTCGCTCCCTGCGCGGCTTAAGGTCTTCAAATTGACAGACTTGGGCGACGTTGACGTCAAGGAGAAAGCTAAATTCAGCAGGCTCTGGGATATCGTGGATGAAAAATCGAAGAGGTGGTGGGTGGATGCGATGATGAGGATTGATGCAAGGGAGTTGTGCGAAGAAGAGTTTTGAACGGCAGCATTGGGCACGGGAGGGGGGGCTGCTAGCGTTGGCGGGTGCTGGTTATTACCGTCAGTAGTATTTGTTGATGACTCGATGGCGGCCGCCGCCCCGTTGGCGGCGTCCACCCAACCCCCTTCTTTCCGAGCTGCTTTCTCTTTCACCTCCTGAACAATGATCTTCTGCATCCCCTCCATTGCCTGCATTTTCAGCGAAGGAATTCCGCCAGCCACGAGCATCATCAAGATCGCATCGAATGGGCTCATGGGCCGACCAATAGAACAAGAAAACGAAATGCATTTCAATGTCAGAGCGCAGAGGGGACGGTCTCGACGAAAGAGCTGCGACAAGTACGTAACCATCGTTGAAAGCGATAAGAATAGTGGGTGGCTGCGATTGGCTGCAGCAGCGCTGGTGCTGCTGGGGGGCTGCGTTCCTCCGACTGTTCCGCTGCCGTGAGTAGCGATCCCTACATTGTAACATGCGCCAATGAGGGTCAGTGCCTCGCCCCAAACCGAGAGAGTATCTGCAGAGGAGAGACCATTCCCCGATGGCAAGGCAGTCGTCGAAATCATTTGGGACGAGGACGATACGGTGGACATGCGGCTGATCAGGGTCAATAGGTTGTATCCTAGCCTTGGAATGACACTCATCATCATATCCTGATGATCGGCGACTGGGCTCGAACGGAGCTCGACGGGGCTCCAACTCTGGAAAATATTTGTTGCCACAGTTTTCACGAGATTCACAAATTCAGACTCAGCCGTTGATGAAATTCGCAATATGAGCCCTGGCACCATCTTATCGATTTCGACGACTGCATTGAATACAGCTGCGGCATTCCTTGCGGTTTGAAGCTCCGGAGACGGAATGCTATCGTCAGACGAGTTCGGCGGGTGGGTGACGGAGGAGGGGAAGAGGAGAAGGTGGACAACGGATTCGGGAAGATTCTCAATGGTAGCGGAAACGGAAGTTGCAACAGCAGGGTTTGTATTCTCCTTCGCCGGCGAGCTCAAAGGAGGGGGAGCGCTAGACGCGGCCGTGGCAACATTTCCAAGGAGGGTCGGGAGTAGAGCATGTAAGACATAGCTATCGTCAGTTTCCTTGTTTTTTTGTGTGTGTTAGTTGAGTATAAAAAAGAAGAAGAAGAGGCCGGCCGGCGACACAATCGAAAGTTTGTAATCATCCATCGATGCGATCACGCTTACCTCTCCATTGGTGGACGTCCTGTCGCAATTCCCAGCAAATACAGCAAGGAATTCTCCTTCAGGCACCTTGGATATGACTATTTCGATTATTAAGACTGCATCTTCCGTGGTAAAGAGATGGGCTTTTGCCAGCAGAAAATCGCACAGTGTTTTCTTCGCCTTTGGGGTCGTTTTGCGGAGGAGGATCGTCTCGGTAAGGAGGCGAAGGGTTGGAGGGTTGTTGCTAAAATGCTCGTTTAGCGAAGATGAGGAAAGCGACGAGGGCGAGCCTAGGAGAAGGCGTAAATCGTCCTTCACTGCAGTTGCATGGTTTACAAATACCAATAGGTGGACGGGGGTGGGGGTGAGAGGGCATAGAGGGTTAATGAAAGGTTAGTGATCGCCTTTGTGAGTGCAAGCATGAAATTTGCGCTATCAAAGGGGCAAAAAGAACAACAAAAGGGAGGAACTGAGGACATGTTTAGAATTGACGGGACGCATTGAAGCTGTTCGGAGAGAATGTGTCAATATAACGGGGGGGGGTCATCCATAAATCAAGGGAACAAGAAAACAATTTGTCGGCGGCGAATGTGGCAGAGTAGGCACTGTACGAGACAGAGAGAGGATTCGGAAACATCAATGACGTCAACGCACCCTTTTCAACATTGCCAACGATTCTCGGCACATTTTCTGAATTTGCCGTAGGCATTGCTGGCTGGTGATAGCAAAAATGGTCTCAAATGACGTTCGACCGAAAACCGAAAATCAATCGAAGCAGAAAAACGAACAAAAAAGAAAATCGAGCAAGGCGAAGAATAAGTTCAGCGGCATTGTTTCCCCCCTCATCGCAAACAGTACACATTAATAGAGCTAGAGGAAGTAAAAAAAATCCAAAAAACTTGCTCTGACTTAATCAGCGGTCAACTCCAAACTCAACTCAACACCCAACTGATAATCAAAGTCATATGAGGGGGAATGAGGATGATATTCCACCCCCGGACACGCTATTAGGCAAGGTGCTCAGCCTCTCTATGACCACTGCTGGTATTACCCTTCTTCCACCCGAGAAACCTCCAAAGTTTGCCACGAAAACAGGAGCAATCAATGGATTACACAACGACAACAACAACAACAAATCTGAGGAGAACAAAAAGACGCTTCGCGGCACAATGCTGCCAGAGCAAACAAATCGCAAATTGGGTAGCATGAATGCATCTGCGATGCTACAGGATGATGTCTACGAGGACGAGGACGATGAAGTCGGAAATGCAGAGGGTAGAGTGGAAGTCGATGGCTTGGAGGAATGGGCGAAAAAAAAGAAAGTTGGTGCGGCAGATGGGGGAGAAGAGAAAAAGGACAGTATCGCAGATGCCGACGGAGAGGCCTGGACAACGGATCTCGCGGCCCTTCAGAGATACTCTCACCTTAGCCCATCTTCTCTTCTCTCTTTGCTCGAAAACTTGTCGTTGCCTAATTCCAAGATTACCTCACTCGACCAGACGAGCCCTGAGTTGCTGGCAAAGCTTCGAGGGTTGGATCTCCGCAGCAACCATGTGTCGGATCTTGCTTCCCTTCCTCGGGGCCTAATCTGGTTCGGCTGCGAAAACAACCATTTGACTAGTCTCAAGAGTCTCCCAGCCCTGCCTAACCTGATGCGCCTGGGATTGAGCTACAACTCGATTGATAGTTTACCCACACAGCTTGGTCGTTTATGTCCCAGTCTTGTGAGCTTAGACCTGTCATTTAACTGCATTGTGAACCTCAAACCAGTTTTGGGCGCTTGTAACGGAATCACGGAGCTGAAACAATTGTATTTGTCAGGGAATCCTGTTTCTCTGGTCGAGGGATATAGACGACGAGTTGTAGCAGGAATCGACGGTTTGGGCTGGCTTGACGAGATTGAAATCGCAGAGACCGAGCGCGACGATGCATGCGCCATCATTGGCGACGGGGAATTGAAGGAGGGGGAGGATGGTGGCATGATCACCATTGGCGTTGTGGTAAGCAATGTGAGTGGGGTGCCAACTGGGGAGGGCGGCGAAGATGACGTTCCGGGGAGCAAGGGTGGCAAAGGAGGTGGAAAAAAAGATAAGGGGAAGGACAAAAAAGGGAAGAAAGATGGCAAGGGGAAAGGCAGTAAAGGTGAGCTATGAACTCTTGTTATTTTTATTTGTATTTGTATTTGTATTTGTACTGAAACCTAACCGAATTCGTTCTTTACGATGCAGCTTCTCTAGCCAGTGGCGTAGAAGGGGAAGAAGATGGCACTGTTGAGACTGTTTTTTTCCAGTGCCGTCTTGGACCAAAGAGGGACACAATTGATGCAGACGGCAGTGTCGGAGAAAGTGCCAAGGTTGCCTGGGCCAAGAGCTTGTTCGGTGGCAAGGATGGGACCGAAGGAAGTGACTCAGTCCCTTCAAGCGCTGCTAGTGGAAAGGGGAAGGGAAAAGGCAAGGGCGGTAAAGGGGGGGGGACAAAGGTCGAAGAAAACAACGAAATTAACGATGCAGTTAAGGAGGCAAACATGACCATAAAGGTTAGATCCAATGTGGAAGTCAGAAATATGGTCAAGTTCGACGAGGTAGAGATTCGAATGTACAGAGTCACGAAAATCCAAAAAACTGAAGATGCCGGGGAAGATGACGTTGCCGAGTTGCAGAAGGGGGGAGGAGGGGATGAGGGAGAGGGAGAGGAGGAAGAGGGGGGGGGGGCAAAAATCATCAAGTTGAACCCAGTTGTAAGTTCAACAAAACTTGGAACAAGCGAGTCCCAAGTATCGTTGATGAGAGACGAAAGCGGCGTTTCTTTCCGACGACTGGAAGAAAAGATAACTTTCGAGGTTGCGAGGGGTACTGTGCCTGTCGACACTTTTCTCGACATTGGGTCACTAGATGATTGTGGCAGGGGATCCAAGAATCTAGGTAAGCGTTTCCTTTTCATCAACGAGGGGTTTGTCATCGAGGAAGAACGGCGACGGAAGGAATTAGAAAAGGCGCAAAGAGAGGCCGATGGAGCCATTCCCGGGGACGCAGGGGAGGATGGGGGGGAGGGGGAGGGGAAAGAGCGAGAGGGAGAGGGAGAGCGAGAGGGAGAAGGCGGAATTAAAATCCCTCCACCCATCGAATACGACATTTCCATCATTTGGAATGGCCAGGTCGCAGAAGGAATGCAAAAAGTGGACGAGGCTGACAATGTCTAGGGGAAGATTAGTGTTTTTCGTGAGATGGAATGATAATTATGATGCCTTTTGTTTATACGCTTGCTTCCATAAATCCCATGTTCGTTCTGTGTACTACACGGGTGGGTACCCTAATAATTATTATCGAACAGTCGTGCGGCCCAGTTATGCTCACCACCGTTTTTCAAGTTGTATTCAAGGAGCTCACTTCTTTCCCAAGTGTCATATTTACTATTCGCCTTGGTGTTCCAAGTGATCGAGATTGTCTTCTGATCGTCACTCACGTGTGCAGCCATTTCACAATTGTCGTCCTTCACTTCCTCCGCCCACACTATGTCACCGACACAGTCCTTTCCATCGCATTCCGCGACGATATCGAAGAACTCCACCTTCTCGTCAGGGGGATAATCCGCACAAGGAAATACTTTCTCGTACACGACGTACGGAATAGTGTATTTCTTTCCTTTTTGTGCAACCACGTTCTGAGTGGAGGATGCTCCTGTCTCAACACAAGTCTGAGTTAAGTCATAGCTGTCAGTTGACTCATCGTAAACTAACATTCCATGGAGAGTTTGGCCAGCCTCGACATCAAATGACTTGCTGTTACTATTGTGAGTGGGTGACCACTGGTAATACTCCGTATAAGCACTCCATCCTCCACCCCTGTTAAACAGTCCGCCACCGGAATATGGGTTCACAGGCTGAATAAGGTTGAGGTTATCGTCCGGATCCAGTCCAAACCAAGGGGAAAAAAAAGCTTGACTTGACTTGGGAGTCTCCCCAACCTTCCATTTCATCTCCAATCGTGTGACGCGCTCAGCGCCCGTGCTGGTGATGTTACCACGAGCGTACGCCATCCAACCTTCAGCGGGATCCTGCGCAATTTAGTGAGTGAAGTTGTAGAGTTGTAGAGGGGCAGAAGGGCGGAGGTAAGTACACAGTCGTCAGGAAACAAAGTCCCAGAACACAATACCTACACCGAACTGACTTCTCACACACACAACACCGACATCGAACTGACTTCTCATTGGACAACGAAATGTCTCTTCCTTCATCAAAGAAAAGTATTGTATTCACCTGGGCGGCCGCTAGAGATGCTAATGAAGCCCAACACGTCGCTGTAAGAACCTTCATGGTTTGTTTTGTTTTTTTGTTTGTCTCTCTTTTTTGTCAGAAGTTAAGTTGTTCGCAAAAGGTAGGGTCCCTAGATTGGTCTAAGTTGTGAGAACCCCCCCCCCCACGTGAGAACGCGTTCTCACGTGGTTCTCACAACTTAGACCAAGGAATGAATATCAATTTTTTTAATATGGATAAAGCCCTGCTGCAGGCACCGACAACTTACGTTAACACCTGAGTTGGACGAAGATGGTTGAAACAAAATTCTCAACGACAAAACTAACTAAGATCGCCTGGGAGGCTGTTGCAGAGAAGATTTACGAAGAAAGGGATCATATCGAAAATGTCGCTCATGTTAACAGTATATTTGAGGAGGAAAGGAGTTGTTCTCATCTCTTGTCGAAAGGTGTCCTGGCTTTGTCACGATTCTCAGCTTCATTTTAGAGAACAAATTTCACCGAGTTAGGGAAGTCGACAAGGAACTCAACTTGACGGACTGGGGGGACGAGGAATGTCGGCTTGTAGGGTGCTCGTTGTCGACATTCATAAGGAAGAGGAAGACTGGTGCTGTTGCGATAGATGCTTGGAGGTTAAACTACACACAGCTGGACGTCCTGTTCAAGGAAGTGGTCGGTTTCGAAGAGTTCATGGTTGTCATTGCCAACAATTTGATGCGTGACAGCATCTACGGGATGGTATTTCGAGTGACTGTGGGAGCTGTGCTAAGTACCACTGATGCTGTGACGGATATTTACGTCATTACAACATACTACAAGGAAGAAGAGTTGGTCGGGCAGGCTAATGCACTGCTGGCAATGCTTCTTGGGAATATATTTGTTCAATTGGTTTGTGTGTACTCACAGTACAGGAGGAAGAGCTGGTTGGTGATCGGTAAGGAAACCTGGATCACGATGTCATTTTTGCGTCCCGCTGTGGATGCTTACAGGGTCTCCACGAATCACGACGACAAGGAGGTCACTATGGACCAGCTTTCCGAAATGGTAACGAACAAAGGCATTGAGCTTGCCTGTGAGAGCATTCCAGGCTGTGTTTTGCAGCTGTTTGTCTGGCTGTTGGCTCCAGAGAAAGCTGGTACATTTGCTTTGATGTCTATCGGAATCAGTTGTCTCACAACAGGATTCGCGAGTGCGATGATTGCATTTGACTTTGATGTTGATGTGCCCCACAGAAAGAGTCAACCCAAGTTCTATGGCTACATCCCTAATGACAATAGTCTTAGGGGAAGGTGCTTTGTCTTGATGACACTGATGAGCGCTGTGCACAACCTGAGCCGTAGCTTGGGATGTGCTCTTTTGGCAACATCAGAGTTTGACAACCTGCTCTTGATGTTTGTCGGAGGCGAGCTTGGTTT
>ERZ651776.6078-NODE-6078-length-10103-cov-3.217036_pt1 | contig 10103 bp, 11 predicted proteins | sample MGYA00514761_ERZ651776 | MGnify/ENA metagenome assembly ERZ651776 | reverse complement strand
TTTTATTAAAATTTTACAATGATTGATATTGAGTTTTTGAAAAAACATGGCTATGTTGTGGTCAATGTTTTAACGAGAGAAGAAGCTGATGATCATAAAATCAACCTTGTTAAAGAATTGGAAGATCTTTATGGAGGAGAATTTGATTCTACAATTCCAGACACAACTTCAAATAGATTTGCCGCAAAGAGAGGCGGAATGGAGCAGCACTTGGGGGTTGGGCATTTGAATACTTCTTATGAAATTAGATCTCATCCGAAAATTAGAAACACGTGGGCTGAACTATGGGATCTTGAACCGACGGCAAAAACAGCCACAGATATTGGCCCGGCACTTCTTTCGAGTATTGATGGTGTTTGTCATTCTCCGGCTCCTGAAAATCTTAGAAAAACCTTGGCAACGCATAGGATGAGAATTGCAGATGATCCAACTCTTGATTCTAATAAAAGAAACAATTGGCTTCATTTAGATCAAACAAAAAGAGGGTTCCAATGTTATCAAGGATTTGTAACACTTGAGGATATTGAAGAAGAAGATGCTACTGTTGTTTTTATTGAAGGATCGCATTTAAAACATGATGAATTTATGGATGAAGTAGAATCGACTGGTAGAAAATTCAAGGGTAATTGGTTTCTTTTTGATGAAGAACATGTTGAGTGGTTTACAGACAGGGCTCATGAGATAGTTCAGGTTGAAATGAATAAGGGAGATATGGTCATTTGGGATTCAAGGCTTGTTCATCAAGGTTCTTATCCTAAAAGGGGTAGAAAAGTAATTAGAGACAGAACTGTTGTTTATATTTCTATGGCTCCAGTTTCCATGTGTTCTAAAGCTGATTTGAAAAAGAAACAAAATATTTTTTGGAGCGGAGATTCAACAAGTCATTGGCCGCATAAAAATATCAAGGCATTTCCTTACATGCCAAGACTTTGGGGGCCCACTCCTGAATGTGTTGAAGAAAGATATGAAATTTATAAAGAAAGGAAAAGGGAAAAATTGGGGCCTAGTAATATTGATAAACTTACAGATACTCAAAAAAGACTAATGGGTATTATGGAATACCCTTGATTAAAAATTAAAATAAATTAGTTTTAAAACTAATTTATGAAATGATATCATTACTAACTTCCATAACTTTACAAATTTCCTTTGCAAGTTTTGTAATTGTAATATCTGATAGATCAACTTTATCAGAGAACGCTTTCTTGTTAAAGTTTACACAAACTTCCGGGTGTGTTTTAATATAAAAATAAACCACGGAAGAAGCCATAGACATTGGAGATGAATTGTTCAATGTTCTAGACATTTTTTGAAGCTTCTTGAGAAGGATGCAAATTTCATTATAATGAGAAATAGAAATTCCAGTAATTTTTAGAACCATTCTAAGTAAATCTTCAGGTCCGGTATGGTTTACTCTATCGTTTTTGAATACCTTATAATATTCAGCGAGTCCCTTTGACATATCTTGTTTTGTTAGTGAAAAATTCTCTCTAATTTGATCAATTGTTCTATGTTCACCAAGTTCTTTATAAACGTGAAACATACAAGCTACAACAATAGCTTTTCTTCCCTTACCCCTGATTGTATTTTTACCAACAATAGTTTTATATTTCTCTTCTGTTAGTTTTTTAACATTTTCAGACATATTAATATTACCAACCAGCTTATCAATGTTTTTCTCTGTTGTTTTAGTTTGATGACATCTAGCCGGGTTTTTAGAACCTCCTGAAGCGTAATATCTCCATTCTGGGTCAAATGATGCAATGTCTTTTTGTAGACCGCAATCTACGCAGATATTAAACTCTCCGTCTTCAATAAAATCGTGATCACAACTGTCCATCACTCTGAGAAATGAGAAATAACCTTTAAGGTGATTTCAATTATATCCACATTAAAAAAAATACATGTCTATCCCTGTATTTTTAATCACTTGCAAAATCAACAAGCTCTGTAATATCAGGAAGTCCTTCTGTGAAATAACACTCTCCCGATTCTTTATGAACAACAACATAGTTTCCTTGAATAATATAACTGTCAAATGATTTAATAGTTGTATCAAATGAGACTTGCCATTCGATTAATTCTTCCATAGTTTTATAATTCTTTTTTTCTTCTAAAGTTTTTTTTGCTATAGTTTGTGATAACATCTAATAATTATAATTATTACTTTTATAGTCTTATAATAATATGGCTTATGTTCAAACAGTATTTCCAGGATTCGTGCCAGCTAATTATTTTTCCGATAGAAATATTACATTCATTCAAGGTAAACTCAAAGAAATTCTATCAAAAGAATTTACAACTGCTCCCTCCTTCTATAGGAGTGATGTCGTGAGAATCATGCAAAGAATCTTAGAAGGTAGATTAGAAAGTATTCCAAGAATGAACCAGAGAGTTATTATGGAACTTACAAGAGAATATAGAAATCATCAAATTGATGTTAATAAGAAACTAAATTGGAGTGAAAGATATTGGGACTCTCAATCATTATTTGACGAAACTACTGATAGTGTTAAATTCGATCAAAGAAAGATTAAATTAAGTAACAGATTTGGTGTACCTCATGTTGGAGGAACTTTAAGATTCCATTTTACATAAGTTATTTAAAGTATAAAATTATTATAATTTTATAAATACATTTAACAAATGAGTTTAGGAAACGCTCCTGTAATTAAAACTAGACAGATTGTTTTTGAACCACCTGAAGCAGCTTTCGATTCAGTGCTTCCTGTTTCAGATAAAGTTGGAGGAGAAATCAAGGTTGGAGGATTTATTCTTAAGGAAGGAGTTAATATTACTCTCGAAAATACTGGATCAAATACTGTAGAAATTACGGCTTCAAATATTCCTACATCGACCTATTCAAATGTTAATTTAAATTCAAAAGAGGATGTGAAGACTGTTTACGAAAGTAATTCGAATACAGAAGCTTTCACAACCGCTGAACAAGCTAAACTTGCTGGAATTGAAACCGGTGCTCAAGTTAATTTAACCCCGGCTGAAATTAAAACAGTTTATGAAGATCTTGATGATACAAACGCTTTCACAGACGCTGAACAAACTAAACTTACTGGAATCGAAACCTTAGCGACAGCCGATCAAGTTGCTAGTGAAGTTCCTTTTACTTCTACTCAATCTCTCGTTTCCACAGACGTTGCAGGTGCTCTTGATGAACTTGATGTAAAAGTTGTTTCAGTGTCTTCTTCCAATGTTTCCGTTGAAGCTTGGGCTACTCATACCGGTGACCATCGTCTTGATAATTATCCCGATGGTATTACTGGTATATCTGGTACTCTTGATTCTAATGCTAACGGAGGTGTAGGAACTGCAGCCGCTATCGAGTATTCTTCTAATGGTCCTCTCTCAGCTTCTTGGAATCGCGGAACTTTCACAGCACCTTCAGATGGAACTTATGTATTCAAATACTCTGCAGACCAAACCACAAATGGAGCAGACAGAGTTCATCATTATAGACTTATTAAGAATGGGTCGACAGAAGTAGCTGCAGAAGAATACACAACAAATGGACCGAGAACAACTGGTAACGAAATCTTTTGGATTGGTGATTTATTGCAATCTGATACTCTTGCCGTTCATCTAGGAGAAAATCACATAGCTAGTCATATCCCAGAAAGTATGTTCTATACTGTTACCAAGATTCTGTCTGTAACAAATGGACCGATGGAAACTCAGCAAGTATTTTATGATAGTCTTACTACTACTCAAAATCTTGACAATTCAAACCCTGTTTCGATTTATCAAATTGATTCCAATTTTAAACTTACACTTGATCCGGGTAGATATCTTCTTTCTTATCATTTCCCTGTCCAAGGAAATTCTGCCGTCACAACATGGTTAGCATCTTCTCTTGTTAGTGGAACTGCAGTAGCCAATGCTGTTTCTTCATGTCTTCATAATTCAAGATCTCTTCATTCATCCTCTGTTATTGTTAACCCAGGTGTTACAACTGATTATACAATCTGGGCCCTTCCTCTAAATAATTCAGGGACCTCTGAATATTTCAATACAGAAATCGATAGTGTCGAACCCAAAGATATTCCCCATATGAACGCTATTCGGCTTTCAGCCTCTACCGTTGGAGATTCTGGTTCAGTTGGTTATGATAATACGATTTCAGGATTAACATCAACTAATGTTAAATCAGCTATTGATGAACTTGCAAATGTAAAGGTATCTGCTCCGTTGACAACAATAACACCGGTTCCTCCATTTGATAATGTTTATATTTGCGATACAGCATCAGGTGTTGTTTCAGTAACTCTTCCAGAGATAAGCACACTTACTTCAAATGTAAAATTGATTTTCAAAGATAATGGAAATGCATCGGGTAATATTATTACAATAAATAGATCGGGGTCAGATATGATTGATGGAAGTGTATCACTTGTTCTTAATACAAATTACGAATCTAAAACACTAGTTTCAGATGGTGGAACAAATTGGTTGATTGTTTAAACTGTTGATATTACCTCCGATTTTACAAGCGGAGGTGGCTGGAATGCTAATGCTGTAGTAAATTACTTCAAAGCTTATAAGACCAGGGACATTATTAAAATATATTGCTCTATTTCACGCGGTGATAATAACATTATTGTGAATATATTCTTACTCCCGATCCTTAAATAACTTCATAACAATACATTTTTCCCTTTTCGCTCCCTAATCCAATAAACCATCTCCAATATGCTCTTTCAACGTTTTTTCCTAAATTCTCTTTAATATTTTTACTTAATTCATCTTTATTAAAATTAATATTTCTTTTCAATAGAAATGTTTTCTCTCCTTTCCATAATTCTAATTTCTTTCTTAAATTAATTAATCTAACCCCTTCTTGTTCTCCTTGTCCAATATCCGCTTCATATAATAATTTATTTTCACCCCCCACAACAACACCTACATGATTTACATCTTTTTCAAATTCAAATACAGAATCATCTCCTTTCCAATACCACATTATAGCTTTCTCTCCAAATGTTTTACCACTGAAACCAATAATATCTCCTTCTTTAGATTCTTTTAAAATTTCTTCTATTGATAATCTCCCATTTTCATCAATTTTGTAAAATATAATACTAAAAAATATATAAGAAAATATAACAAATATTAAAACTAAAACACTTGTTTGAAACATTATATTAATTAAAAAAATTATTATTAAGTCTTAATAAATGGATCTATTCAAAGACTCTCTTAAACAACACGGTCCCATCGTACTCGGTGTAGCTCTTGTCGCTACCTATGCTGCTGTAGCTCTTGTATCTTTCGAGCTTAAACAGCGTGAGATGCGTCTTCACCCGGCTGACGCTGATCGCCAATTCCACCTTCGTCTTGGTGTTCTCGCGGCTCTTTCAGCCGCTGTAGCTTGGCGTTGTGCTACTTCAAAGAGCATGTGCAAACTAGTTGCTCTTTGCGCTACCTTGGCTTCTGGTCTTTTCGCCCTTGGTGTAGTCTACCCTCGTGTTGTTTTACAACCGGGTCTTCTCATGGACACCGAACTCCGTTCTCTTTACATGTCTGCCTGAGGTTAAAATATTTTAAATACTTAAAATATTACATCTTAATAATCCATTTTCTTTGTTTTGCAAGGTCTTCAAGGTCTTTTGTAAGTTCACCTGTTTTCATTCCAATAATTGTATATTTTTTACCATCCTTCTCTAGAATAAATCCCGTTTTCTTTTCATAAAGAGTACCATCTTTCATCTTAGACATTGAAATTTTAACAACTTCCTTCGGCTTACTTTCAATTGCAGGATCATTCACGTTCACACGTTCCTCCTTTACAATCGGTTCACTTGCGTTCATAGGTTCCTCCTTTACAATCGGTTCACTTGCGTTCACTTCACTTTGAATTACATTTAGAATTCTCGGTTCATCACTTTCATCAAAAACATCTCCCATATTAACACACCCTGTATTAACCGTATTTACACATTCGTCAGTTGAATCTTCATCTTCTTCAACCTCTTCTTCCTCTGCCTCTTTTCTACTTTGAGTTGTATATTCAATACCTCCACTGATTAGTTTTTCCTCTAATTCTTTGAAAGTACTCTTTGAGATAATCCAGCCAGCTCCAAACTTTAGATTTTTGTTGAATTTACACTTGCAAGGTTTAAGAATATTATCCTTGATTTTACGAGTATCTCCAAAGATAGCATGACATTTATCACTATAATCCATAACAATTGAGACCGGTTTTGTATTGTCGATATTAACTTTATCAATTACCTTTTTCTCCTTGAAATTAAAGGAATCATAACAAGCTGTAATATCCTTTTTAGACACTTTTAGCTTTTCACTAAGGTGTGAAATAAAACCGGTGATATATTTATCAGTTTCCTTTTCAATAGATTGGTTAATACTTGTAATGAATTCCTTTCTCGACATTGTTATATTAATTTTTATGATTTAATTATGTTCAATTTTTGTTGTATCAAAGTAAAGATGAACGCCCCCCATCACCAACGTAAAATGCAAGAGCGCGTCCACAGTACTCCGAATGATTATCATAGAAATACAGCTTCTCATTCCACAAGTGTTCCCTCGTATGTTAAAGGAGCTAGAGGAGCCGAGGATAAATTATATCTGCACATGTCTGCTGGAATGGAATGGTTTAAACCGTCTGATTACGACATCGGCGTTGAAGTTATAAGCTCAGAGGGTTTAAGTATTGATAACAAGCCGATTAGAATTCTTAAAGGACAAAAGGTTGGCCCTGTCATTGACCTTCCGGCTTTCCACTTAGGAAAATCTTTTTATTTAATCCCGAAAAGAGATAGATCTCTTCCTACTTTTAGAAGTGATAGATTAACTAGAGGAGGAACTTATCTTATCGCTCCGACAAAGATGATTGACGGTAAAATCCCTCTTGTTAAAACCGGAGGTATGATGTGGTAATTAATAAATTAATAAAAATAATTGAAAATGTATTTAAATATTTAAATACAAAACAAGTAGTAATACAAATACACAATGTCACGCATCACAGAAAACGTAATTATCCAACCTAATGTCAAGCTCAATTCTTCTAGAATTGTAATCACTTCCCCGGAAACTGTTACATTCGGAAATGTAACCTATACCAAGTCAAATATTTATTACAAAGATAATATGGGAACCCTCTGTAACCTTTTCATGATTGGAAACCCTCAATGGTGCTTTGGAGTCAACCAAGTTCTTGATCAAAAGACTGGAGAGGTTGACGGATTCCAAGTTTGCTACAATTGCACATCCAAGGATACAGTTCAAGATCCCACTCGCGAGGAAAAGTGTCTGATGGATAACTTTACAACAATCCGTAATAGTCTTGTAGAATTTCTGTCAGATGAGAAGAATCTCGAAGATGTTCCTGCCAGTGCCAAGATTTTCTTGGAGAGAGGAGAAAGTGGTATCAAGCCTATCTTTTCTTACAAGTCAATGCCGGATCCTTCTAATCCCAAGAAGAAGATTCCCGATACTTCAGCCGCTCCTCGTATTTACGCAAAGCTTCAAAAAAGAAAAGACAAGGACACAAAGCAAATCAGTATCACTTCACGATTCTTTGGACCCGGTAATAAGCAGGTAAACCCGGTTATTTATTCGGAACTTTCTCCGAATGCTAGCAAGGACAAGGATGGAAATCCTCGTGCTGTTTCCGGGACCATTACGCCTGTATTCAAGATTGAATCAGTTTATTACGGAGCTCACAGTTCTAATCCTTATGGAGCCAGTCTTCAAGTTCGTATTTCAGAGGCAAACTATTCTCCATGGGTTGCCAATGCCACTCTTCCTAGAATGCTTGGAGCAAACACAACCTCTGTTGTTACAGAATATGAGGATGAAGAAGGGTGTGAAAACGAGGATGATGGAGAGGATGTCTTTGATCAAGAAGATACAGACACTAATCCTATGGAAGATCTAAACTCTATCGAACAAACAGAAACCGCAACTGTTGAAGAGTCTCGACCCGCTCCGACTCCCAAGAAAAAGGTAGTACGCCGCAAGGTCAAGAAGCCTGAATAAATAATTATTAAATAAGTTATATAACTTATTTAAATCGCTACCTGAGTATTACTTCCTCCTATTGATACTAGTAAAATAAGAAGAATGATAACAATAAATACTGAACCGATAATACCAGCAAATAATAATTTGTTTTTCATAATCCATGATTTAGCTCTCTCAGAAGCTGGGATATCGGATTCATCTCTTGCTGGTCCGTCATCATTATCAATATCATCTTGATCCGCGTGGTCTCCGGTTCCCTTTCCATCTTTGTCTAAATATTCAAGAGTTTCACAATCAATCGGTCTTGATTCTCCAATAGTACTATCAAAAGCAAAACATTCACCACAATTTTGCTTTACTTTTAACAATCCGTATTTTGAATTTTTAAAATTAGTTTTGAAATCACCGATATAACATTGACACGAACTATCCTTGCAATTTCCACAATTTAAATCAAGATTAACACTCGTTCCTTGAGAACCTCTAGCGTCGACTGAAAATCCATCAATGATACATTGAGTTCCTTTGCATCTACCACTTTTACGCTGAATAGTATCTGTTAAATTACAAACGGGATCACACTCTCTTGAGCCGATAGTTGCTGTTCCATAAGTATATTGATTTTTCACTCCTTTTCTAGGTTGAAGAAGCATATTCTTGGGAGCACTATCTAAAGTCGCTCCAGTAGATAAATGACATCCGCATAACCTCTTTAGAGTTGGATCTTTTTGTAAATCTTCTTTAGTAAAATACGAGCACATTGTATCTAAAACTGTATCTAATACACCTTCAGATTTCTCAGCCAATGCAGGCATATCAGTCTTGAAAAAGGGATCAGTTGAGTGTTTTGATGAATCATAACTTTGTTTTCCTAATTTCTTATTCAGAGTTTGAATAACAGATTCTCTAATAGAATCAGAAGCATCTTTTTTATTTCCAGAAGAGGAAGCGTTAATGTATTTCTGACAAATATCACTGTTATATTCCACCCCACACAACGCCGTCATAGCCACAGAACACATTGAATTCCCTCCTTTTCCGGGAGCGTAATCTCCGCAAATTCTTTTAGCGTCCGGGTCGTTTTCATCCGCTGTACAACAATACGGGATAATATCAGTTGAAACCCATTTGCACCTATCTTGACCTCCGTCTAAATCCTGACTAAGATTACCAACAACAAGGTCTTGACTTCCGTCGGAAGATGCACATAGTGCATATTTCTTTGAAAACCCTCCTGCTTGGTTCCATTCCTTCATCTCTAAATTTCCAGTGTCAAAATTATATTCCCAAACACTATTTACTGATTTTCTAGCATTGAAATCAAGATCAGCTGGATGACCGCGGTTATGATCTTTCCCGGAAATATACCTCGGCATTTTATTAGCAGAAGTAGTATCAGCTGTTTTATCATAAACACCTGTTAATCTATTCTGGGTATCAAGAGACCAAATTAAAGTCGAGTCCGAATCTCCAGCTGCATCAATAACATTAACCATTCCACTCTTTCCTTTTGATGGAATGATTCCTAAAACTTTACCGCCCATTCCTCCTCCAACTGTGGTGAGCATTGTTCCTTCTCTCAAAAAAGATTTATCAATTCTATTTATTCTTGTTTCTTTCATTCTTGAACTTGCATTTGCCTTTTTACATTTTCTAATACATTCATTCCGTCCTTTTACTGTAGCTGATAATCCAGCCCCTGATCTTTTATCTTGATATCTACAGCAACCGGCGTCCCCGGGACAGAGGTCATTATGATTCGGAATAGAATTACAATAATAATCAGGAGGGTTATCTATAAAACACGCAGGACACAACGATTGATCTTCTAAATAATCACTCTTACCCGGGGTGGAATCCGCTGGGGTATCGGCTTGCCATTTACCAAGTCTACATGTATATCCTGGACCGGTTTTGCACTTTTGTCCTTCAAAATAACAAGGCTGGTTACCGTCGCATGTATCAACAATCTCTGGCTCCTTTGTCCATTTTCCATCAACGCATTTATGACCACCCAAACATTCCTACCCTCCTAAAAGCAACACTCCTTCCGGGCCACAAGTGGAAACTACTTAAGGCTGTTTAACCCATTTTTAAGA
>ERZ651776.6075-NODE-6075-length-10109-cov-2.765451_pt1 | contig 10109 bp, 8 predicted proteins | sample MGYA00514761_ERZ651776 | MGnify/ENA metagenome assembly ERZ651776 | reverse complement strand
GGTATCGCAGTGGAAGCGGGGAATGCATTTCTGCTTGAGCTTGATGAGACCGTAGCAAAAGCAAATGACTTGGGCGTATTCCTTGTGGGTACAGATGCAGAGGGCCATTGGTCATGAGCGCCCCATTACACGTTTATCTGATTGCCGGAGAGCCGTCGGGAGATATCCTCGGCATGCGTTTGATGACGGCGATCCGTGCTTCAAGCACATCTGAGAATATTTCATTCTCGGGCGTCGGTGGTCCGCTTATGGAAGGAGAGGGACTTACGAGCCTTTTCCCCATGAGCGACTTAACCGTCATGGGCTTAACCGAAGTCCTGCAGCGCATTCCAAAGATCTTTGGACGTATTCGCCAAACAGCTGCCGATATCCGGGCAAAGAAACCAGATGTCATTGTCACGATTGATGCGCCTGATTTTTGTTTTCGGGTCGCGAAGCGATTATCTGGCATGAATATTCCTATTGTTCATTATGTCGCGCCTTCGGTGTGGGCATGGCGACCGGGTCGCGCCAATAAAGTGGCCAAGCTTGTAGATCACGTGATGTGTCTGCTGCCATTTGAACCGCCGTATTTCGAGCGTGCTGGTGTCGATGCCACGTTTGTTGGGCACTCAATCCTTGAAAGCGGTGCTAGGGATGGGGATGGAGTTGCCTTCAGACGCACGCACGGCATCCCTGAGACAACACCTGTCCTTGTGGTCTTGCCAGGAAGCCGTAAAGGCGAGGTATCGCGCTTGCTGAGCATATTTGGCGATACGGTTAAACAAGCACAAGCCACGATTGAGGGCTTACAGGTTATCATCCCCACAGTCGGTAACGTCGTGGACGCTGTGCGCACGGGAACGCAAGAATGGTCAAAGGCACTCATTGTCGAGGGTGAAGCTGAAAAATACGACGCATTTGCCGCTGCCAACGCCGCATTAGCCGCAAGTGGGACGGTCTCGCTAGAATTGGCGATGGCTAGGGTGCCGAGCATCATTGGTTATCGGTTGTCGCCACTGACGGCGATGGTCGCAAGGCGGTTGATCCGCGTCAAATATGCGTCAATTGTGAATATCATTTTGGACCGCGAGGCGATGCCTGAGTTTATCCAGGAAAAATGCACAGCAGATCAAGTGGCTCCCGCACTGATTAATCTGCTGCAACCCGGTCAACATCGTGATCAGCAATCGGGTGATATCGCCCAAGCGCTAAAAGCACTACAATCTGGCGATACGCCGCCATCTAAGGCTGCGGCCAAGGTGGTTATAAAAGTCGCAGGTTGATTTGCTGGCGTTCCAGAATAAGACAAAATTATAATAAACGCGCCCATTTCACATATCCGTCACCCCGGCGAAGGCCTGGGTCTAGGATGAAGATAAAATCTGATCAATTGAGCCTGAGTTCATGAATTGCTCTGGATTCCGACCTGCGCCAGAATGACGCTCTACGTTATCTTTCAACACATTGCCCAGATAAAGGAATTGCTTTTTCCCCAAAAGAAAAGCGGCGTAGGGTTGCCCCCACGCCGCTTAAGAAGTGACCTATTGTAAGCGCTTAGCGCTTATCAACTGCAACGTAATCGCGTTGCTCAGCGCCCGTAAACAGCTGACGAGGACGGCCAATTTTCTGACTTGGATCCTCAATCATCTCATTCCATTGCGCAATCCAACCCACTGTACGTGCAACAGCAAACAATGCTGTGAACATGGTTGTTGGAATACCCATTGCCTTAAAGATGATGCCTGAATAGAAATCGACGTTTGGATAGAGCTTCTTCTCGATAAAGTAGTCGTCCTCAAGGGCGATTTTCTCGAGTTCAAGCGCGATCTCAAGCAATGGCTCATTATGAACACCAAGAGCATCCAGAACCTTATGGCACTGGGTGCGCATAACGCGTGAGCGTGGATCGAAGTTCTTATAGACCCGGTGACCAAAGCCCATCAGACGGAATGGATCGTTTTTATCCTTAGCTTTAGCAACAAACTTATCAACGTTCGATTTATCACCAATTTCCTCGAGCATCTTAAGCACAGCTTCGTTAGCGCCGCCGTGTGCAGGACCCCACAAAGATGCGATACCCGCAGAGATACAAGCAAATGGGTTTGCCCCAGATGAACCTGCCAAGCGAACTGTCGATGTCGACGCATTCTGCTCATGGTCAGCGTGAAGGATAAGGATAACGTCCATAGCACGTGCTAGGACTGGATCCATCTCGTATTCTTCACATGGATTTGAGAACATCATATGCAAGAAGTTCTCAGCATAGCGAAGCTTGTTCTTTGGATACACGTAAGGCTGTCCAAGATTGTATTTGAAAGCCAAAGCCGCAATTGTCGGCATCTTCGCAATCATGCGATACGAAGCGATCATACGGTGCTTTGGATCGCTGATGTCTTGTGAGTCGTGATAGAACGCTGACAGCGCGCCAACCATACCACACATAACGGCCATAGGGTGTGCATCACGACGGAAGCCACGCAGGAACGTCTGCATCTGCTCATGGATCATCGTGTGATACGTAATGTCATGCTCAAACTTCACTTTCTGCTCACCACTTGGCAGGTTGCCATAAAGCAGCAAATAGCAGACTTCCATAAAGTCGGAATGTTCAGCCAATTGTTCGATCGGATAGCCCCGATACAGCAGAACGCCTTCATCACCATCAATATAGGTGATTTTGGACTCGCAACTGCCCGTTGACGTGAAGCCAGGATCGTACGTAAAGCAGCCAGTTTCGGCATAAAGCTTACGAACATCGATTACATCGGGTCCAAGCGAGCCATGCATAACTGGTAAATCCCAGCTACTGCCGCTCTGATTATCCGTCAGGGTAAATGTTCTTTCGTTACTACTCATTCAGGTCTCTCCTCTGTTGAACGCCATTTTAGGTAGTCAAAACGGCGTGCACGACCAGTATCAGTTGGCCGTGTCGTTTAATTTCGCAACGACTTACTTTACGTCGTCTAAGCGTGCCAATGTCTCATCGCGGCCTAATACGGCCATCACTTCAAATACACTTGGCGAAACGCTGCTGCCTGTAAGGGCTGCGCGCAGTGGTGGTGCCACTTTTCCCAACTTCAACGAACATGCTTCAGCATAGGATTTAGCGGTATTTTGGACGGTTTCCTCCGTCCAATCTTCAACACCTGCGAGCTGAGCGCGCATCTTAGAAATGTGTTTACGCGCTTCAGTATCTAGAATTTGCGCCGCTTTTTCATCGAGTGAAAGCGGGCGTAAAATAGCATAAAATTTAGCGTTATCAGTAAGTTCTACTAAGTTCTTCGCCCGTTCTTTTAAGCTATTCATACCCTTTTTTACCCGAGCAGCAGCCCCTTCGGCAAGCATTCCGTTAAATTCAGATTTCAGGCGCTCCATAATGAGGTCACCCAATTGATCATTATCCATCTGACGGATGTAATGGCTATTAAGGGATTCGAGCTTTGCAAAGTCGAACCGTGCAGCCCCTTTACCGACGGCATCCAGCCCAAACCATTCAATTGCCTGAGCCGTAGATATGATTTCTTCGTCACCATGTGACCAGCTGAGACGCATCAGGTAATTGCGCAGTGCCTCTGGCAAATATCCCATATCCCGGTAGGCATCGACGCCCAATGCGCCATGACGTTTTGATAGCTTGGCGCCATCGGGGCCGTGGATCAGCGGGATATGCGCAAACTCGGGCAGGTCCCAATCCATGGCTTTGAATAATTGGACCTGACGAAAAGCGTTCACGAGATGGTCGTCGCCTCGGATCACATGTGTGATTCCCATATCATGATCATCGACAACAACTGCCAACATATAAGTTGGCGTGCCATCGCCGCGCAGTAAAACCATGTCATCAAGCTGTTCGTTAGTAATTTCAACCTTACCCTGAACGAGATCTTCGATCACTGTCATGCCTTCAAGCGGGGCTTTAAGCCTTACCGTCGGGGCAACGCCAGCAGGGGCTTCTGATGGATCGCGATCACGCCAGGTGCCGTCGTACATACGCTTATGGCCTTCAGCACGGGCCTTTTCACGCATGGCAGTCAATTCATCTGGGGTGCAATAGCATTTATACGCCATCCCTTTAGCGATTAACGCTTCAGCAACTTCCTGGTGGCGCTTGTATCCTTCGAATTGGGAAATGGCGTCACCATCCCAATCTATACCAAGCCAGCTCAGGCCATCGTAAATCGCAGCCACGGCCTCATCTGTTGAACGTGCCCGATCTGTATCTTCGATCCGCAGCAAGCATTTGCCACCATCACCATATTGTTCATGGTGCTTTGCAAACAGCCAGTTAAAGAGCGCTGTGCGGGCACCGCCAATATGAAGAAATCCAGTCGGCGAGGGAGCAAATCGGGTAACAACAGGCATATAGTTTCCTTGGTATTGCGCTTGGCTCAATGACCAAGCGAGGGCTTTTTAACACAAATATCTCGCGTGTGCAGCATAATCACGCACATGTGTTACAAATAATCACAACTATTCTGATGCGCGTGCCATTCAAGCTGGCTGAAAATCAAGAAAATCGACTAAACCTTACATAGGTATTGGATGGCGCATTTCCAATATCACCAACGCTATTTGTCCATTCTGATACAAGAGCGCGCCCAATAGATTCTATGGCTTCCCGTCGGATTAGGGGTGGGTATTGTCGGATATTTTGAGTTGCCTTTCGAGCCATCAATTTAGCCAAGTATCGCGTTCTCCCTCAGCTTTGGCATTCTTCGCTTTGTCAGCACGCGAGATTTTTGGAAAATGTGTACCGTTTTCGGATTAATGATCTCTCTTGGCTTCGCAATCGCACAATGGCGAAGCCAGAATGTTCATGCACCAATCCTCAAACATCAGCTTGGGCCTGTTATTGTGCAGGGCGAAATTATGCGCATTGAACCCACGTTAATGGGCGGCAAAGTCATTATAGACGCGCTGCAGATTGCGCGTTTACCACAAGACCAGACACCCCGGCGTGTGCGTCTGACCCTCAAAAGTAAAACACCTCAGTTAACGAATTACAGCCCGGGCGATATGATCTCGGCATTGGCTATTCTAAGGCCACCACCGCCACCAGCCATGCCGGGCTCATTCTACTTTCAACGCAGGGCTTATTTTAAAGAGATCGGGGCCTATGGGTTTGTTTTGGGCGAGTTCACACGTATCGGCAAAAGTGAAAGCGACGGCCTTAATAGCCTCAGCAACAAAATAGAACACCTCCGACAGCAAATATCCGAGCATGTACGCAATGCTAACCCAACACCGACAGATGCCGTTGATGCGGCATTGCTGACCGTGCATCGCGGCTACATACCTAAACCAACCCTTGAGGTCATCAGAGATGCAGGAATTGCGCATTTGCTGGCGATCTCTGGCCTTCATATCGGTTTGGTTGCCAGTATAGTCTTTGGGGGTGTGAGGCTTTTACTCGCAACGCCACTGGCAATGAGATTGCAGGTCAACGGCAAGAAGGTTGCCGCACTCGTCGCGATCCCAGCCGCATTTTCTTACGCCATTCTTGCTGGATTTACCGTGCCTACGGAGCGCGCCTTACTGATGACATGCCTGATACTCGTCGGCGTCCTCATTGATCGTCGGCACTAACGATGCGAAGCGTCTGCTGGGCTGCTATGATTGTCCTGCTGTTCTCTCCGGAAAGTCTTGTTGGGCCTGGATTTCAAATGTCATTTGCCGCGGTTACGGCGTTAATTGCAGTATACGGATGGGCTTCAGACCGCAGGCGCGCCGATATTGAGAGACATCGTCACCGAGGCATCATCGGAAAGGGTGCTCGCTACTTTGGTAGCATCATGCTGACAACGTTGATCGCTGGATTGGCGACCTCACCGTTTGCCGTATATCACTTTCAGCATGTCGATGTCTTCGGCCTGATCACAAACGCAATTGCTGTCCCCATCGCCGCCCTTTGGGTTATGCCAGCCGGTGTCCTTACAATGGTCAGCATGCCATTTGGTCTCGATGGCGTGCCGCTTTGGATCATTTTTCAAGGCATTGATCTTATCTTGGCCAGTGCCACATGGATCGCTGCCTTACCCGGTGCCGCCGCTGACGTCGTAGCCTCTTCGATACTTAGCCTCTGCCTTGTCACCGCTGGGGGCTTATGGCTGACGCTGTGGAAACAAAACTGGCGCGTATTCGGCCTTCCTGTCTTCGTTCTTGGATTAATGGGGCCGCTTTATGCCAAAAAACCAGATATTGTATCGATGGCGATGCACGCATCGTCGCTGTGAGCGGGCTCCAGCATGATCTTATGATGTCATCCAGTCGCCGAGCGCGGTTTGAAGCTGCGACATGGCAACGCCACATGGGAAACTCGGTAAAACCAAAAGCGTGGGCGAGGGACGGCGAGGTTATAAAGGATGGGCTCAGATGCGACGACAATGAATGCATCTATGAAAAACGAAATGTGCGCGTTTCAATATCACTCAATGAAAGCACGCTGACAGAAGATTGCGCCCAGAATGATCTCGTAATCGCACTCGTGCCCATTCGCACACCTTGCCAAACACGGTGGGGGTCAATCGACCGCTTCGATCTGTGGCGATACGGCACCCATACCATTTATTTTGAGAGAGATGGGCCGGTTATTCGCACCGTCAACGGCGAGCGTGGCGCCCGCCCATGGGTCAATACACCTGATTAATGGAGATCATCTCTCCCTCGGGAAAGGTCGGCGCGGAGCAACAGGTGAGGGGTCGTGCTGTATAAGCGTTCTTGGTTCTTTCTGAATGATAGCCCCCTCATCCTGAGCTTTTCCCAAAGGAGAAAGGTCTCACGTATGAACATCATTTATTACTGGGGTGAAGAGCTTGCACAGATCAATAATTCCGGTAAAGAGCCTTAAGCACACCCTGGACCTTAACGCGGTCTGGGCCAAAAATACGTGTCTCGTAGGCGGCGTTTGCAGGCTCGAGCGCAATCGAATTACCTTTGCGGCGCAAACGTTTCAACGTTACTTCACCATCGTCAATAAATGCAACAACGATTGTGCCATTCTCGGCCGTATCGGTTTGCTTGATAATCACAGTATCGCCATCAAGAATGCCGGCTTCAACCATCGAGTCACCGTCAACCTCAAGTGCATAGTGATCACCGCCGCTCAATAGCGCAGCTGGCACATCAATGAAGTTATCTGGGTCACGCAGGGCTTCGATAGGTGTGCCCGCTGCAATTCGACCATAAAGCGGTAATTGCACAGATTCTGCTTCTTCCGCAGCCGCAGCAATATGCGCACCGGAAAGATGAAAGTCGCCTTCAATAACTTCAGGTTTGAAAGCTGGGGCAGGGGTGTCAGCTTTTGACACGGCCCCTTTAGGTAATGCGGAGTTCTCAGGCAACTTCAGTACTTCAAGTGCACGGGCGCGATGCGCAAGGCGGCGAATGAAGCCACGTTCCTCAAGTCCTGTGATTAATCGGTGGATCCCGGACTTAGACTTCAAACCGAGCGCTTCCTTCATTTCATCGAAGGAGGGCGAAACGCCATCTTCTTTAAGCGACTTATCGATATACATCAAAAGTTCATATTGTTTACGTGTGAGCATTTAGTAGGTCCTTCATCGCGAACCCCAAGATATTGAGGACATCTAGGGATCAGAAGCGGAACAAATTCAAAACGATAATGATTTGTTCTACTTAAGTTCTCAAACGCTGTCAACAGGGTTTATGCCAAAAATGCGATGAAAACTGCTAGAATTGACGAGATGAGAACCCAAGAGGCACAATTTTCACAGTGTCACTGGCCTTCGCCGCGGGGGCGCCGATCTCACGCATGATCAAGCAATCTGCGTCTGAGAATATCGCCATCATTGAACTGTCTTGACGATCAAAGGGGGTCACCGTTGGCAGGTCCGTCTCACTTGGCGCTAGATATGCGCGTATGAAGTCCAGTCGCTTACCGTTGGGCCCAAGATCACTGCCCAGTTTGGCCGCTTGATACATAGGTTTCGGGGCAAGACCTAACATCTGTTCAATTGCGGCCCGCATAAAGATGGCAGCCGTCACACCTGTTGAAACCGGGTTGCCCGGCAAACCCAATAACATCGTGTCGCCAATATGACCGAAAATCAGTGGCTTGCCCGGGCGCATCGCGATTTTGTAAAAGCCAAGCTCCAGACCTTCTTCGCCAAATACAGATTGGACAAGGTCATGATCACCAACACTGGCACCACCTGATGTGACAAGCATATCAAAGCCAGCCGCATCTTTAAGGCGTTCACGCAGGCTTTCTGGTTTGTCGGCAGCGACACCAATAGATGTCGCATCCGCGCCCATCACATCAGCATACGCAACGAGCGCAACCGAGTTTGAGCTGACAATTTGATCTGGGCGGATCGGTGCCCCTGGCATGACGATCTCGTCACCCGTCGACAGCACAGCAATACGAGGTTTGCGGCGCACGCGTATCCATGTTGCCCCGGCAGCAGCCGCCACGCCCAAATCCCTGGCGCTTAAAAGTCGTCCTGATGACAACAATGTTCTGCCTTTGGCGAAATCCAATCCCTCAGCGCGCACCCAAGCTCCATGCTTTGGAGCTTCGGTCATTGTGATTTGATCACCATCAACCGTCGTGTCTTCCTGGATGACAATGCTATCTGCACCGTCTGGTAACGCACCACCGGTAAATATTCGAGTACATTGACCAGTTCCGACAGTACCTACGAACAGATGGCCCGCAGCAGCTTCGCCAATCTGTGTCAGCGTTGCAGGCACCTCGGCAACGTCAGAAGCTCGAACGGCATAGCCATCCATTGCAGATACGGCTTGAGGAGGGTGGCTCAGAGTTGCGGTAACGTCTTCGGCCAACACACGACCCAGCGCATCCGAGATAAAGATCTCTTCGCTGGCGAGGGGCTTAATGCTGGCGCGGATTTTATCTAAGGCTTCTTCGATGCTGAGCATTTACTTCGCCTCGAACGTGCCGGATTTTCCGCCAGATTTATTGGTCACGCGGATATCCGTGATATGCATGCCCCGATCAACGGCTTTGCACATATCATAAACTGTGAGCGCGGCTATAGAGACGGCACTCAGCGCTTCCATCTCAACACCGGTTTGCCCTTTAAGCTTGCACGTAGCTTCAATATCAACGGCGTTCCGGGATGGATCTGTAATGAGGTTCACTTTAACCGACGTCAAAGCCAGCGGATGACAAAGCGGAATCAGATCAGGTGTCTTTTTAGCGCCCATGATGCCAGCCAATTGCGCAACCGAGAGCACATCACCTTTTTTAACGCCACCGTCCATAATCTTGGCCAAAGTCTCAGGCGCCATGATGACACTGCCTTTGGCCGTCGCCACTCGTTCGGTGTCCGCTTTATCAGAGACATCAACCATTACGGCATTACCATCAGCGTCGAGGTGTGTGAAATCAGTCATTATGCTGCCAGTTCTGGGTTGAGGAGGGCGCGTGTCGCCGCGGCTACATCGCTTTGGCGCATCAGACTTTCGCCAATGAGAAAGCAATTCGCGCCAACGGCTGCCATACGCTCAAGGTCATTGCGCTCAAACAGGCCGCTCTCGCAGACCATGATTTTGTCTGTAGGGACGTTTTTCGAGAGCTCTTCCGTAGTTGCGATATCAACAGCGAGGGTTTTTAAGTTGCGGTTGTTGACCCCCAGCAACGGCGATTTCAGTTTTAACGCACGCTCAAGCTCATTCGCATTGTGAACTTCAACCAAGACGTCCATGCCATAAGCCATCGCTGCGGCCTCTAGGTCTCTTGCTTCAGCGTCATCAAGGGCAGCCATGATCAACAGTATACAATCCGCGCCAAGCGAACGGGACTCAACAATTTGGTATGGATCGACCATAAAGTCTTTCCGTAACACCGGGAGAGCCACAGCCGCACGGGCGGCGATCATATAGGCATCATCACCTTGGAAATACGGAATATCCGTTAAGACGCTGAGACAAGCAGCGCCGCCATCCTCATAAGCTTTGGCGAGAGAAGGGGGGTCGAAGTCTTCCCGGATCAGGCCTTTGCTGGGTGATGCCTTTTTGAGCTCAGCAATCAGCCCGAAGCCACCGGCTGCCATCTTCGTCTGAAGGGTTGCAACGAACCCGCGCGTCGCTGAAGCGCTTTTTGCCTGCGCCTCTAATTCACTCAGCGGATGCGCGGCTTTGCA
>ERZ651776.6074-NODE-6074-length-10110-cov-6.659922_pt1 | contig 10110 bp, 7 predicted proteins | sample MGYA00514761_ERZ651776 | MGnify/ENA metagenome assembly ERZ651776 | reverse complement strand
AGCTCAGGTTAAGGATGTGATGCTGGATACGCTTGATTGCTTGGTGTAGGGATTCACAGTATATATAAAGGGTGAAATAAGACTAATCAGCCATAATACGGACTCCTCAATCACTCTCTCCGATTATCCCATCTTCACATTGAGGGCATTTCTTATAAAACCCTCTATTCAATATTTTCCTTCTCAATAATAACCTCAAACCTATCATCTTTTTGGTTTTTAATCTTTGACCAAGGTGATTTTGCATAAGCCTGTTCAACACACCTATGCTTAATTATTGCTGAGGTCATTCCATAACCAACTGCAACATGAATGTCTTTAAATCTTACTTCTCCTGAATAAATAGCTTACTTTCACATCATCTTTTTGGTTTTTAATCTTTGACCAAGGTGATTTTGCATATCAATAGCTTTAAGATTTAGTTAAATTATAAATAGCAATAGTTATTACTATGCATGAATTAAGGTGTTCAACATTATTTTTTCTTTTTAGCTTTTTTAGCTATTCACAAGCTATCTATATTGATGCAGACGGTACGTGTAAATGCCCTACTGCATCGGTAGGAGATACAGAAGTGATTAGTGGAGTAACCTATAAGGTGGTGGATAATTCGACTATTGCTGGACAAGTCGCAGCAGCAAATTATAATCTATGTACCACGCAGGTGACTAATATGAGTAATTTATTTCTAACTAACACCGCATTTAACACTGATATTGGTTTTTGGGATACATCTGGTGTGACTAATATGCGAAGAATGTTTGATAATGCAACATCCTTCAACAATGGAGGAAACAGTAATATCAACAATTGGGATACATCGAGTGTTATTGATATGGGAGATATGTTTAAAGCTGCTTCAGCTTTCAATCAAAATATCGGTAGTTGGAATACTTCGAGTGTGACTTCTATACAATGTATGTTTTGTAGCGCAGCAACATTTAATCAAAATATTGGAAGTTGGAGTACTTCAAGTGTGACCGTTATGGCAGGCGTGTTTTTTGGAGCATCTGCATTTAACAATGGAGGAAGTTCCAGTATTAACAATTGGAACACATCTAATGTGACTAATATGGGACAAATGTTTAGATCAGCACAATCATTTAATCAAAATATAGGTAGTTGGAATACTTCAAGTGTAACTAATATGGGAGATATATTTAATAATGCAAGAGTATTTAATCAAAATATCGGTAGTTGGAATACTTCGAATGTCACTAATATGGCATCTATGTTTAGATCAGCACAATCATTTAATCAGGATATTGGAAGTTGGAATACTGCAGCAGTTACTAATATGCAGTATATGTTTCGAGAAGCAACTGCATTCAATCAAGACATAGGAAGCTGGAATACTTCTAGTGTGACTGATATGTCAGGTATGTTTTATAATGCAACTGCATTCAATCAAAATATAGGCTCTTGGAATACTGCAGCAGTTACTAATATGGCTTATATGTTTTATAAAGCAACTGCATTCAATCAAAATATAGGCTCTTGGAATACTGCAGCAGTCACTAGCATGAGTTTTATGTTTGAGGGTGCATCAGTATTTAATGGTGATATCTCTAACTGGGTTACATCAGCAGTTACTGGTATGAGGTTTATGTTTAGAGATGCTACATCATTCAATGGGGATATCTCTGCCTGGGATACAGAATCAGTTACTCGAATGGAAGAAATGTTTAGAGGTGCTACATCATTCAATGGGGATATCTCTGCCTGGGATACAGAAGCAGTTACTCGAATGGATTATATGTTTAGAGATGCTACATTATTCAATGGGGATATCTCTGCCTGGGATACAGCAGCAGTTACTAATATGGATTATATGTTTAATGCTGCAGTAGTATTCAATCAAAATTTAACGGGCTGGTGTGTATCTGCTATAGCATCAGAGCCATCGAATTTTGCAGTATCTTCTGGATTAGCAGTAGCCAATAAACCTCTGTGGGGAAATTGTCCACTATTAGCTATTTTAACAGATACAGATTTAGACAATTTAGTTTCAGGTTCTAATGTAGTTACTATAACTGCTAATTTTAGTAGACCGATGTCTGCAACTCCAACAATTAATATATCAGGAGTTGTAACTAATGTAGCGATGACAGCTTCTACTACAGCCAATATATGGATCTATCCATGGACGGTATCCACCACCACTAGTGGCATCGTTACAGCAACTGTTACAGGAACAGATACTTCAGGTAATACTTACACAGGAACAGACAGCATAACCTTTACCATTGATAATACCGCACCTACGGTCACCATGACCGATACTGATGCTAATAATATAGTAACAGGTTCAAATGTAGTTACGATCACCGCTACTTTTAGTGAGGCGATGGCTTCAGCTCCAACGATTAACATAACAGGGGAGGTATCCAATGTTGCGATGACCGCATCAACTACTGCTGATGTATGGACCTATCCTTGGACGGTCTCGACCACCACTAGTGGCATTGTCTCAGCTACCGTAGCAGGAACGGATGTCTCAGGCAAAGCCTACGCAGGAACCACTAGTATCACTTTCACCATTGATAATACAGCACCTACCATTACTCTAGTAGAAAATGATGCAGATAATGTTTTAACTGTTGGTGAGACGGTACTGCTAACAGCAGGTGCAGATGAAACCATTTCGGGTACCCCAACCCTAACTATAATTACTTCTGGAGGAAGTAATGATTTCGGCATGACTTCTTCTGGTGTTAGTTGGATCTATTCCTACTCTCCATCTAGTTATAGCGGAGTAGTCACTTTTACCGTTGAAATGACTGACATTGCTGGAAATGCTGCTTCTACTACAATTTCCCTTAATGTAGATACAATAACACCTACTATAGTTAACATTAGAAGCCCAATGACTAATGGAACTTATACGGATTATGATGGGAATAATGCTCAATCAGATACGGTAACTTTAACTGTAACTTTTTCTGAATCTGTAATTGTAACAGATACTCCAAGACTCTTATTAAACACTACTCCTGATTCTTATGTATATTATTTTGATGGATCTGGTACAACTACTTTGACATTTAATGGCATAGTTGAGCAAGAGGTTAGTTCAAGTGATTTAAATATTACAGCTTTGGAACTTAATGGAGGAACAATAGTTGATTCTTCTTCCAATACAGCAAGTTTAACTCTTGCTTATGTCACTTCCAATACTACAAATCTTGCCGATAGTAAAGATATTGTTTTAGACGCTAAAAATCCTACTCTATCAAATTACGCTCTTTCTGATAATAATAATTTAGCACCAATTGCAACCTCCGCAGTTAATGATGGTGATGTAGCAACTTTTAGTTTTGAATCGGATAAAGAATTATTGGCAAGTAGTCTCACAGTGACCTTTACTGGATTTACCCCCACATTAACCACTGTTTTAAATACAGCTCTTGGTGGAGGTCAATATAAGCATGAATTTTCATTTACTGTTTCAAATACATTTCCTGAAGGAGATGTCTTATTTGAATTTAGTGCTACAGATCAAGTAACATCAACCGGTGTACCTGTTGGAAACCCTACTGGTATAGTTGATAATGATATTTTTCTAGATAGAATTGTGATTGACAGAACCGCGCCTACAATTACAAGCAATGCCAATTTAGCTTCTGATGAAAATTCAACCACTGGACCTACTATAACAGCAAGTGAAGGTGTCGTTTTTTCTATAATTGGAGGAGCTGATCAAGCTTTAATTTCTATTAATCAGCAATTAGGTAACCTAACGTTTAACTCCGCTCCTGATTTTGAAGTTCCTGTAGATGCTGGAGCAGATAATACCTATGAAATTATCGTAAAAGCCATTGACCAGGTGGGACTCACGGTAACCCAAACGGTCACTATTCAAATCAATGATCTTAACGACACTTTTGGAGTACAAGCACTACAAACAGATGTTCAAACCACTGAATCGGCAGAAACAGCAACTATTGGGTTTGTATTAATAACTCAGCCTACAGCTAATGTAACAATTGGACTAAGTCTCTCAGATACTACTGAAGGGAGCCTTTCAACGACTCAACTTACATTTACTCCTGAGAGTTGGAATGTTACTCAAATAATAACGATAACAGGTGTGGATGATGGTCTTGCTGATGGTGATGTGATCTATCAACTTATTACTACCAATTCAGTCTCTGACGATGTTACCTATAATGGGCTTGTAATTGATAATGTTACCCTTACTAATATCGATGATGAGATCGATTCTGACGGAGATGGGTTTTTTGATTATCAGGATGCCTTCCCTAATGATTCTTCTGAATGGTTGGATACAGATAATGATGGTATAGGAAACAATACTGACTTTGATGACGATGGAGATGGTATTAGCGATGTGTATGAAAAAATGCTTGAAACAGATCCTTTAGATGTTAATAGCACTCCATCTGATTTTAATGGTAATGGCATACCCGATGCACTAGAAGACAGTGATGGTGATGGCTTGTTTGATAATATAGACCAATTTCCTTTAGATCCAACTCGATCTCTAGACAATGATGGAGACGGAATTTCAGATACTGATGATCCTGACGATGATGATGATGGTATTCTAGATGATCAGGATGATTTTCCTTTAGACAGTAGATATAACACAGACACAGATAACAACGGTATCCCTAATTTAATCGATCCTGATGATGATGGAGATGGGTATGATGACGATGAGGATGTCTTTCCCCTTGATGGGACAGAACATGAAGATACTGATTTAGATGGTATAGGAAACAACGCTGATACCGATGATGATGGAGATGGTATAATGGATGTTGCAGAAGATGAATTTATAACGATTAGACAAAACTATAAAGTTGAGATTCAAGGTAGTAATAAGTCTAATTTTGTTCCCTTACCTAAAATTCCAATTGAGAGAAAAAACGTTGGAAAATGGAAGATTAGAAAGAGAATTTCTGGAGGAGCCGATAGGGATAAATTTAAAATCAAAGGAGGTGAACCTGCCTCTCGAAAAGAGACTGCTCAGCAAAAAGCAGAGGAATCTGAAGGTTATTTAGTATTTATAAATCCTCCTGATATAAATAATCCAACGGATCATAACAGAGACAATATTTATGAGGTAGAGGTTTCTTACATCAATACCATTGGTGGTGATGAGAGGGTTCCAGAACCAGAAAACAAAGGTGAAATTAAAGCAAATGGCTTTGAATTAAAAGTTATTGAGTTAAAGTCAAATCCAATTCCACTAGAAGAAGCAGCGAGCTTTGAGATTACATCAGATTTAGATGGGGATTTAATCAATAATTCTCTTGATAGTGATGATGATGGTGATGGTATACTGTCATTATTTGAAAAAGGTGGTGTGCTTTTGAGTGAGGAAGATGTTCTTCTCGATACCGATGGAGACGAATATGTTGACTTTCAAGACCCTGATGATGATAATGATGGGATATTTACTCAACACGAATACAGTGACCCTGATGGTAATGGAGCACCTGATGATGCCGTTGATTCTGATGGTGACGGTACTCCAGATTATTTGGATCAGGACGACGATAATGATGGGATAGACACTTTTAATGAATTGCCAGATCAAGACGGTGACGGTAATTCTTCTGACGCACTTGATTTTGACGGAGATGGTATACCAGACTATTTAGACACAGATGATGATAATGACGGATTAACAACCATAGTTGAAGGGTTAAAAGATACTGATGTTGACGGCACTCCAGATTATCATGATTTAGATGATGAGAACGATGGTGTTGATACTATAAATGAATTAAATGATTTAGGTCAACCACTAGATACTGATGGAGACGGTGTAATTGATCCTTTAGATATTGATGATGACGGTGATGGGTTAAATACTCTATTAGAAGACGTTAATGGTAATGGTGATCCAAGAGATGATGATACGGATAGTGACGGTAAAGCTAATTATCTAGAATCTTCATTATTAGATCAGGATGATGATGGAGTAGTAGATCAGTTTGATTCAGTAGATGACGACCCTTATAACGATCAAGATGGAGATGGTTATCCAAACCTTGATGAAAAACTTGCTGGGACCAATCCTTTAGATCCGAATAGCTTTCCTCAAGGCTTTGATAATCCTGCTCTTAGAGCCTCTGTCGATATTGTAAGTTTCTTCTCACCTAATAGTGATGGAGTAAACGATACTTGGCAAGTAAAAGAAATTGATCGTTATCCAAATAATCAGGTATGGATCTTTACTCGAACAGGCTATGAGGTGTTTAATACTCAGAACTATAGAAACGACTGGTCAGGTACTCAAAACGGTAATCCACTACCTGAGGGTAGTTATTACTATCGTATTGATCTTGATGGTAACAGTACAGTAGATTTTGAAGGATGGCTTTATTTAACAAGATGATGATGAAAAGACTATTATTCTTTATTGGTTTAGCTTTTATTCCACTGATAGTTTTTAGTCAGCAGGAAAGCTACTATACTTTGTATCGCTATAATATGAATGTTATTAACCCTGCCTACGCTGGAGCTTTAGGAAAGAATGTCTTTGCCTTCACTTCAAGAAGACAATGGTCTTCTATGCAAGATGCACCCTCTACACTTGCCTTTTCCTATTCTTCAGAAAGAGAAAATAATGTAGGATTAGGACTCTCTGTTGTCTCAGACAAAGTATTTATAGAACAGCAGACCTTTGCTTATGTAGATTTTTCATACAAGTTAGATATGGAATCCACACAGCTATATTTAGGGCTTAAAGCTGGAGGGAATTTTTATAGTGCTGATCCAAGAGCACTAAGCACATATTCACCTACTGATCCAGCTCAACAAGAATTATCAAGTTTTAATCCAAATGTAGGAGCTGGAGCCTTTTTAAAGGGAGAAATTTTTTGGGCTTCTTTTTCTATCCCTAGACTCTTTAATGTTAAAAGAGAAAACGATAACCTGGCAGTAACTGCTAAAGACAGAGTGCACTCATATCTAGGTGGTGGAGTAGATCTTCCAATAGGGTCTGGCTTATTAATAAAGCCGTCAGTAATGATGAGAAAAGTAAAAGGACTGCCTGTTACAACAGACTTTACAGGGATGCTAAGCTGGCAAAATCAATTTGATGTTGGGATCTCCTACCGAACAAGTAGTGCTTTTGGACTACTTGCTTTGGTCTCTCTTGGAGGATTTGATATTGGATACGCTTATGAAACACCAACAGTGAGTTCACTCTCACAGCTTAACTTAAAGACCCATGAGATCGTGTTAAGAATCAATCTAGGAGAAGGTGATCAATCAACTGAACAAGGACCAGAGGGTCAAGAGTAATCCCCACCACATTACAAACCTCCTCCAAACAACATCCCCCTAAAACCACAACACAAGAATCTTATCTTAAGGCAATAATATCAATGGATTGCATGGGATTTGGATTGTATCCATTGGTGTAAAAAAACCCTCCAATATTGAGGGTAGAACATTAAGAATTGATTCAATACAAAAGCTTCTGTTTAAATCACCTTACTGAAATCAAAATTCATTTTAAGATAGGTTAGTTCCATCAAAAACAAGTGTTATTTTTTTATGTTTAATTAAGTAATTTTAGGGTATGAAAAAATATTTAATAAAATACTCAATAGAATTCCTTGTAATTGTATTAGGTATTTCGATTTCCTTTTGGCTAAATCAAATTACTGTTGATAGAGAAATAAAACAACAAAGATCTAAATTGTTAAATAATCTAATTGTAGAAGTAGATGAAATTGAAAAATATTGTAACGATAGATTAAAAATTTGGAATCAAGATGTAGAAATTTATACAATACTTCTAAAGAAAAATCTTGATAAAGAAGCAATTCAAAAAATTGCTATTAGTAAAAGTCGTGTTGAATATAATCTAATTTATTATCGTGATTTTTCCCCACCAATAAATAGATATGTTTCAGCTGTAAATACTGGTGATTTAAAATATATTAATTCAGAGGGAATTATAGATGCTCTGACAAGATTACACAATCAAAATTTAAATATGGTTAAATCAACCGTTGAGTATGAAAAATCATTAAAGACAAATTTGATTTCTCTGATGACTTCAAATTATCCAAAAATAATTTTAAAAGGTGAAGACAATAATATTTCAATGCGTGAATATCTAGATTACGTACATAAAATAATTAGTAATGATGAAAACATTAAATCAGAGCTTTTAATTCAAATGAGTTATTATAAAACTCGTGTATCATTTCTAAAATTTTATTTGATAACATTAGAAGAACTAAAATTCGCATTAAATAGGGAGGTGAAAATTAATTGATTGGTTGATATTCATCAACAGTGACATCTCCTTCACTATTTTGTAATTGATCCAACAACGATTTCATATTAAAAAAGTCTTGTTCTTTTGCAATTCTTCCGTCTCTCATCGTTACAATTGTAGTTCCAGAAAGATTTAAATAATTACCAGTAGCAGGAATTCCCATAAAGGTTCCTGTGTGTCTACCTTTAAAATTGTAATGTTTGATTAATTTTTCACCTCTTCCGAATGCATCAATAATCGTAAAATCAATTTCAGAAAAACCATTTAAGTAGTTTAAATAAAATTCTTTAACAGCATCAATACCTACAATATCTCCAAGCTCCGTTACAACAACTACATCTTCAGTAAATGTTGTATTATTAATTGCATCTGTATCGCCAGCTAAAAATTTATCCCATAATTCTGAATACATTTTTACATCTATCTCAATTTGTTCAGATAATTGAGTTTCTTTTTCTTGAGATACTTGATTACATGAAATTACAAAGACCGAAAGACTCAATAGAATTAATTTTTTCATTAAAATTGTTTTATGATTTTAATACCTCTAAAGTATGGAGAATAGATTACATATCAAATTCCATCCCATGTTTCAATAGAAAAACCGTTTCCTAAAACCCATGCCCCTGTTCTTGGATAAGGAGTGCCTGAGAAGTTTTAGATTTTCTTCCCCATCACGTATCCACACAAACCCTAAACAAACAACCCCCATTTTGTATTAAGGAATTCTCAGGGTTAACACAATGATATCAATGGATTAGAAGGGATTTGGATTGTGTCCATTGGTGTAAAAGAAAAACCCTCCGCTTGGGAGGGTAAATTTTTATTCTACTCTAATATAGTATTCAGCCCAACCGTCACCGCCATCATAGTCAGCAGGATATTGAGAATAATGATTAGGTCCAATATCAATTTTATACTTAGATATCCATCTGCCTTCATTATCTTTGTTTGAAGCTTCCTTTTTCCATCCTTGAAAATTATCAGTTCCATCTACATTATATTCTGTTAATATTCCATTTTGGAAAGAATAACTGTTTGCAAAGCCAGCTTGACCATAATTAATATCTTCCCCTGTAACTGAATCTTTTTGAACATTATTACCAACAAACATCATAAATTGATCTGTAAAGATTTTAGTTTGAAAACCTTCTGATAACCCAAAATCATCCCAACTTAGGGTATCTAGAGGTTTATTGTTTTCATATTTAATACCTCCTACCATTTTCCACACCCCTTTTATTGGGTTTGTGCTTTCTTGTTGTTGTGTACAAGAAATTAGTAATGCACTCATAAGGAATAAAGAAAGAAAACGATTTTTCATTTTAATTGGTTTATGATTAATAATAGCAACAAGATATAAAGAATAAAATATATTTCAAAAGGAATCCACACAAACCCTTAACAAACAACCCCCATTTTGTCGTAAGTAAATCTTAGCTTAAGGCAATGATATCAATGGAATAGAAGGGCTTTGGATTGGTGGGAAGGAAAGCTTGCTTATTACAAATACAAGGGCTAGATTTCCACTACTAAGACTTTAACAGAAGTTTCTAATCCAAATGATATTCTTTCGAGCTGAGTAAGCTTTAAATCATGCTTGCCTCTTTCTATCTTGGATATCATGTATTTGGAAAAATGGGTTCTTCCAGCAAGTTGTTCTTGAGTTAGTCCCAATAGTTTTCTTCTTTGCTGTATAATATATCCAATTCTCTCGGGGAGTATTGAGTTAAATAAAGGCGAGGTATATAGTCCAATCATATTCAAACTTATAACTAGACTCTAGAAAAGTTGTGTTGATATCCCGATTAAAAATTAACATGAGTATTAATAACTTTTGC